>ERZ834694.129-NODE-129-length-92756-cov-8.027929_pt1 | contig 92756 bp, 97 predicted proteins | sample MGYA00519691_ERZ834694 | MGnify/ENA primary metagenome ERZ834694 (study PRJEB31850, sample SAMEA3708758) | human gut metagenome | biome: human gut; feature: human-associated habitat; material: faeces | place: China | collected 2014 ... | reverse complement strand
CCCGCAGCCGCTACGCCTTCATCGCCAAGGACATCCTGCACCTCGAGGGCGAGACCGAGGACGAGCTGGTCGCCGCTCTGGTCCAGAAGATCCGCGACCTCAACGACGCTCTGGACATTCCGCAGGGCATCAAGAACTACGGCAAGGGCGGCGTGAAGGCCGACGAGTCCATCATCGACTACGAGGAGTTCGAGGCCAAGAAGCATGACGTCGCCGCGAACGCCATCCTGGACGCCTGCACCGGCTCCAACCCGCGCCAGCCCTCTCAGGAGGAGATGGAGCAGCTGCTGGAGTGCGTCTACAACGACACCCCGGTTGAGTTCTAATTCATCTTGCAGATGATTGCGAGGGGCCAGGTGGCAAGAAGCTGCCTGGCCCCTCTTTTGCGTTCGACCGCATATGCGTCGCGTTCATGGGGCTGGTGCCTTATTATGGCTTGCTAGGTCATGCGGACGATGATGCGGGGGATGCAGGTGGCAAGAAAAGATGTTATGGGTGTTGTCCTCGCGGTCGCCCGCGTGCTTTTGCTCCTTGCAATCTCCTGGCCCGTTGCGGTTTTGCTTGTGTATGGCACTTCTATGTTCGATACCGGGTGGGTGCGAGCCCAGCCCGCAGAGCTCTTTACCAATGCCGGCGCGTTGACGTTTGCCATAGCGGCAATCATCCTTCTTTGCGAATGGGCGCTGCGCCGTCTCTGTCGCCATCGCGATCGCTTTCCGCGCCTGCTCGATATCCTGGCGCCCCAGCTTAGCGTTAAAAGCGTGATTGCCCATGCCCTGGTGCTCTTTGCGCTGTGGAGTTTTTGGCTTGTGGCGTTTTGCCCGGGTTCTATGCTCTACGACACGTATTACCAGATATGCCAGTCCTATCCAGAGGATAGCTCGGTGTATTTTGGCGTGTGGAATGTGCCCGGGGTAGAGCTTGACGCACACTTCTCCGATCATCATCCCATTCTCGATACGCTGATCTACGGCTTCGCCGCGCAGACAAGCGAGGCGCAGACGGGATCATGGAATACCGGCCTGTTCACGCTCGCCACGGTGCAGTCGCTTGTAACGGCGATCTGCTTTTCGTACGCCTTGGCAACGGCGCGCGATATGGGCGCGCCGCGGACGCTTTGCGCCGTGGTCTTTATCTTGGTGGGCTTGGTGCCCGTGTTTGGGCACTATGCGTCGCTCAACATGAAGGACTCCATCTTCTCGCCAATCTATCTTCTATGGTTCACCCTTATCGCGCGTTTGGTTAATAGCAAGGGGGCGCTTGCGCGCTCGCCGGGGTTCTTCATCGTCTTGCTGGTCTTCGGAGTTCTGTGCGCGCTGACTAAGAAGACGGGCGTGTACGTGGTCGTGCCAACCTTGGCAGCTTTGGCCCTCATCTATTGGCGCGCATGGTGGAGGCTTGGCCTGCAGGCCCTTGCCGTGGGCGGCGTGATGTGGGTTGTGCTGCCCCAGGCGGTGTTTCCCGCGCTCGATGTGGCGCCGGGCGGTAAGCAGGAGATGCTGGGCCCTATGTTTCAGCAGACCGCGCGCTACGTGGTCGAGCATGGGGACGAGATCGACGAGGACCAGCGCGAGGCCATCGATGACGTTCTTCGCTATGACACGCTCGCGGAGCGCTACGAGCCCGCATGGGCGGACCCCGTGAAGTACAAGTATGTATACAACGCGACCCAAAAGGCATGGGATGCGTATTTTGCCGTGTGGGCCCAGCAGGGGATGGATGACCCGCAGGTCTATTTTGAAGCCCTGGTCGCACCCATTGCAGGGTTTGTATCGCCCAAGGGTGCGGCGCAGCTCAAAGACGCGCTGTGGGATAAGCAGCGCGGCGGAACAGAGCTGCTGACCCGTCCCGCCAACCTAAGGGGCATGCGCCAGGCGGCAACGGAGGTGTTCGAGGCGGCGACCGAGACTCCCGTCATCAACGTGCTCATGATGAGCGCGCTCTACGCGATTTGGATTCCCGCATTGTGTCTTTGGGTATGCGTGAGAAGGTCGCCTCGCTGGATCCCGTTGTTTATCCCCGTGGCCCTCACCGTGGGGGCGGTGCTGATGTCGCCCATGTACGATACGCGCTACGCGCTGCCCATGATTTACACCGCCCCCGTTCTTCTATGCTTCTGTGCGGCCGGCGTCGCATCAAAGGCAAAGGTAGGGCATGAGGGCGTGGACGATGAAGCCGTGGACGATAGCGTCGTGAGTGCCGGTGTGCCCTGCTAGCGGGTTTAACCCGGGAGGGACCCCAAGCCTTTCCTCGTCCAAATGTGAATCTGTATTAACAGTCATTAAATTTGCGTCCAATCAGGTATTAGAGTGCTAATCTCTCGAACTACTAAATATTCAAGCGCGTTGCATGCGATTTAGTGCATACAAGGCGTGTCCGATGGCTGCCAAAAGGATGGGGCTGCGGGCGCGCCGGGCGATAGGGAGACGTTAGCGTCGGGAGGGCGAAAGACGATGGGTATTCAAGTTGGCGTTATGGGGGCTGCCGGTTACGCGGGGGCAGAGCTGGTGCGATTGGTGCTTGGCCACCCCGATATGGAGCTTGCTGCCGTGACGTCCAACGCGGACGCCGGCGTTGCGCTCGCCGATGTATACCCCGCCTTTGCCGGCGCCACGGATCTGGCGTTTACCACGCATGATGACCCGATCCTGCTTGATTTGGATGCCGTGTTCTTGGCGGTGCCGCATACCGCTGCCATGGCGGCGGTGCCTAAGCTGCTTGAGCACGGCGTCTCTGTATTCGACCTGTCCGCGGACTATCGCCTTAAGGACGCCGGTGTGTACCAGGCGTGGTACGACACCGAGCACACATCGCCCGAATTGCTTGAAACGCGCGCCTTTGGCCTACCCGAGCTGTTTGCGGGCGATCTTGCAAGCGCTGCCGCGACACATGCTGCGGGCGACCCCGTGCTGGTTGCATGCGCGGGCTGCTATCCCACCGCTACGTCGCTGGCCGCGCTGCCGGCTATCAAGCAGGGCTGGGTTGCCGATGCCGGCGCCATTGTGGTCGATGCCATTTCCGGTGTGACCGGGGCCGGCAAGGGCGCCAACCAGCGCACGCACTTCTGCAGCGCGGACGAGAACCTGGAGGCCTACGGCGTGGGCAAGCATCGTCATACGCCTGAGATCGAACAGATTCTGGACGCGAAGGACCGCGTGGTGTTTACCCCGCATCTGGCTCCGCTTAAGCGCGGCCTGCTTTCCACCGTCACGCTGCCGCTCGCTGCGGACTTTGCGGGCGATGACGGGTTGAATGCGGATGAGGTTGTAGCCGCGTATCGCGAGTTTTACAAGGATTCACCCATGGTGCGCGTGCTCGATGCGGGGCAGATGCCCAAGACCTCGAGCGTGGTTGGAACCTGCGGATGCCATATCGGCCTTGCGCTCAACCGGCGCGCGGGCGTGCTTGTAGCGGTCGCCGCCATCGACAACCTGTGCAAGGGCGCCGCCGGCCAAGCGGTACAGTGCGCGAATATTGTGTACGGCTGGGACCAGCGACGAGGACTCCCCATGGTCGCGATGCCCGTTTAGCCAACGGGCGCGCTTGTGCCGCGATGTGTCGCGGCCAACGGCTACACTGAGAACAACGAACCACCGCCCGTCTTCGCGTGGGCGGTTCTTGTGGGGAGACAGCTGATTATGAATATCGACCAGTTTGAAACATGCATTCGCACCGTGCCGGCGGGAGGCGTTACCAGTCCCAAGGGCTTTAAGGCCGCGGGCATCCATGCGGGCTTTCGCAAGAACCCGCAGCGCCTCGATATGGCCTGCGTGACGGCTGACGAGCTCGCCTCGTGCGCGGGCGTCTTCACCACCAACCGCTTCTGCGCGGCGCCCGTGCAGGTGAGCCGCCAGAACCTGGGCGGTGCGGAAAAGGGCTACGGTCTGGTAAAGGGCATTGTCATCAACTCCGGCAACGCCAACGCCGCCACGGGCGAGCAGGGTCGCGCGGTTGCTGCCGAGACGTGCGAGATCGCCTCGCAGATCTTGGGCTGCGAGAGCGAACAGGTGCTGGTTGCCTCTACCGGCGTGATTGGCCAGACGCTGGGCATCGAGTTGTTCGAGACGGGACTGCCCGCGGTGATCGATGCGCTCTGCGTTTCCGGCGGTGCGGACGCAGCGCGCGCAATCATGACCACGGACACGCATTCCAAGGAATACGCGATTTCCTATACTAGCCAGACGCTGCAGTATGCCGACTGCACCTTTACCGTAGGCGGTATGTGCAAGGGCTCCGGCATGATCATGCCCAACATGGCGACCATGATCGCCGTGATCACCACCGACGCCCCGGTGGAGCCGCGGGTCCTGCATTCGATCTTGAAGCAGACGGTGGACGCGACCTTCAACAAGGTGACCGTCGACTCGGATTCCTCGACCAACGATACCTGCATCATGCTCGCCTCCGGTGCCGCCGGCGCGGACGCCGCCCCCATCGAGGAAGGAAGCGATGCCTACAACGAGCTGCTCTACGCCCTGCATGAGGTGTGCGAAACGCTCGCCCGCACCATCGCGTCCGACGGCGAGGGCGCGTCGCGACTGGTGACCGTCAACGTGACCGGTGCCGCAACGGACGAGGACGCCGATACGGCGGCGCGCGCCGTGGCCAACTCGCCGCTGGTCAAGACCGCCATCGCCGGCCATGACTGCAACTGGGGCCGCATCGCCATGGCGTTGGGCAAGTGCGGCGTCGCCTTTAACCAAGAGGATGTCTCAATCGATATCATGGGCATGCCCGTATGCCGCGGAGGCCTTACCGTTGCGTTTGATGAGGACGAGGCGCTGCGACGCTTCGAGGCGCCCGAGATCGTGATCTCGTGCGATTTGGGCGCGGGCGAGCATACCACCACGGTATGGACCTGCGACCTCACCCATGACTACGTCACCATCAACGGAGACTACCGCACGTAGGCCGTGCCTGCGGGTCCGTAAGGAACCTCGGTTCGTACGATGGGTGACGCTCATAAGGGGAGAGCTATGAAGTACGCAAGGGATTCTCGTCCCGGAATATCGCATGAAAAGACCGCGCAGCTGCTGTTTGAGGCACTGCCGTGGATTAAAAACCTAACCGGCAAGACCATTGTCATCAAGTACGGCGGGGCGGCCATGGTCGATCCCAAGCTGCGCGATGACGTGATGAGCGACATCGTCCTACTCAAGATCATCGGCGTGAACCCGGTGATCGTGCACGGCGGCGGCGCGGACATCAATGCGGCGCTTAAGCACTACGACATTCCCGTCGAGTTCAAGGACGGTCAGCGCGTCACCTCGCCGGAGGCCATGGAGATTGTGCGCGAGGTGTTGGTGGGTAAGGTGAACCAGGAGCTGGTCGCCGCTATCAACCAGCACGGTAACCTGGCGGTGGGCGTGTCCGGTGCGGACGCGGGTACCATTATCGCCGAGCAGCTCGATCCGGATTTGGGCCGCGTGGGAAACATCGTGCGCGTAAACTCCGGTTACCTTGAGAGCATCATGGCCAACGACTACATCCCCGTGGTCGCAACGGTTGCCGCGGGCGAGGACGGCGGGTTCTTCAACATCAACGCCGACGTCGCCGCCGGCCATATCGCCGCGGCGGTTCACGCGCACAAGGCAATCTTCCTTACCGACGTCGACGGCCTGTACGAGGACTTCTCTGACAAGGACTCGCTCATCTCCAACCTCACTTTGGCGGAAACCCAGGATATGCTGGACAAAGGTGAAATCGACCGCGGTATGATTCCAAAGCTGCAAAGCTGCATCCACGCGTTGCGCGGCGGCGTGTTCCGCGCCCACATCATCAACGGCACCACGCCGCACTCGCTGTTGTTGGAGCTTTTGACCGATGCCGGCGTGGGCACCGTGATGCACTCGACCGAGGCGGCATATGAGAATGACACCCATCCCCATCCGCTTGGCGTCTTCGCCTCGCGCTTGGTGGAGAATCTGGACGAATAAGGAGGCGGCGATATGTCGCTAGGTTTGCAAAAAGCTCTGGAATCCAGCTATGTAATGAATACGTTCGCGCGCATGCCCGTGGAGTTTGTCGAAGGGCATGGCATGACGTTGGTGGGCGATGATGGAACGGAGTATCAGGACTTCCTCGCCGGTATCGGCGTATGCTCCCTGGGCCACTGCCATCCCGTGCTGGTCGAGGCTATCCAGCGTCAGGCGGAGCGCCTGCTGCACGTCTCCAACTACTACTACATCGAGCGGCGCGGCGAGCTGGCTGCGATTCTGTCCAAGTTGGCTGCCGGCGATATGGACGGCGCTTTGATGATCGCCGATGCGGTGCGCGCCGGCGACGAGGCCGCCGCGGTCGCCTTGGGTTTGCCTACTGAGAACGACCAGGTATGGAAGACGTTCTTTGCCAATTCCGGCGCGGAGGCGAACGAGGGCGCAATGAAGCTCGCCCGCCTCTACGCCAAGCGCTCCGGCAACGGCGGCAACACCATAGTGGCCCTGCGCGGCAGCTTCCACGGCCGCACGCTGGAGACTATCGCCGCCACCATGCAGGACCGCCTGCAAGATGCCTTTAAGCCGCTGCCGCAAGATTTTCTTGCCTGCACGCCTAACGACGCGGACGAGCTCACCGCTCTCTTCGAGGAGCACGGCAGCGAGATCTGCGCCGTTATGGTCGAGCCCATCCAGGGTGAGAGCGGCGTTCATCCGTTGACGCCCGAGTTCTTCAAGGCCGCGCATGACCTAGCCCATGCCCACGGCGCACTGCTTATCGCGGACGAGGTCCAAACGGGCGTCTTCCGTTCCGGCAAGCCCTTTGCGTTCCAGGCTTACGGCATCGAGCCAGATATCATGAGTCTTGCCAAGGGCATCGCCGGCGGCGTCCCCATGGGCGCGGTGATGGCGAAGGCATCCGTTGCCGATGCCTTCAACCCCGGTGACCACGGCACCACGTTTGGTGGCAGCGCCCTGGCCGTGGCGGCATCTTGCGCCGTGCTGTGCGAGCTTGTCCGCGGCGAGTACGATAAGCATGCCCAGGAGGTCGGCGATTACATGGCCGCGCGCCTGGCTGGTCTGCCCCATGTGATCGACGTGCGCGGATGCGGGCTCATGCTTGGCTGCGATTTGGACGATGCCGCCGGCGATGCGCATGACGTGGTCAGCGCTGCTCTTGCAAGCGGTTTCGTCATCAACGCGACGGGTGCTCACACCCTGCGCTTTCTGCCACCGCTAATTTGCGAACGCCAGGACGTCGACGCGCTTATCGATGCGCTCTCCGCGATTCTCGCGTAGCGTATCTTGACGTAGCGCTTACGGCAAGCGCCGTTCGCGACAAAGCAGCGTTTACGAGTAACGTTTAGATCGCATAACGCGCGGCGTCTCACGGGACGCCGCGCGTTTTTTGCAGTCCCCGCACGATCACGAGGGCTGTCCGCGCGGGGCATGCGCTCCATCGTCATGCTGTGACAAAAAACGCCTTAGTGCGAGAAGGGAGGCGTGTCAAATAAAGGCTTAGTGCGGAGGTTTGGTCAAATAGTGCGTTAGTGCGGTTTGGAGGGGGTTCGAATCGACGATTTTATACATCGAGCGATATCGACCAATCCCTCTAACTCGAAATATAAGAATGCGCTATTCATAAGGTACCCCGTCTATCTCTCGACCGGACCGCACTAACGCACTATTTGGCACGATATGGACCGCACTAACTAACTATTTGTCCCAACGTCCGCACTAAGCCATTATTTGGCATACCCTGCATCTCGCGGCAACGCGCTATTTGGTCCCGTCGCCCCCGCAGGTCAAGAAGCTCCCGCAAGCCAGGATGCCCTCGCAAGCCGGGTCGTCCTTCAACGCCGCACCCCTCGACAGCAAGCATCTCAAATAAAAACGGCGCCTTCATGGCGCCGTTGACAAATCTATGGTGGGCGATGAGGGATTCGAAAACTCGCGCTAATGATGAATTAGGTTTCCTAGCTGGGGTTATACATTTTACGTAGCCTGGAAACGCTCTATATTGCGCCGCTTTGCATCAATCCTGTTCTATTCGTCTCCACAAACAAGTTCACCGCGCCAACCATGGAGCTGACGATTAGGCGATACCGACACGCTACTTCCTTTTATTCTTGTCAGCTGTTTTAATGTGCGTTATTGACATTCTATGCAATATCGTTATAGTTGGCGGTGTGAAGAGGTGCGGAGCCGGTATGTCCGACCGTACTCGAGATTTGCCGCCGTACTGGCGGCTTTTCTCGTTTAAGAGGTGCAAATTGGATAAACCCTTTAAGACCATCGATCAGCAGATGGAAATCCTCAGATCTAGAAACATGGACGTCGCTCCGACGGACGCGGGCGTGCTCAAGCGCGAGGGTTACTACTCCGTGGTGAATGGATATAAGGCGCCCTTTCTTGATTTTGTCGGAAACGGTACCGACATTCAAGACGCGTATCGCGACGGTACGTCGCTAGACGATGTATACCGATTGTTTAAATTCGATAGAGACCTTAGGCTAACGATGATGCGTTATTTTGCCGAGGCGGAGGCAGCCTTGAAGACTGTATGTGCCTACAGGTTTTCCGAAGCTCACCAAGGCGAGAAGGAGCCTTACCTCGTCCCGGCAAACTATCGTTCTGAAAACTCGTACCAACCGAGAATTCTCGAGCTGATTGATTCTTTCAAATCGATATTGCACAAGCCCCCTCATGACAAGAAAAGGGGCTTTAAACGCGAGTATATCCATCACTATGTGAGGAATCACGACGAGACTCCATTTTGGGTACTGACGAACTTCCTTATGCTCGGCCAAGTCTTCAAGTTCTACGAGTACCAAAACGAGTCGATGCGGAATCGTATCGCCAAAGGGTTTTCAGAGCTTTATCTCGAATCCCATGGAGTCGAGATCAAAATAAGTCAGAAGAGATTGAGAATCGCGTTTGATCATATTAAGGATTTCCGGAATATATGCGCGCATGATGAACGGCTCTACTGTGCGAGGGTGTCTCCGGGGCACGACGTGACGTTCGCGAGCATGCTTAGCGATCTCGAGTTGGTGTTGTCGAAGGACGAGCATGCCCGCATGCAGGGGGAGATAATCCATCTCCTTCATGAAATGATGAATGATCTCGGTGGAGAGACGGCGATGATTGTTCTCGATGGCATGGGGATCACTGATCTTAATCGCACGTTCTTTTCCTTCGCATGAGTAGACAAATATATCGTTATGGGCTTTATCGAATGTTCCGGATTCGTCCGCATATACGTAAAGCTTCATGAGACTCCTGATTTATTGGCACGGAAGAGGGCCGCATTAAAACGGCCCCCCTTCCGTCCCGAGTCCGACGATCTTACAGATCGCTTAAGCTCACGCTCAGTTTCCTCGGATACACAGCCTAGCATAGGCTACCTGCAAGGTAAGTGTACCCGTTACCTTGATGAGATTCAATGGCGTTCGGTCGGTCATGATTGCTCCACGAGCTATCTTAGGGCTTTTTATTGATATCGATGCGATTGCGGACAAATCTTTGCGTAAAACCGGCGAGTCCATTTTATTATCGCGGTACACAAAAGCCCCTCTCCGCCGAGACGGCGGAGAGGGGCATGAATGCGCTAATTCAGCAGGTTGGCCACCATCGCGGCCGCCTCGGCGCGCGTGCACGACTTGTTCGGTATAAGCTTGCCGGCACCGCCGACCATGCCCTGCTCCACCGCCCACGCCATGGACTCCCGCGCCCAGTCGGGCACCTCGCTCCAGTCCGGGTACCCGGTGGGGCTGCCCGCCGGCGCGGGGTTGCCGCGCCAGTTGTGCAGCATCGCGACGACCTCCGCGCGCGTGGCGGCGTCGTCCGGCCGGAACTTGTCCGCCTTGGCCACGACGCCCTCGTCCGCCGCCCAGCACAGCGCCTCGTAGTACCAGGGGTTCGGGGCGACGTCTTCGTACGGCTCCAGATAATCCGTTAGATCGGCTCTCGCCGCGTTGGCGACCATGGCCACGGCCTGGGCGCGCGTGAGCGCGTCGTCCGGACCGAAGCGGTCGGCGCCGTAGCCCTTGAGGTAGCCCTCTCGCACGCATTCCTCGACCGCGCCGATGTACCAGGCGTCGGGATCGAGGTCGCCGAACCTCGCGAGTACCTCTGGCAGGGGCGTCTCGGGCGCCTCGGGCTCCGCTGCCGCCCCGGTCATCACGTCGTACCAGTATTGTGCTCGCGCCTCGAACTCCCCGCGCTGCGACCCGTACAGCTGCCCCGGGCAGCTCGTGGCCATGAAGTGCTTGTGGGGCTGCATGTTGACGCCCCATTGGGGTCTGCCCAGACCGTACTCCCTGCAGATAGCCGCCGCGAGGTGCGCGCCGGCGTCCAGGCACGCCTCGGTAACGGTGCCGTCTGCGAGGTTGGCGTGCTCGATGTTGATCGAGCGGCAGTTCGCGTCGAAGTCGCCGAGCGCCCACCCGGTGTCGCGGTCCCACACGAGCTGTCCGACCTCGCCGCGGGACGCGACCGCGTAGTGGGCGGACGCCTCGCGGTCCTGCCACGTCGAGTAGCAGGTGTCCGTGTCCCCGTTGCTCGCCATGTAGTGGATCCCGACGAACTCGACCTTGCGGCCGCTGCGGCCGCTCGTGAAGTGCTTGCTTAGGATCTTGGTGACGTCCGGCTCGAGCTTTTCGTAATCCATGCGCCCTCCTATGGCATCGTCTCGTATATTTGCTGGTGCCGGTCGAATCCGTAAAGTTCCCAGAGCCTCTCCTCGATTTTGTCCATGCATAGCTGGCTGCCCGTGAACTCGTCGTAGTCCTCCGGGTTCACGCATGCGCTCGATTCGATGATGACGAAACCGTTCGGGAGCTGGCACTCGGCGACCGTGCACTTGTCGAAGGCTGTGTGGAAGGAGATGGTCGGCCTGTCGAGGATGTCCATGATCTCATCGACCGATACCTTTACGTTACTCATCTCGCCCGCCGATCTCGACTCCAAGCAGCGCGTCGAGCCATTTCGAGGTCACGCCGACGCCCTTGAAGAGCGTGTAGGCGGTCTGCACGCCTCCGACCAGGGCGAAGACGCATGTTACCCAGGATGCCGGGTCGCTTGGGATGCCCGATACGAAACCGGTGACGACGCCGGCGATGAGCGAGAGCGCTATGGCCATGAAGCGCGCCGCGGTTCCTGACATGGCTTCGGTCTTGATTAGCTGCACGCCGAACGGGACGGCGAGCGACAGCGTGAGCGTCATTAGCATCTGCATTTCTGTCATGGTTCCTCCTAAAGCCCGATGTTCCCGAGCATGTAGCCGACGGCTGCCATGATCACGGCGCCGATGACTATCCAAACGGCTTTGTCCCATTTCTCAGCCGACTCCTTCGCCGGCTGGATGGAGAGCAGGTCGACTTTTCCGTCGATTCTGTCGAGCTTCGATCCGAATCCGCTTAGCTGCTCGTCCCTGAAGCGGTCCCGCTCCTCTGTTCTGATGAGCATGTCGTGCAGGCTATCGATTTCCTTGCCGTGCTCGGTGACTCGCGTTTCGAGGGTGGTTACCCTTCCGGCAAGCATCTTTACCTGCACTTCTGGTGGCTGGGTTTCCATCTCTACGCCACCTTCCTCCATCCCTGCGGATATTCGTCCGGTGACCACGTATTGCCGTCAATCAAGCTTTCAAAGAGCGCCGAGTTTGCTGTTGGATACCATACGCGCGTGCCCTTCTGGTAGGCATCGTGAGCGCCAGAAGGCTGTTGCCATACGTCGTAGCCGCTGCTTTGCGTTATATGCGCGTAAAGGCTTTCCGTGCCAGTGCCGGGCTTGTATTGCTCTTGCGCCGTGTGCTCTTGCGCGATGCGGTAAAGCTCGCCCTCGTAGCGAATGACTTGACGTGCTTCGTACTCAGCTCCGACTTTCCACTCGGGGAAAAGGCTGGGAATGCTCATAGCGTCCACGTCACTCATAGTTGGCGATAGGCTCGTAAGCTGCATAGTTGCGAACGTTGCAAGCTCGGGATTGCTGCCGGCTGCCGCCTGTTCCGCTTGCGCCTGCGCTTTCTTAGCTGCGTCTTGCGCCGCTGTCGCTATCTGCTCAACCTCTTCAACGCCGTCAGCCTTATAAGTGCCGTCAAGTTTCGCGCAAACGTTCGTATAAGTTTCGTTAACGTCTGCCGTGTACGCGACAGCAAGACGGCTGCAAACGTCTTGCAACGGCTCGAAATCGTATACCTTTCCAACGCCGTTGTCATAAAGTACGCAAGGGCATGAAAAAAGCCGCGAATAACGCGGCTCGTCTTTCATTTCATCGGCTGTTTTCTCACCGTCATAAAACCAGCTGACAGTGCTAGTTCCATCGTAAAGCTTCATTGCATACCGTCCTTAACCTAGGCAAATAGCCGGGCGCACATACTTATGATACAAAGGGTCTGAGGAGTCAGTTCCATAAGTCGGATCAGTATTGTCAAAGCCGCCAGTCATTGACTGATGCGTTGTGTGGTAATAAATCTGATTGCCCTCGTCTCCGTCTCGCTGTTCCGCTGATCTAGTCCAGTAAAGCAGCCGACCCTGTTTGCCAGCAACTGCGTCGGGACTTATCACTGAGTCATATCCAGATTTGCCGTTCTTTGCATAATACTGATACCTTGCTCCATCCATCATTGGTGCGTAATCGCCACCAAAGGACGGCCTTACCCCGGTATATTCAGTGTATGAAACAGGAAACGCATTTAGCTGTACCTCTCCCATCGCGTCGCCAGTGCCATTTAGACAGCGTTTTTTAACCTTCGAACACAACGACTTAACATCTTCGCTTAGCTGGCTATTAAAGAAGCTTTCGCAAGTGCTATAGAGTAGAGTTTCCTTATACGGCGTAAATGAAACGGTCGTGTGATTCAAGACGTTCGTAGCCCACAGGAGCTTCTTGCACTCAATTGTTAGCTTCGCCTTTCCGCCGCTAACTTTATCATCGTGGTCTATTCCGATAATCACGAACGGCGCAGTTCCGTATGTGCCGCAATTTACATTCTTGCTCTTTCCAATCCATTTGCCCAGCATCCCGGATTGAACGCCCTTCGCGAAAGTGAGCACATCGTTCCAGCTCGACTTCTCAAAGTCAAACATGTCTACAAGCGCTTGCTTTCGCGTCTGCGGTGACGCGTTGATAAACGCAAGCTGATCGCTCGCTGCCCAAATGCCAAAGACTGATGGAGTTACGTTATTGTCGATAAACGTTTCCTTCTGCGATTCGGTCCCAAGGCTGCTCATGTAACTCAAATACCGAGCTGCATCCCATGAGCTTGTGTTAAGCAACCCAAGCAGGTCTTTAATCTCATCGGATAGCTTGACGGGCGTTACAGATGCGTTGATCAAATTATGAGTCCCAACTGACTCGCCCTTTAGCTCGCGCGTCCCAACAGAGCGCTCGACAAGTCCAAGCCTTTTAATCCTGTCTCCGTCCAGATCTTGCATATCTAGATAAGATCTATCAACCGACTCGATGCCGATTGCAGACGCTCTAATATCGTCTATTTCCTTCTTCAAATTGTCGGCGGTTGTTCCGTCCAAGGCTGATTCAACAAGCTCGTAATACTTGTCAACATAGTCAAGATACACGTGTAGCGCGTTATCTGCCATGTTTTGCGCGTCCTGCACAACGGCGGAAATGTCGATTTCCTCAAACGGCGCCGCATAAGGGCAAATCGCAAGACCCTTCTCATTCTTAATGATCGCTCCGCTCATGTCGGTCGCGCCGTTCGGTACGGTCACAGTTGCAAGCCTATATTCCTTAACGCTTGCAGTTTCTTCCGGCTCTGGTGCGTTGCCACCAGCGCCGCCATTGGCAACGCGAATGTAGCAAGAACGCTTATCATCGTTCTCGTCATACCTTAGCAAGATTGAATAGATAACATTGCCGACTTGTGTACCATCTACAAGGTTAATCATGGTTTGATTTTTAACAACGCCCATCGCGCCATTGATAATAAAAAGACCGGGCTTAACCGTTACCGCGATGCCGCTTGCAGCCTTGGAAACCTGCAACGTGTCAGCGGGGTTTGGGAACACGCCATCGCTGAAAAACTTGGCGAACGTTTGACGCAAGACGTCAGCACCAATCGCACGGTCATAAATAGGGTAACCGTCATCGTCATAACCGTCTTGCTTGCTGTCAAACGGGAATGATTCGAGCCTAAGCAAAGTGTCAGCCATTACACCAACCTCGCTTTCTTTGATTCAGTTATCTGTTGTTCCCCCATCGTGAGAACAATGTCAGATTTGCCAGATTCGTATACCTCTGAAACCTCGATGATTCGAGCTGTCTGGTAAAAACCTATCGTCTCAATTGCAATATCAACTTTGTCACCAAGGTCGTAATCATCTAGGTACCTATATGTTGAGAATGTGCCAGTATCAACTGTGTCGATAACACCGTAGTCATTTGCAAGCGCTTTCCTGCCCTCTTCTGCATAATGATCGCGCCATTGCTCATATTTCTTGTTCAGACCTTCGAGCTTCAACATCTCATTCCAAGAGCCTGTATCAAGCTCATCCCGTTTCCAGTCTTGATCAAACTCCGGTTTATCGCTTCTCAAGTCAAGATAGATCTCACTGTCGGGCAATCCGTCATCAAGTCGAACAACATCGTAACCACGATGAGTTTTATAAGGTATGTGCCGTGTTGCTGAATCTTGTGAGGGCTGGTCTAGCGGGCTATCTGAGCTTCCCCAATCCTTATACCATACGCACATAGGCGAACCGTCTGCGTAATACTTACTAGGCTCGTCATACTCAAACAGCACGTAGCACTTATTTTTATAGTTGCTCGTATCGCGCGATACCTTGAAACCGTTGAGGTTCCCCCATGTGTCGCTGAACACAACAAACGGGTTCTTACGCGGTTTTTCCGGCTCTGGTTCTGGCTCTGGTTCTGGCTGCGGCACAACTGCACCTGCTTTAAAAACGCCTGTCCCCTTGTTGCCATAGAATACGCCAGTTAATCGGTCTACAAGACCGATCGCGTTATCGCTTAGCCTTCGGCACGGCACTAGGTTGAGCTTTAATGTGCCGTTATCGAATAGCTTAAAGCTATATAACTTTGTTTGACCAAAGCTTGAGAACACACCGCCGCGCTTTAGCGCAAAAATGGCAAGTGAATTGTTACACGCGAACGTTGCTGATGGTGCGCTCCAAACAACAACTCCGTCTTTCTTGAACACACCGCCATGCTCTTCTAGTTTGACCTTTTCGGTTGTAATGAAACTCACGCCAGATGATTTCGACTTGCCATATTTCGCTGAGTTCGCCCATATGCTCAGACCGTCACCGTCATCGCTTAGGTCGGTTGCGCAAAGGCATTTCGCCGTGTGGATGCATTCAAGCTCAATTCCCGTGTTCTGGTTTGGGATAAAACCAGTGTCTATGTATTGAGTGCCTGTACTCTCGATGTATTCAAGCTCTTCAAACCCATCAGGGAACGTTTTATTTTGAGCTTTACCAAGGCTATAAGTGCTTGCTTGTGGCTCTGCTTGGTCTTGCGTCCTATCAAGACCGCGCCATAGCTGAAACACAACGCTGTTGTTCTCGTATGAGTAGAACATTCGAGCGCTCGCGCCTATGGTTTTCAGCTCTTCGAAACACAGATCGCCAAAGCGCTTCAATGATGGGTCGATCGTTTTTTGAACGCCTGTAAAGTCCGCGCTGTCATAAGTGATGCCATCACCGAAAATCCTGCTAGCCCATGCAAGAATCGATTTTACGTTGTCGCACGGCTTGCCGACCTCTCCAACTTCCGTTCTGAGCTGGTACGCACCCTTAACCTCTCGATACATAACGGCATAAGTACCGCCGCCGCTGTCGTAAATCTTGTCAAGACCTTTAGTTCTCTCTTCCCATTGCTCGACCTTACGGCGATTCGTCTGGTCTTTGTTCTCTGCAAGGTGCGGTATCCATTTATAGCTACCGTCAGCGTCTTTATAAACGGCTCCCTTGTTTTGAGCGGAAAAATTGAACTCGGTCACTTCTGTACCGTTTATGACGGTATCGTCTCCACGTCCGTTAATCTGGTGTATCTTGCCGTCTGATTCCTTGTAATAATTGAAGCGCGAACTGTATGCGTAGTCATCGCTCCCCATGTAACTCTGTGTTCCAGCGACATTGCCAAGCTCGACCTTTGTGAGGTCTTTGTCTGTCAAGCTGACTTCTTGCCCAGTTGTGGTGCAATACTTGCCAGCAATGTTTTTGGTGTATAACTTCCCGTCTTTGTCTTTAAAAACCTCTGGTCTTTTAGCGACAACGGGGGGCGGCTTTTGGATATAAACCGTTTCCGTGTCGGTTTCCTCGACCAAAAACACGTAATCATTGAGCCACTTCTCAGTGAAGAAACCAGAAAGCGTTACAACGTCCACGTCATTATCTCCGTGCCGCGCGTCCTCGTATTCTACCTTCTGAATGACTCCCGTCTCTGGTCTGTCGCTTGTGTAGATATAAGCCCAGTCAGGGCTGTAGACGTTAGACGGGACAACACACGTGAAATCGCCGCACTCGTAGTAACGGCGATTCCATTGCAGAGACGTATAGGGGATGTTTGGCGCGACAATATTAAAGCCCTCGTCAAGCGCGTGAATCTCCAGCGGTTCCATGCATCACACCCCCAGATACTTCTTGTGAAAAAGCACTTGCACCTTTGCAAGCGACCTGTTTGCTTCGTTGTCAATCGTGAAAGTGAACGTGTTGGCTCCCACTTGCATGCGCATGCCGGTAAAAGAGCTGTCGCGGCTCGTAAGCTGCAAGGCATTATTTCCGTTGATCGTCACGCGTGTCGGCGCGCTCTCAAAGTCGATTAGTGCCACGTCACCAGCCTTGAGTGTGGTTAGCAGTTTGACGTGCTTGCCGTCCTTCGTGATGGTCGGATTGACCAGCTCGCCCTCAGCTTCAATCCTCACACGGTACATGGTCGGCACATCGCCTGAATTGTAGACGGTATTCTTACCGTCATAAATCAGGCGGCTAGCGTTAAACCCGATCGGCAGGCGTCTGCCGTCGCTGGCGGGTACCTTGACGTGGCTCACGAACGGGAAGCCAAACGTAGGCGTCGCGTCTCCGAAGGCAGCTTCGTTGCCCCGGGAGTCCCGCAGATAGGGATCGCAGCATAGGATCGAGAAGGTTGCTCTGCACGGTCTCCCCTCTGGCTCCAAGGGGACCGACCTAGCTGATAATTCTCCCTCAGCCCATCTTGTCCTGCCCATATGCGTAACATAGGCTTTGAATCTGTATTTGGGATTAAGGAAGCTGAGAATTTCATCTCGGACCTCCGCCCTACCCCTCGGGCCGACGTACATGATTTTCGCGGTGCGCTCGCATTCCTCGACTCTCTTGCCCACCAGGCGGCTGCCGTCCGTCAAGACGTTCGCCGCCGTGGTGATGCTGATGTCGAGTTCAAGCCAGTCCTCAAGGCCCCTGTCCGCGATGAGCCACCCCTGCCATCCGTCGGTGGCGACGAGCTCGCGGCCGTCAGAACGGACGATCTTCATACTTGTCATCTCGCACCCGCCAATCCGTAATGCGCGAGCCGGCGGACGAACCTGGCGTACTCCGCAGGCGTCTGGACCGGCTGGTTGAAGTTGAGTGTCTGGTTGATGTCACCGCCGAGGACCATGCCGCTGCCGGCGTCGATGATGCCCATGGGGTTGGCCTTGATGTTCGAGATGTCGAGGGTCTTCTCCGCGAGGAAGTCCTCGACGTCGTACCAGCCCGAGGTCAATCCATCGAGCAGGCCTCCCATGATGGTCTCGCCGTTGCCGACGAGGAGCTTGGCGTCGACCTTTATAGGTCCCTTGAGGCTGGGGATCATCGAGGTGATCTCGCCGAACCATCCGACCACCCCGTCCCATGCCTGCTTGAGGCCGCTCAGGAATCCGTCGATGACGGACCTGCCGGCATCGATGAGGAGCGTCGGCAGGCCGGCTAGGGCGCTGGTGATCTTGCCGGGAAGCTCGACGAAGAAGTTGACGATGTTCTCGATGCCGGTCTGGACCGCGTTCTTGATGCCCTCCCAGCATCCGTCGAGGAAGCCCCTGATGGTCTCCCACGCGCCCTCCCAGTCGCCTTGGATGACCTGCATCACCGCGACGATGATGGTCTGGATGGCCTGCAGGACGGTGTTGACCACCGTCTGGATGGCGGGCCACACGGTGTCGATGACGGCCTTCACGGCGCCCATGACGGTGGTGACGATCGATTGGATGAACGGCCAGACGGCCTGCACGATGCCGAGGATCCCGTTCATCGCCGATGTGACCACGGCGAGGATGAGCGGCATGGCGGTCTGGATGACCGTCAGGATCTGCGTCACGACCGGCATGACCGCGGTTATCACGGCGGTCGCCACCTGGACTATAGCCGTGACGATGCTCGCGATGATGGGGAGGACGGTCGCGGCGATCTGCGCGACCAGGGGGATGACCACCGCGACGACCTGCGAGATGACCGTGAGCACCTGCATGATCGCCGGAGAGACGGCCTGTATCGCCGACATGATGAGGGGCATGACCGTCGCGGCCATGTTCTGCAGCGTGGTCATAATCGACTCGATCGCCGGCGCCAGCAGCGACATCATGGTTGACGCGATGCCGCTGATGGTCTCCCTGAAGCCGTCGTTCGTCGTGTAGAAATAGGCGAACGCCGCCGCTAGCGAGGCGATGGCGGCGACGGCTATGCCGACCGGGGAGATGATGCCCGACAGGGCGCCTCCGGTCGCGGTCAGGCTCGTCTTGACGGCGGACAGCGCCGACCCGACCCCTTGCATGCGGGAGATCCCCATGAACTGGCTCACGAAGAACTGCGCGCCGCGCCCGGCCTCCATGAGCTGGGGGCCGAGACCGGTCAGGAAGGTGAGGGACGATTTGACGCCGGCGAACGCGGCGAACGCGCCGACGGCGCCCGCCACCTTCGAGGCGAGGCCCTCGAGGCCGCCGGCGGCCTCGACGATGCCGCCCACCGCCTCAGACACCTGCCCGGCAGCGGTGCTGACGGCGCCGGATATGGACGGCGGTAGCGCCGACATCAGCGCGCCGGAGAACATCGATGCGATGTCCGGTGCCTTGGATGCGAGCGTGTTGCCGAACGAGACGGCTATCTCGCCGACCCTCGGGACCACGTTTCGCCCGGCGGTGATGACAGATTCGACGAGCTGGTCGGTCAGGGCGCCCATGTCGGCGTCCTCGTTTCCCAGCCCTGTCAGCCAGTTCTGCCACGAGGCCTTCATCATCGTGATGCTGCCCTCGATGGTCTTGGCCGCCTCAGCGGCCGTTGTCCCGGTGATGCCCATCTCGGTCTGGACCACATGGATCGCCTTGACGATGTTGTCGAAGCTCAGGCTTCCCTCGTCCACCGTCAGGCCGAGCTGCTTCTGCACATCGGTGAGGCGCGATGCGTCCTTGATGAGCCTGAGCATCTCTGATTGGGTGCCGCCATATCCGAGCCTCAAGTTGTCCAGCATCGTGAAGTTTTGCTTCGCGAACCCCTGGAAGGCGTTCTGTACGTCCTCCATTTCCGACCCGAAGACGTTGACGTTGTCGGCCATCGAGACCATCGCCGTGTTCGCTAGGTCTGCGGCCTGGGCCGTGTCCCCTCCGAGTGACGAGATCAGGCTGGCCGAGAAGCTGGTCGCCTGCTCCATGTAGCGGTTCGCGCTCATTCCGGAGGTCTTGTACGCGTCCGCGGCATACGCCTGCAGCTTGGACGAGGCGTCGCCGAAGAGCTTGTCGACGCCTCCGACGAGCTGCTCGAACTGCGCGTACGAGTCGAGCGCCGCCTTGCCGAACGCGGCGACGGCGCCGGTCGACAGGGCTCCTGCGACCACTCCCTTGATGCTGGAGAAGGCGCCCTTCACCCCGGAGCTCACCTCCTGCTGGAATCCCTTCATGCTGGGCATGATGGAGACGTAGGCCGCTCCGACCTCTGTGTTAGCCATTGGGTATGCCCCCTCTCGGCCTGCTTAGAATCTCCTCTAGCTCCTCGACCGTCATCGCCAGCGCCTGCTTCCTGTGCACGTGCTGCCGTTCGAACGGGCCGATGAGCTTTGGCTTGTTCCTGCCCTTGCGGCCGTCCTTCGTCTGCGCCCATAGCAGGTAGTGCAGGGCATTGGTCTCCGCTGCGGCGAGCGTCCTGTCGATGGTCCAGACCGCGCCCTTGTCGTAGGCGATCCTCGTCCGGGCGCCGTCTGGAAGGTTCGACAGGAGCTCCGCGGCGTGGAGGGCGCTGTAGTCGACCCCCATACGGTCGATGTCGAGGCCGTAGTACTCGGCGAAATCGGCTCGCACGGCGCCCGGGTGCTCCCTCAGGGCGCGTGCGAGCGCTCCTAGTTTTTTGCGCCGCACTCCTGCATGACGGCGGCGCAGAATCGCATGTAGTCCTCGGCGGAGCAGTAGCCGTCCTCGTCGCTCATCTGCTCGATGACCGCTTCCCGCTGGTCCCCCAGGATGAAGTCGAAGAGCTCGACGATGGCGAGCTCGTCTCCCTTGTCCGCCCTCGCCACGAGGGAGATGGTGCGCACGTCCTTCACGCGCCGCATATCGATGTCGACGGACACGCCGCCGATCTCGACATGGCGTTCGTAGGGCTTGCGCTGGCGGGCGCCGTCCGACACGGAGTCGGCGAGCGCGATGATCTCTGCTGGGGACATCTCGTCCAGGTCGATGACGTTACTCACCGGCGGCCTCGCCTTCGACGGCGGCGGCGATGGCCGCGACCTTGTCGGCCTTGGTCTTCGTGCCGGAGAGGTCGATGCCGTTGTCGGCGGCGTACCGCTCGATCTCCTTGACGGTCTTGCCGGAGACGGCGGATCTGAGCGTCATCAGGGATGCGGGGCTCAGCCCGGTGATGGCGAGGTACTCGTACATCGTCACGCCGGTGTCGTCAGGCAGGCACGTGAAGACGCTCTCTCGTCCCATCGGGTCGCTGTCGTTGAGGGAGAGGTCGCCCTTTTCCGTCAGCTTCCCTCGGGGAACCACGTAGCGCGCCACGGTCTTGCTGTTCGGCACCGTCTCGACTACGAGGCTCTTCTCCGGCAGCACGGCTCCGGTGTGCTTGATGGCCATCTTGCCGGCCTCGACCTTGACGTTGTCGTCGCCGTACTGCATCCTCGCCACCTCGGCGTTGATCTCGATGGGCGTGAAGGAGATACTCTCCTTGTAGCTCGTCTGGGACGTGAATACGACGTCTCCGCCCCAGGCGGGGATGTCCTCGGAATCGCGCTCCTCGGAGATGACCACTCCGTCCTCGTTGCAGTAGCCGATTCCCTTGAATGCCTCGTTGAGGGAGGCCGTGGCGTCGGTGGGAAGCTCGGTCCCGACGGGCGCGATGCTGATCGCGCCCGTCACCTTGGGCTTGCCGACGCCGACGTTGCTTGCATCGTTTGCCATAGTTGTCTCCTTAAAGTGTCGTGACGAGCGAGAGCGATAGCTGGTACCGCTCGGCTCTTGAATCTGGGTCCGGGAACGGGTGGGTGGCGGAGCACGAGACGGACCTGATCTGCGGTATGCACTCGGCGGCTCGCTCCGCCATCATCTGCCTGCAGTCGAGCGCGATCTCCTCGGCCCTCGCCCTTGACGCCGCCCACGCCTGGATGGCGACCGCCGGACGGTCTATGCCGGTCTCCGTTGGGCCGCCCACGCGCTCTACGGTCAGGAACTCTTGGGGCCGCTGCGATGGGACCTCCGCGTAAGCCGGTAGGCCGGTGGCGTCCGGCAGCCATGAGATGAGGGCCTCTTCGATCGAGAACAAGGTCATCACGCCCCGGAGTTGAGCGCCTTGAGCAGCGAGTTGTGCTTGGCGTTCGACCTCATCGCATGCAGGCTCGGCGTGTAGACGATGCCGTGCGCGCGGTTCTTACCGGGCTGCACGTTTCCGGCGTACGAGGCGCTCCCCATCGAGTCGGCGGCAGCCTTGACCGCTTGCACCTTCTGGTTGAGCACCGCCTGGGTTCCCTGGGAGTTCATGATCTTCCGCGCCGCCGCGCGGTTCGGCTTGTACGAGAATCCGCTAGCCATCAACAGCCTCCGTCTCAACTGTCCGGTCGAATGGGCCGGGGGTGTTACCGTCGATGTAGGGCGCCGGGTCGCCTATGACCCTGTACCTCCTGCCGTCGAACTCAACGATGCAGCCCGCCAGGGAGCGGGCGTGCCCCCTCGGCCAGTGGAAGGTCATGTCCACCTTCCTGCCGTTTGGACGCTCCGCGCCGAGATCCGATGTCCCTCCGGGCTGAGGCAGCACGCCGGCGACCGTCTCCTCGATGTATTCGGTCACCTGCGCGCCGAACCGGTCGGCCTTGCCCCCGGTCGGGACGAGCAGCTTCACGTCCCTGGTGTCGAACGGCTTCGTCATATCGGCGCCCCGTATGCGGGGGAGAGGCTCCTGCCGCCGCCTGAGAGGCCCAGGCGTCGCCTGGCGGCCTTTCCCAGGTACATGTCGCCGGACGGGTTGGCGAGGGTCACGGAGGCGGAGTAGGATCCGGCGGTCTGCGTGTACTGCGACGCCCCTGCGAAGGCGTCCGGCACGCCGATGGCCTGGTTGACCACGGCGCAGCAGACCGCTTTCGCGTTCGCGTCGAAGGAGGAGTTGACCCCCTCCTTGTAATCGGATCCGTATTTACGGCGCCACTCGGCTGCCAGCAGGGCGGAGGCGTCCTCGAGGAGGGCGGACAGGCGCGCGGTGTCGTCCACCTGCCCGTACCTCGTCTCATAGTCCTCCGCCGTCGCGAAGGGCTCCATCTACGCCTCCTCGCCGAGTACGATCTTGAGCAGCTCGTCTCGCTTCGCGCGTTTTGGAAGCTCGATACCGCGCTCGATCGCGTACGCCCTGATCTCGGCTACCGAGCTGTCCTCGTCGATACCGGGGGCCTCTTCGGGCTCTTCGGATTCCTGCTCTTCTTCCGGTTCCTCTTGGTCGGCGGCGGAGAGCGGCGGCGTCAGATGCCCTGCCGGAGCGTATCCGCGGTCGATGTAGCGCGCGACCGCCTCGTCGGGAACCTCGATGCGTACGCCCGTGTAGGGCGCGATCATCTCGACCATCGCTCTAACCCGAGTAGGTGTCGGTGAGGCGGTTGAAGTAGTCGGTATCGGTGACGACGAAGCCGACCTCGATCGATGCGAGGACGGCGAACATGCCGCGCTGCCAAAGGTTGATCTGGTTGGTGCCGTCGTTGATGGTGGCCTCGGTGGAGATCTCCACGGTCACGTCGCTCACCATGCCGGTCACGGCCTGGTTCCAGTCTCCGACGATGCCGATCACGTTCGCGGCGGAGCTGCCCTTCTTGTAGGCTGCCTGGCGCTTGAGGGCGCTCACGCCGAGGATGGAGGACACGCTGCCCTGGGTGGCCGCGTTGTCGATGAAGATCGGGCGGCCGTTCTGGTCCTTGGCGCCCAGGAGCACCGGCTCGGCCTGCGGTGCGAAGACGAAGCCGTTGGCCTCGCCTCCGGCCATGGCGATGTTGGACTTGGCGGCCACGAGGCTGTCGTAGGAGTTATTCTGGATGTCGACTGCGGTGCAGCCTGCGAGCACGTCGAAGCCGGTGCCGGGGGCGGTTCCGTGGAAGACCGTCTTGTCGTACTTCCTGCCCAGCGCGGAGGGGATGCGCTCGACGATCGCCTCGTACAGCGTGGACTTGTCGCGCTTGAACTGCTTGGAGAACGGGACGATGACCGACAGCGTGAAGGGGATCATCTTCTTGTTGTCGACCTTGGGATCGTCAACCTTCTGCTCGGCGGTCTCGACGGTCGCCCACTCTGCCTCGGGGTCGCCGGTGATCACGTCGAGCGCGACGCCCGGGCCGGGGATGGTCATGCGGCGGGAGAGCTGCATGACCGCGGAGGACTCCGTCACTCCCTGCAGCACCTCGGCGGCGACGCTCTGGGGGAGGGTCACGCCGGCGCTGGAGCGGTTGAGGTCGATCTTGGTGGTGGAGAGGGCCATAGTGGCTTCCTTTCTTCAGTGTTCTAGATCTGCGAATCGAACCATTCGTCGAATTCGTCCTTAGGGGTCTTGCGGTGCTTGGTCGCCGGCTTGGCGCCGTCCCGTCCGAATACCGGCGCGGCGGGGACGCCCCCGGCGTACTCGCGGATCGCCTTGGCCTGCTCGACCATCGCCTCGCGGTCCGGCTGCGTGAGGAGGTTCGCTGGGACGCCGAATTCCGCCGCGACCTCGGCCGCGTCCGACGCGCGCTTCGCGTCCGCGCGCATGCGCTCCAGCTCAGCCTCGGCGGCCTCGGCGCGGGCGGTGGCGTCCTTGGCCTCCGCCGCCATGCGCTCGGTCTCGGTCATCCGCTCGCGCTTGATCTCATCGAGCTCCTTGCGCGCCGCCGAGTTCTCCTTGGCGCGCTGCTCCCATTTGCGCGCTTCCGCTTTCCAGTCGATCTGCGGTTCTGGAGCCTGCGGCTCCGTTTCCGCGGCGCCGTGCGGCTCCGTCGCCTTGGTCTGCGGTTCCTGCTGTGCGGTCATAAAGACCCCTTTCCCGCGCCGTGCGGCGCGTCGTCCTGCCCGTGCGGGCATGAAAAAACCGCCTCGGTCGAGACGGCTCGTTATGAAAAAAGCGACTCCCGTGCGGGGTCGCTTTTATCAGCGGTGTTATTCGTAGATGCGCTTCACGCCATAGGCGACTGCGGCATCGTGCTCGATCCGGCATCCGCGCGCCTCTTGCCAGCCATCGACGAAGTAGACGGCGTCGACGAGGCACATGTGCTCGATCGACTTCGCGAGATAGCACAGCGGGATGTTCACCACGCCGCGCTCTTTCATACACGGCTCGCTATACCATTCGTCGGTGAACGATGTGTTGACAACCTCGTATCCGCGGCCTTCCAACTCAGCAATAGCCCGGTTGCGGTCCCCTTCGATTTGACCATCGGTCTTTCCCGCCATCGGCTGGCTGATCATGGCTTTCATCGGCTTGCTCCATTCTCATTTAGGCATTATTAATTCGAAGGCTTAACAGCCTTATGCCGACCTACTCGGAACGAGTGGATGCGGCGCGCTCCAGATGATGTATACTTAATTTGAGCCGATAGAGCGCCCGGTTAATTCAGGGAACGACCTATCGGCTCATCTTTTTACTCGCACGATATCGCCGTCTCTTCCGACAATAAGAACTTCGCTAATCTCAACGAATCTTCCGTCCTCGAAAAGACTCTTAACGTCTATAACCATCTGCTCCACCGAGCGATCGCTCCTGACGTTGCTTATGATGAGCCTATCGCTTTGCGCGGTACCGGCTTCTTTTCCGACGGCCTTCTTCATCTGGTTCTTGACTGTCTTATCGGTGTCGCCGGCGGGGTTCTTCATCTCCCACGGGTCACCTTTAATAAAAGTATCTGACGTGCGTCGCTTATACCCGCCCTTTTGAGATCCCATGGTTTTTCTAAAATGAACGGGGAATCCGTTCTCCCTGAGGATTCGCCCGCATTCCCTCTCGTATTCATCGGGATGCGCGCCGCTTTCGGCGCTGTAATGAGGAGCATCGCCAGTATACAGCCATCGCCAGTCGCGGGTCTCTACCTCGCGCATAGCCTTCGCGTTGACGAATCTCCTGTAACGCTCCGCGTCGTTGCCGCCCTTGTACCTGGCGCGATCCTGCTTGCTCAGCGACTCCCACTCATCGCGGAGATCCGAGTCGCTTCCCGCCGTCGCCTGGCACTCATGCCAGCGGTCAAGCATGCCCTCGGGTTCGTAGCCCTCCACCTGCCTGTCGGCGGGCAGGCCCTTGAAGCCCGGCACGATCACGCAATCGCAGTTCTCGTGGTACGCGTGGGCATGGCCTGCCGTCTGCTCGCTGCGGTACACGAACCCGCGCGAGCTGAGCATGAAGCAAAACGCGCACGTCTCGCGCCCGCTCGGCACTCGCGCGTACCTCAGGTCGTTTCGATGGCAGTTGCGCTCCATGTTCTCGAAGGCGCATCTCTTGACGTAGTACTTCGTCAAATCCCTGATATCGCGTTTGAAGGCGCCGAAGTCCCCGTCGACGAGGTTTCGCGCTAAATAGCGGACCTTCGAATCCATAGCCTGCAAGTCGATAACGTCCTCGATCGACGTATCCGCCTCTATGCCGTACGCTTCGGCTATCTCGTCGAATAGGTCGAGGGCGAGGGACGAGGCCTGGTCTCCGAAGGCGTACAGCGAGTCCTGGATCGCCTCGTCCGCGGCTTCTCGCATCTCGGCGACGGATGCGCCCGGATGCTCGGCGATTAGCCCGTCGAACAGGGCCTCTACGTAGCGGGAAGCCGACTCGCCGAGCGAATCAAGGTCTTTCCTACACCTGTCGAGCCTAGCTTTGGTTATTCTCATCGCTCACGCTCCTGCCGGCCGCGGCGAGGGAGGCGGCAGCGTTGCTCTTCGCTTGCTGGCGCCTGATCTCGTTCGATATGGAGCGCCTCACGTCATCGTCAAAACCGAGTTGCTCCCAGAACGTGGATGTTCCGGCGAATTCCGGCACCACGGCGGCGATCTTGACCATCGCGTCTGCCTGGCTCACGACGCTGGGCATCGCGGGCGACTTGAAGTGCGGCAGGATGTCGAGCTCGTCCTCGGTCAGCTCTGAGAGCGCGACGCCGCGGGACGTGGCCAGAGCCATCTGCGCCACGAGCACCATCGCGTCGCTGTTGTCGTCGATGAGGGTCTGCGCCTCGATGATGAGCGGCTCGTTCGCGGCGTAGATTGCCTCCGCCGAGCTTGGGTTGTCGTGGATGACGCCCAATTGGGACACCGGGACGTTGGTCTCTCCTGCGAAGCGCGACGCCAGCGCGCGCATGTAGTCGGTATGCGGCTGCATGCTGCCCTGGGAGAGCTGGCCGAACTGCGGGACGGACCCATCGTCGTTCATATCGATGTTGAAGATGTTGCCTATATACGCTTCCCATTTCGTCTTCTGCTCGAACGGGTCCCCGTCGGTGCCAAGGAGGTACTTCTGCGGCGATGTGAAGAACTCGGCGGAGATCTCGGTGCGCAGCGACTCCCTGACCGCCGAGTCGGTGAGCGACCGGACGGCCTTGCTGATGCGCGACTGGCCGAGCGGCTCCGCCTCGGTTGGGTTGTACGCCAGGGCGACCATCATGGGCTGCCCCATCTTGTGGGGCATCGACTCGTAGCCGACCGCGCCGTCCTCGTCCACGTAGGCGTGGACGGTCCTCGTCGCGGTGTAGAGCGCCAGCTCCACCGGCGCGCCGGAGGTCTCGTCGTAGTCCATGATCACCAGCCCGCGCGCGATCCGGCCCAGGCGCTGGTCCCAGACCGCGGCGCTGTCCTCGGCGGAGTGGGTCGTGATGATGACCGGCGGCTCTCCGGCCCGGCCGCGCGAGAGCGTGACGAAGTCGCATCCGCTGATCAGCTCGGATTCAACGGCCTGCCGGTGCTTGCGCTTGAGGCAGGACGTCTTGACCACGCGGGCGAGCTCCTTCGACACCTCCTCGTCCTTCGCGGTGAAGCCGTCGAAGCGGATGCGGGAGGACAGCGCGCTCACCGCCTTCTTCGGCCAGCCCACCACGGTCTCGATGGAGCGGAGCGCGGGCGGGATCGAGATGCCGAGGTCCTTCAGCATGTTCTCGCCCTCGTAGTACCGGCGCCTCAGCTTGTTCTTCGCCAGGTGCTCCCACCATGTCTCGAGCAGCTCGTCCATGAGCTCTATGGCCTCGTCGTCGAGGCCGCCATCGATGGCGAGCGCCGAGACGAGCGCTCGGCTGTAGCTCTTCTTGCGCCACATCTTGTCATCGCGCATCATCGCACCACCGCCTTCCTGCTGGGTTTCCTTCTCGTGGTCATCGCCGCCCTGTGCGCCAGCGCGCACGATTCTATGAGCGTCGCGTCGCAGGTCTGGGTGCTGTCGAACCCGAACCCGTCCTTGCCTATGGTTCTCTTGGCGCTCAACGTCGCGGAGTCCGCCAGCGCCTCTTGGTCGTAATGCTCGATCGCGCCGCTGGATACTGCGTCCACGAGCATCGAGTTGGCGGCCACCACGTCCGATGTGGACGGGAGCTTTACCGCTCGCTTCTTCATCCCGGAGGCAGACAGCCTCTGGGCGAGGGCCGCCGCGTAGGTCCTGCCATCGACCCAAACCTCTGAGATCTTGTCCTTGCGCGCGACCACCCACCGCTCGAACCACGCCGCGCCGCCCGACATCGACCGGTTGTCTATGCACTCGATGTACGGCTTGCCGCTTTGCGGCCTTATGCAGATGGACAGGGACCCGCTGGAGCCGTCCGGCGCGAATTTGATGCCGACCGTCATCACCCCGTCCGCCGGAGGGTCGTACGTGGTGCACGACTCCCAGTCTGCCGCGGAGATGACGTGCTCGGCCTCGATCTCGAGCATGAAGAAGCAGAGCCTCTCCTGCGCGAAGCTGAGCGGCTCGGTGTACGTGTCCCGCTCGGACCTGACGGTCTCGATGGAGATGCGGACGCCGAGGGCGGGGTTGGTCCTCCACCACCACTCCTCGTCATCGATCTGCTCCTCGAGCCGGCGCGGATCGTCGAGGACGAGGGCCCACTCTGCCCAGCAGAGGTCGTCCGGCTGCTTCTCGTGGACGGTCTTGCGCAGGTGCTGGAAGAAGGTGCCAGTCGACTCGGGGGTCGGGGGAGTGCCGCAGTAGATGTACTGGGGGTTATGCCTCGGGCCGGCGGAGGCTGTCGATAGCATCGCTTTGAGGTGCGAGTCGTTGAGTTCCTGGGCCTCGTCTGCGATGACGACGTCCACGGTGAATCCGCGCTTGGCGGACTTGGTGCGCGTGGAGAAATAGATCGCCGCGCCGTTCGAGAAGAAGATGGCCTCCTTGCCCGTGCCCTTGCGCACGGATCTGACCATCTTGTTGAGTTCCGGGTACTTCGCCTCCGGGTCGCGCGCCTTCTCGCCGTAGAAGCCCTTCATCCTGTCGAAGAGCTGCGTGACGGTCGAGTAGTCGTGCGCGGTGTAGAGGATCATCTCGCCGAGGGCGATGCCGATGTGGATGCGCATCTCGATCAGGAGCGTCTTGCCGTTCTGGCGCGGGACCGCCAGGCCGCATCTCCTGTGGATATAGCGCTTCGTCTCCGGGTCGACGGCGAGCCAGTCGCGGATGGTGTCGCGCTGCCACTCGTCCAGCGGGGACCCAAGCGCGGTCGAGAGCTTGATCGCGGTGTCCCCCAGGGACTTCTTATAGGGGAGCGACCGGTGAAACGTCGGTTGCTGGCACCCCCGCCTAGTAGCCTGAGAGGTCCAGGAAGATGCCTTCGATGGTCGACGGGCCGCCATCGGCATCCTTCCCTTCTAATTCATCGATCGCCATGACCGTGGCCCTGTACTCGGACGAGATCCTCGTGAGGCCCTGCCCCTCCGATGCCACCAGGTGTCCGTGCAGGATGTCGCGAAGCTCCCGCAGGCGCCCGGCGGTGTCCTGGGCGCCGTCCTCGTCGCCGACGCGCGAGTCCCTGGCCTCCTCGGATTCCACCGGTTTCGGGACGAGGCGCCCCTCCTGTCTCAGCTCGGCGAGCCTGCGGTTGACCGTTGACGTGCCGACGCCGCATTTAGCTGCGAGTTCGCGCTGGCTCATCCTGCCCGCGTGGTTGATGAGGTACTCGTCTACGGCGGGGCTGACCTTGCCCCTGGCCTTGGCCTTCATGGAACATCACCGCCCCCTGGGAGAAAAAATAGCCCTATGCCCCCGGGAGGGCCTCGCTGTCGGGGGAGGGGATGCCCCCCCCCTGGTCCGATCGGCTCACCATTCCCGCGAATGGGGCAAGGGTTTGTTCTTCGTCTTGATGACTGATGTCTTGTTGCTCTTGCGCTGGTTGCAGATGCGATGGGCGGGTTGCACGTTCTCGATGTCGTAGGGAGACCCGCCCTTCGACACCGGCACTATCTCGTCGAGCTCGTAGCTCATCGGGTGGCCGGCGGGCAGGCTGTAGTCTATCGGCCTACCGCATAGAGCGCACGGCAAGCCCATCGCCCGCACCCGCTTCCTCAGCGCGTTGCGCCTGGATCCGTTCGAGCGCCTCGGGTTTCCCTTGGCCATGGCTGGCTCCTATCTGATCGCGGGCCGGCGCACAGCTTGCGGAAGCGTCCGGCCCGCCCCTTGCGGGCGGTAGCAAAAGGGCTCCGTCTCCGGAGCCCCATCCTCAGCGCGAGTGCGCACTATATCTAATAGCACTTTTAGGGTGCTCACTTAGTGCTCAAAACTGCTCACTAAGTGCTAAAAAGTGCTCAGTTTGCGCTATATTGCGCTATATAACCTGCGTATCTTTGTAAATTCTGTGAAGAAGCCCCTCAATTCCTGGTCCCGAATCTATCCAGTCGAGGGCGTCGGACACGGCGCGCCGCACCGACGCAAACGACCGCCCCCTCTTCTCCGCGATCTCCGAGTAGGTCATGGCTAAGACGTAGCGGTCCAAGAGTACGTCTCGCCACAAGGACGTGGATGCGCGCCCTGCGTCGCCGACCATCCCTATCACCGCGATCGCCTCGTCCTGCAGTTCGACCATTCCGTCGAGCTTGCGCTCAGCCCGGTCCCTCGCATCCCATAGCGCCGACAGCTTGCCGGTCATCCTGTCCGGGTCCCTGTACCCGCAGCATGATCCGGTCGACCCGCCGCCGAGGGAATCGATCCTCGATTCCCAGTAATCTAGGGTCTCCTCTGCCCGGCGCACGTCGGCCACCGCCGTGCGCACTTGATCGAAATACTCGCGCGAGGTCATTCGGTCTCCTTCTCGTGGTAGGATATCCGGTGCGACTCGGATGCCACGAGCATCAATGAGGGGCGGTGCCAAACCGGTGCCGCCCCTTTTATTTTACCTGCTAGATAACTCGATCATCAGATAAAGCCAGCGGGCAAATCGCCGCCTGGCCAAATGTCGGTCGCGCCTGGCCAAAGGTCCGTCGCGCCGGTCCTGCGCTTCCACCACCATCGCCCCGCAGAAGGGGCACACGAGCAACGGAAGTTCTGTGGCTCCGTCATCAGTCCTGCTTTCCGAGTATTCTCGATCGCAGCAGTCGAAGCGCCATACATCGTAGAGGGGGCCGCTTTTGACCTGCTCGACGCGGCAGGTGCGTTCCGGAACATATCTGCGACGTCTCCCATATCCGAATCCCATCTCGATTGCCGGCGGAAACTCATACCCAACGTCCTCAAGGTCGACCACCAGGCTCCAATCGCCTCCACTTGCCGCCGCCCTGCGCCGATCTTCGTCAAATTGCAACTTTGTCATCGAGGAGCACTGCTCCTGACTTTCTGCCGTGGGCGCACATTACCCCTCCAAACGAAAAATCCCCTGGTTTCGAAACATCCCTGATAATGGGAGATCTACTTCCAGAGGACTGCTATAGGCGACGACCAGACAAGGACGTTTGTCGTCTTGCTTAATAGTACATGGGCTCAGGCCCGTAATTGTGGCGACGGGGTGATTTTCGATGAATGGGGCAGCCTATTCGAGCGCCCTCCGTCACTTCCTCGCCACCTGGTCCTCGATCAGCAGCAGCTGGATGAAGCAGGCGTTGAGCATCATGTAGCAGGCGCCGCGGACGTCGCCGCAATACGACGAGGCGCAGGCGGCGACGAGCGCCAGGACGACCCCGGCGTGCAGGACGAACCTCATCTAGCGCCGCCCCCTCTCCATGGCGGCGGCGACGCGCGCCGCCGAGTTCGCCGGGACCCACGACGTCCTTCCGTGCTCGTCGGCCACCTGCACGCGGTGCCTCTCGAAGTCCAGCGCGACGACCTTGAAGGCTCCGCCATCGTCCTCGCCGTCGATGGCTACCAGGTCTCCCCGGTGCGCAGCCTGCCCGGATCCGTAGCGCGGAGCCTTCTGGGCCTTGCTCTCGGCGCAGGAGTACATGCGCTCGTGCCTCGGGAGCGTCGAGGTGCCCCCTTCCGATTCCAGGCTCATCGCGCGCTCCCCTCCACCGGCATGGTCTCCTCGATTTCGAGCATGGCCACCCTGACCGCGGCGCCGTGCGAGGCCACCTCCGCCTCGGCGAGCAGGCGGGTCGCGGCGGAGTACTCGACCATCCCTCGCGGTTTGGAGATCGCCTCCATGGCGCCCGACAGCGCCCCCCGCGCCTCGGAGATCTTCTCCCGTGCCGCCTCCACGTGCGGCGAGACGTCGCACGGTAGCGTCGCGTCCATGGGCTCCGTCTCGTACAGCTCCGTCCTTCGGAGCGCGTTATCGTCCGTCATTTGAACTCCTCATCGTCCATCGACCCTTCCAGGTACTCGTTACGCCGCAGGAGCAGGTCGATGGTGTCCTGGGCGTCGGAGAGCTCCTGCCGGAGCCTCGAGTTGACCTTCTGCATCTTGCCGACCTTCTGCCGGAGCTTCCGCACCTGCTCCCTCAGGGCGCTGGTCTCCTTGCGCTCCCTCTCCACCCTCTTCGTGGCCAGGAAGGCGGTCGGATCGAAGGCGCCCGATGCGTTGCGGCGCGGGTCCGAATCAGTCATCTTCATCCTCCTCATCATCTGTTTCAGAGAATTAGTTGTTCTCTGCAACGGGCTTACGGGGTATGGTCGCGGCGCGGGCGTCTGCCTGCCGCGCGTCTCCCAGCGGCAGCTCGTCCTGGACGGCCGGCGCTGGCATGGTTCTGGCAGGGTTGCGGGCGTCCTCCGCGCGGGCCTTGGCGGACCCCTTCAGGTTGTCGAGGATCTTGGAGAACATGAGGGCGCGGTACTCCGGGGAGTCGGGCACGTCGCGCAGCAGGAAGTCGCTCGGCAGCTCGGAGTCCCTGAACTCCCTCCTCTTGGCCTGCGCCGGGGAGAAGGGCCTGCCGCATCTGGGGCAGGACAGGGTGGCGACGTGCAGCCATCCGCGGGACACCGACCGGCTCTTGAAGCCGTCGTCCTCCCATGACTCGACCTCCCGGTCGTCCGAAGCGATGGGGCCCTTGCGGGACACCACCCGCAGCGGCACGTCCATCTTGATCAGCATCGCGCCGCATACCGGGCACGCCATGTCGCGAGCGTAGCGGTCGTTCACGCGGTATCCGTCCGGCACCCTCATCGCGCGTCGCCCCTCTCGTCCCTGATGATCTTGGCCACGAGCGGGTAGGGGTTGGCGCCCTTTGACGGGTCGAACTTGTCGAGCCCGCGCCTGATCATGCGGGCGCACTCCTCGACGCGCTCGAGCGAGCAGTCGCAGCCCTTGGGGCAGAGCTTGGCCACCTGCCTGGCGAACCCGTCTATGGGCTGCCCGCCGGTCTTGTGGGCGTGGGTCGAGACGAGCGCGTCCCATGGGGTGTCGTAGGCCTCGCCGGCGTCGTCCATGTAGCCCCCGTGGGGGTCCGCGACCGTGCTCATGCATGCGAGCGGGTACGCGGTCGCGGCGAGGGACCTGAGAGAGGGGAGATCTGAATCAGATGATGAGCGGTGCGCGGAGCGCGCCGAGGCTTCTCTTATCTTCTCTTTACTTATCTTCTCTTCTCTTATCTTCTCTTCTGAAGGCTCGGCGGTTCTCGGAGCGTTCTTAGCCTTCTTCGGCGCTTCTCGGCGGTTCTCGGGAATTCTCGGCGATTCTCGGCGTTTCTCGGCGTTTCTCGGAGCGCTCTGCGGAGTTGCCGCGCGCAGCTCTATGAGCACGTAGGGCGCGTCCTCGTCCGAGACCGACGCCTTGCCGGTCTTCTTGGCCTTGAAGTAGCGGCGCTGGATGCCGCGGCTGGTGAGCGCCGAGAGCTGCCTGTAGGCTCCCTCGTCGAAGATCTCGCACGAGATGCAGGACTCGATGAAAGAGTCCAGCTCCTCGCCGGTCATGCCCAGGTCGCGCGCTATCTTGCGGCGCTCGAACCTCCCGTAGACCAGGTAGAAGCCCTCGTGGTATATGCGCTGCATGAGCGCGAGCAGGCGCCCGTAGGACGCCCAGCGGGCGCACTCGTCGTCACCGCCAAGCTCCTCCATGAGCGCGAACACCTTCGGATCGTCGGCCATGTCGATGTCGACCGGTACGAAGTCGAGCGAACTTGCCATCTCTAACCTTCCTTCCTTGCGGCGTGCGCCTCCGCGAATCCCGAGGCGGCCGCGCTGTCTCGGCCCGGCATGACGGAGGCGTACAGCCTGAGGGTCGTGGCCACGTCCCTGTGGCGCAGCCTCTCCTGGATGGTCCTCATGTCGTAGCCGTTCATAAGCAGCCACGTGGCGTGCGTGTGCCTGAGCGTGTGCATGGTGGTCCCCGCCGGCATGCCGAGGTCGCGCGCCATCTCGCTGAAGTAGCGGGAGAGCGTCGACGGCCTCATGACGCCGCCGTTCGGCCTGTCCGTGACCAGGCACGAGTACTGGTCCGGCTTGGCCATCCACCTGTCCTGCCAGGCGATGTGCTCGGCGATGGCCCTCTCTACGTCCGGCGCCGCCGCCACCGCGCCCACGCTCTCCCGCTTCGGCGACGGCTGGCGCCTCAGCACCGGCTTCTCGGAGACCGTCGCCTCGACGTAGACGTCGTGCACGGCGCGGCGCCAGCTGCGGCGCTGCAGGGCGCAGACCTCCCCGCACCTCAGCGCCTGGTTGAGGGCGATGAAGCCGGCGAACGCCGTCGTGCGCCTCTTGATGGACTCGCGGTCCGTGCCCCCGATCGCCATGTCGTCGGCGAGCGCGGCGACCAGCTTGTCCTGGTCCCAGTCGTCCAGCGCGAACGGCCTCAGCCTGTCGGGCGCCGGGGCGGGCACGTTGAGCATCGGGTTGACGCCCAGCTGCCTCTGCCAGACCCTGTAGGCGCCGGAGAGGAGCGCGTGCGCCTTGCGCAGCGTGTTGCGCCCTATGGGCTTCCTCCCCGGTCCCTCGGACAGCAGGATCCTGTAGGCCGCCGTGACCTCGTAGGGCTTCAGCTCGTCATAGGGGATGTCGCCTATGGTCGGGGCGATGTGGTTGCGCACCACCCCGTCGTAGGTCGAGACGGTCGCCTGCGAGAAGCCCCTCTGGGGGTCGTGCACGTAAGACGAGAGCATCGAGGACAGGCGCTTGGACGATGACGAGGACGATGCCGGCGCGTACCCGGCGATCCACTCGTCCGCGAGCGCCTGCGCCCGTTCCTCGTCAAGGTCCGCCGGCCAGCTCTTGTAGGGCCTGATCGGCTTGCCCGTGAGCCTGTCGGTGCCAAGGTACGGCCTGGCCTCCCAGACGTTCCCCGCCCCGCGCGTCACCTTGAACCCCATGGCCTATTTCTCGCCCTCGTCGCATACGTCCATGCAGCGGGCCTTGAGCCATTCGTCGTCTTCCGTCAGGGGAGCGTTGAAGCCCGATGCGACGATGACGTTCACCGCGTCGTCCCAATCCCGCGCGCGCTCGGCGCGCTCCTTCGGCGAGAGCCATGACATGCCCATGAAGCCGCGCTCGACCTTGCTTATGAGCGCGAGCAGCGCGGTCACCCTCTCGTAGATCCCTACTCCCAGTTGGAGGATCCATTCGAAGTCGGCGTCCTCGCCGCCCGGCAGGTAGGGGACCGAGCGCCTATCGAGGGCCGCGTCATCGAGCTCCGGGCACGGGGTTATGTCTCCGGTCGCCGCCCATGCGACCATCCTGCCCGCGAGGTCCTTGCATGCCGAGTCGCCCCTGCGCCTGTCGATCTGCTCCTGGGAGAGCTCCTCCTTCTTGATGGCCTTGATCCCCTCCGGGATGTAGAACCGGACCTCGCCGTCCTCGTCGGCCACCGCGAAGCATCCCTCTCCGTATCCCTCGGTGATGTTCCGGAGTTCGTCGGGGGCCATCCAGCTGTAGAGCGTCCCGCCGGACTCGAGGCCGTTCGGAGCCTCGCCCACGATCTGGACCCCGATGCCGGCGAGGTACTCCGCGACCTCCTCCATGCGCTTCTCGCGCTTTATGCGCGACTTGATGCTCGTGACCTCCGAGTACCAGAGGTTTCCGGATGCGAGGACGCTGTCGCGGTCCTCGTCCCTCTCGAACTGCATGGCGGCGACCATCTGGTCGAGCGTGACCTGGGCGCCCTCCGGGACGCGCCGCGCGAGCTTCTTCGCCGCCTTCATCTGCTCCCTGGTGGCGCGGCTCGCGCGGGAGACGGTCTGCTCGTCGACTCCCAGGATGAGCATCTGCTGCACGCCCGCGGCGCGCTCCTCGTCGCTGAGGCGCAGCTTGTCGTCCGTCGCGAGCATCGCCACCATCTCGTTGGCGGCGTCCATGTCGCATGCGACCAGGACGGGCACCATGACCTCGGCCTCGTGCCCCTTGTACATCTTCGACAGCGCGCGGTAGCGCCTCTCGCCGTCGATGATCCTGTAGACGTTGCCGTCCCTCAGCACCACGGGAGGGTTGACTGGCTCGCCGCCGGTGGCCCTGATGGCCTCGGCCAGCTCGTCTATCCCCTCGAAGTTCTTCCTCGGGTTGGTGCCGCTCGGCCTTATGTCTGCCAGGGCGACTGATTCCTTGACGAAGTCCATTCCTCTATTCCTTTCGTCGCGGGTCGGTTCGTCTCTTTCTCCCAGGCCCATCCCTGCCGCCCGGTCCGCCAGATCTCGTCGGCGGCCATCTGGGCCTGCTCCCTCGTCGCGCCGTCCGCCAAGTCGAGCGAGACGAGGACCCGCGCTCCGTGCGCGGGCAGGTAGGGGTCTCCCGGCACCGGTACCGGCATGCGCCAGACGCCGTGCTTGTCGCGCTCGACGAGAGGCGCGCCCCGTCCTGCCGAGAGGCTCCCCATATCCCTCCTTCATCGTTGCGGGTCGACGCTGCCGCCCACGTGGCCGCCGGATCGCCTTTCCCGGGATTCGCCGTGGAGAGGAGTTCTCCGAGTTCCTGCTTCGGGTCATTATCACGGCCCGACCATCGCCGAGTCGATTGATGATCGTCCCCGGTACCCCGGCGGCCACGTGGACGGCAGCTTCGGGAGGCGCGTTGAAAGCGGTCTCCCGTGCGGGGGCGTCTGGCGGAAGGCTTTAGCTCCAGACGCCCCCGCACGGGGGAACGATGGGCCGGACCGCATCGGGCCTAGCCCGCCCCTCGTGCCTACGATGCGCGCGCGATCGCCAGGCACGCGCATCCAGCGAGAAGGCCCGCGACCAGGACGGCGAGGAACGCCGCGGCGACGTCCGGGCGGGCGCCGGCGCCGAGCCTCGGGAGCGGAACCGCGGGGTCGTCCCCCGCGGCGGGCAGGCACTCGTCCGGCCCGTAGTATTCCTCGCAAGAGGTCCACTCGTCCGGGCTCGACCCCAGCGCGTAGAGCACGGTGACGTCTTCCTGGTCCCTGCCGTGCCAGAAGCGCTCCTTGGCGCGCTCGAACGAGTAGTCGAGGAGCGTCTCGACCATGTACGCGATGCCGTGGTCGGTCATGCATGTGCAATGGAACTCGTATCTCATGTCCGTCCTTAATCCATGAAGTCGATGAAGCAGATGAGCGCGAGCATGATTGTCACCACGATCGCGATTAGGAGCAGCGGTAGCGGAGGCATCATGCCCCCTTCTGCATGAGCACGGCGGCGACCGGCATCCTGAGCACTTCGCTCTCGATGAGCCTGTCGAGGTCCCGCGCCGAGACGAGCATCCCGCGCGTCGACCCAAGTCGCGGATGCGCGGCGATCTCGCCGCACGCTATGGCGGACCTTATGCGCTCTTCGCTGCAGCGCGAGTAAACTGCCGCCTCCCTGGGAGTGAGCCAGGGGCTTCCGTAACGGTCTTCTCTCATCCTTAACCTCCTAGAACGGCCAAGGGAACGACTCGATGAGACCCGGCAGGGCCATGACGCAGAGGAAGCCTATGCCGCCGATGAACTGCAGCACGAGCTCGCGCTGGGAATCCGTGAGCACGGGGATGGTCCTCATGTGCACGATATCCGCCCTAGCCCCCTTCACGTCCGACACCAAAACCCTGCGACTCTTAACTGATTCCATGCCGACACCTCCATCGGTCCTAGTTCGTCCTCATGCTCGGCTCTGGGAGGCCGACGAGGCTGTCTATGGACACGCCCAACGCGACGGCCATGTCGAACGCCTTGTCGAGCGCCGGGACGTTGCGTCCGGTCTCGTACCTGGCGACCGAGTCCTTCGAGATTCCCGCGGCGTCGGCGAGCGCCTGCTGGTCCATCCGCGCCTCGGCGCGCGCGACCTTCATGCGGTGCGCCAGCGTGTCCCCGTTGTACTTAAGATCTGACATCGCAACTCCAAACTTACAATTAGCTTGTAACTATTGCTTAAGGTATACGTCTAGAGTGTAACTGTCAATATGATATTTACATTTTCATTGAAATATTTACTATCAGGATGTAATATATGCTCATATTTAGGAGGTGCAGATGGAAATACAGCTCCAGAGGCTCAGGAAGAAAAAGAGGATGAGCCAAAAAGAAATGGCAGATGCATTGGGAGTGAAAATTAGGACCTATGGATCTTGGGAGCGCGGCGAAGCGATGCTCAATCTCGAGCAGGCCTACAGGTGCGCTCTGATCCTCGAGTGCACCATCGACGAGATAGCCGGAATGCCGGCCCCGGCGGCCGCCCTCGCGGACGCGTTCGAGCGGGAGCTGGTCGATTGTTACAGGGGCAGCACTTCGGAGGGCCGCGCGGTCATCCTCGGCAACGCTCGCGGCCAACGCGAGCTGGCTTTAAAGACAGCCGAGGGTCCTGCATCTGAACCCGAGGGGCTGAGGGCCGTCGGGATGTCGTAGGCATAAGAGCCCCGCGCCGAGGGTCTTGGCGGACCGGTGCGGGGCGTGCCGACCCACAACGACGGGGGAGAGCGATATCCGGTGTCGGCGACAGGGAGTTCCGGAGCGCTTGAAACCAAGTAATGCGGTTTACATATAAAGACTTTACAATTACTGGATTATAAAATAGCAATACTTTATAATATAAAGAGAAAGGAGGCGCGATGCCCACTGAACAGGAGGTAAGACAGGTGCTAAAGCGCCTGCGCAAGGAGGGGTGGGAGCTTGAGAGCGGCAAGGGGAGCCACGTCGTTGCCCGAAAACGCGGGAGGATGGTTACGGTTCCCACCGCCAAGAAGGAGATTCCGCTCGGCACGTACAGAAACATCGCGAAAGGGGCGGGCTGGCTGTAAGCCCGTCCCCGAAAGGGGCATCGCGAGAGATATGGAGAAGTTCATTTACCAGATCGTTCTCACGCCCGAGGATGGCGGAGGGTACAGCGTGGAGGTGCCCGACCTACCGGGCTGCTTCACCTACGGCGACACGGTGGAGGACGCGGCGTCGATGGCCGCGGACGCGGCGAGGACGTACGTGGCGTCCCTCATGGCCCATGGCGAGGACGTTCCCTCGCCGACCGTGCGCGAGGTCGACGGGACGGCCCTCATGGTGTTCTTCGAGGTCGACTCGTCCTACATCGTGAGCGGCGAGGTCGTGTCCGCCGCGGAGGCTGCGCGCATGCTCGGCGTGAGCGCCGGCCGCGTGACGCATATGATCGATTCGGGCGTGCTCCAGGGCTACCGCAGGGGGCGCAGGACCTACGTGACGGTCGAATCGGTGGAGGAGCGTATCGCCAGCAACCCGGGGGCGGGTCGGCCGAAGGCCGCGGCGCTGGCGTAGGCGTGGAAGAAAAAACAGGCGGGCGCCTTCCGGACGGCGCCCGCCTGCGACCTCTCGATCTATCCCGAAGGGAAGAGCCCGGGGGTTCGTGTCGAAGGAGAGGGACCTTTAGACGATTATATGGAAAGCCCCGCACCGAGAGTCTTGGCGGACCGGTGCGGGGCGTGCCGACCCACAACGATGAAGGAGGGCCATTAGATTATGGCACAAGCAAAGATGCCCGGCAGCATAACTTTAGTGTGCGACGGCGTGTATCGGGTAAGGGTGTCCAAGGGCTTCCGATCGGACGGTAAGCGAAGGACCGTGAACAGGACGGTGCACGGGACTCGGGAGGACGCGGAGCGGGAGTGCATCCGCATCGCCTACGAGATGGGTAGGTCCTCGGCGATGGGCGAATCGCTCACGCTGTCCCAGTACTACTACGCCATATTCCGCGAGGGCGAGAGCAACAGGGGAAAGCCCAGGTCCGCCGCCACGCTGCGCGGTTACGACTCCCAGATGGAGCGCAGCGTGCTACCCAAGATAGGGGACAGGCCTATCTCCGCTATAACGCATGACGAGGTCCGCTCCGTGGTGAAGTCGGCGAGCGCCCCCAGGAAGTGCAAGGAGACGTTGCGCACGGTGCTGCGCTGCGCCTACGACGACGGCTTCATCGACGAGCCGCCCATGCAGAGGCGCATTGTCACGGCGAGGGAGCGCAGGCCGCAGGAGGTGCCGTGGGACCCCATGGAGGCGGCGGGCGCCCTGGCGGCGTTCCGCGATTCCGACCAGCCGATGCTTGAGGCCTATCTCATTCTCGGCCTGTCCGGCCTCCGCACAGAGGAGGCGCTCGCGGTGTCGCCGGCGGACGTGGCCAGGCAGGAGACGCTGGATTTCGAGACGGGGGAGACGGTCGCCACGCTGACGGTGGCGATCAGGAACACCTACACGTACGATGACGGGTTCCGCGAGGGGACCAAGACCGACTTCTCGGCGCGCATGATGCCGGTCATCGTCGCCGGACGAGACCGCCTCATGCAGATCATCGCCCAATCCCGCCCGGAGAGGCGCGAGGACATCCCGTCATGGGTCTCCGGCAGGATCGTCGACCTCACCTACAACCAGCTCCTCAACAGATGGAGGAGGGTCCTGCCGAAGCTGGGGCTGAGGTACATCCCGCCGGACATGCTCAGGCACACGAGCGAGACCATGATGCAGGCGAGCATGCTGCCGGACACGCTGGTGAGCAGGCTCCACGGCCATACCGATCTTCGGACGGATTACGCCCATTACATGCGACCGGGCCTCGCCCAAGCGGAGATGGCGGCGCGCGAGGTGCATAAAATCATGCCGGTTGAAGGATAGTTAGGTACCTTCGTCCCACGATGTCCTAACTTTTTCTTTATGCAAAAAGCCCCCGAGCAGGTCGGGGGCTAAAACTCGATGGTGGGCGATGAGGGATTCGAACCCCCAGCCTTGTGCGTGTAAAGCACCTGCGCTAACCGTTGCGCCAATCGCCCATGGGCATCTAGTATATCCACAGCAAAGCAGTTCGGCAAGGCTACAATAGTAATAGTTTTTGGACGATGAGTTCCCGGTACGCGCCGCATCGCGCTGGCCGGGCGTTTCCCCTCGGTCGCATCGGGTTCGCCGGGCCGCCCGCGGGGGCTTTCGGAGGCATCATGGCTACAACAGACGCCGCATCGCTCGATCCCGCATCACTGCAGATACCGGGTACGCTTGAGCAATACATCGACGCGCTCGAGAGCGCGGGGGTCCTGGCGGGCGTTGCGGGCTCCACGTCTATCGAGGACGTGGCGGGCATTCCCATATCGCTGGTCAGCTATGATTCGCGAGCCGTGGGGCCGGACACGCTGTTCATCTGCAAAGGCGCTGCGTTCAAAGAGGATTACCTGGTGCAGGCGCAGCATGCCGGCGCCGTCGCCTACGTGTCAGAGTCAAACTATACGGATATCGATCTTCCATGCCTGCTTGTGGATGATATCCGCGCCGCTTTGGGCCCGTTGGCATCCCTTGCCTACGGGCAGCCTGCCAAGCACCTTCGCATCAGCACGTTTACGGGAACAAAGGGTAAGACTACCAGCGCGTTCTACCTCAAGGGCATTTTGGACAAGGAGGCGCGCGCGGACGAGTGCGAGCCGTGCGCCCTCATCTCCACCATCCTTATCGACAACGGTCGCCACCGCATCATGTCCAAGCTCACGTCGCCGGAGCCCCTGGAGCTCAACCTCTATCTGGCGAGCGCGTGGAAGCTTGGCTCCCGTGACGTGGTGATGGAATCATCTAGCCAAGCGCTAAAATATGGACGAGTGGCGGGCGTCGAGTTCGAGGTCGGTGCGTTCACCAACATCAGCGAGGATCACATCTCGCCCATCGAGCACCCCACCTTTGAGGATTACTTCTCCAGCAAGCTCACCTTGTTCCGCCAGTGCCGCCACGCCGTGGTCAATCTGGATATGGACATGGTCGATCGCGTGCTCGACGCGGCTTCCGTCTGCGAGAGCACGCTGACGTACTCCATGACCAACCCCGCAGCAGATGTTCACGCCGTGTCGTGGGAGCAGCGCGGTCACAAGACGGTTCTAACGGTTAAGACGCCGCGCTTCACCATAGACGTCATCGTCCCTACCATCGCGGACTTCAACCTGTCCAACGCGCTGGGCGCTATCGCCTGCGCGGAGGTCCTTGGGTGTAGCCGTGCCGCCATCGAGCACGGGCTTGAGGACGTGCGCGTGCCCGGCCGCATGGAGCGCATCGAGTCGCGCGATCCCAACATTGTGGGCTTGGTTGATTACGCTCACAACGAGGTCAGCATGCGCGCTTTGCTTGAGAACGTGCGTCGAAGCTATCCCGATCGAGAACTGTGCTGCGTCTTTGGATCAACGGGAGACAAGGGCGTCGAACGTCGCGAGGGCATGGGCCGCGTGGCGGGCGAGCTGGCGGACCGCATCATCATCACGGAGGATGACGCCGGCACCCAAAACGTGATGGATATATGCAAGACCATAGAGTCCTTCGCTCGCGATGCCGGGGCAACCAATATCCAAATCGAGCCAGACCGCGAGCAGGCGGCGCGCTCGGCGGTACGCGGTTGCACCGGTCCTGCCATTATCGTGATGGCGGGCAAGGGGCATGAGCGCCATATGATCCGCGCTCACGGCAGAGATCCCTATGAGGGCGATTCGTCCATGCTCGCCCGCGTCTTCGACCAAGAGGTGAAGGCGGTCGAATAGCCTGCTTGCATTCTCCACCCATGGTGCAGGGCGGCCCGCGTCCCAAGCGGATGGCGGGCCGCCCTGTTTGTATTGGGCTTTAATTGCGCAGGCGCGCCGACGCGTTTGGCAGCCCTTTGGGCATGCGGGTATGATAGGTTCGTTAATCGCCCGCCGCCCTGCGGCGACAAGCTACGCGGAAGGACCTCCTCATGCCCAACACCGTTTTGCCCGCGAATCCCGCAGGCGAGCTCAAAGAGCGCCTCGCGCGCGTTCGCTACGTGTTCACAGACCTGGACGGCACCATGCTCGCTCCGGGTTCGTGCGTGCTGGCGGATAACGACGGCAATCCCAGCCTCGATTTGGTCGCCACGCTGCTGGACCTTAAGCGCGCCGGCGTGGAAGTCATCCCGTGCTCGGGCCGCAACCGCTCCATGCTGCATGAGGACGTGCGCGTGCTGGGCCTAAACTCCTACATTGGCGAGATGGGCGGCTTGCTCATGCTCGACCATAAACGCAATGATTGGCGTTACTTCACCGCTGACATGCCGTTTGACGAGGGGTCGGGCAAGACGCCGCACGAGTGCATCGAGGAAACCGGCGTTTTGGACGAGTTCATGAGTCGCTGGCCGGGTCTGCTCGAGTTCCATAACGACATGGCAAACGGCTACAAGTACCGCGAGGTCACGGTGGGCATGCGCGGCGAGGTGCCGGACGAGGAGGCGCTGGCCATTATCGAGGCTGCGGGCGCCCAACTCTCTTGGGGCGACAACGGCTTTCTCAACTACATCTCCGCACCCACCACGCTCAAGCTGCCGGAGGGCGTGCGAGGCCGCGCCTTCAACCTTATGCCGCTGGGCCTCAACAAGCGTCGCGGCGTGGAGCGCTTCTGCGAGCTGCGCGGCATCGATAGGGAGGAGACCCTGTCCATTGGCGACGCGTCTTCCGATTTCCTCATGGCGGACGCCACGGGGCTGTTCTTCTTGGTCGAGAACGGCTTGAAGGACCCCGGCGCGCAGGCGTTCCTGGAGAGCCACGAGAACGCGTACGTGACGGATGGCCGCATCGTTACCGGCTGGATCAACGCTATGAGGGCGCTGCTCGCCGCCAAACAATAGGGGGTGCGCGCTGGATGAGAATCGCCGGCGCAGGCCCGTTCATCCGGCAGGGTCTTTAAGCTAACGGAAAGGTCGTGCAAGAACAGATGCATACATTGGATGTGAAGGACATCTCGCTCAACGCGTTGCCCATCGGCGTGTTCGACTCGGGCCTGGGCGGACTTACCGTTGCTCGCGCCATAGCTCAGGCGCTGCCGCACGAGTCTATCTACTACGTGGGCGATACCAAGCGCTGTCCGTATGGTACGCGTTCGGAAGACCAGGTGCGCGCCTTCGCTATCCAGGCGGGGCGCTGGCTTGAGGCTCATGCGGTCAAGATCATGGTGATCGCCTGCAACACGGCGACCGCCGCCGCCCTGCCCCTTGCCCAGCAGCTGTTCAGCGTTCCGGTAATCGGCGTCATCGCGCCTGGCGCCCGCGCGGCCATCCATTCAACCCGCACGCGCAAGGTGGGCGTGCTGGCAACCGAGCTTACAGTGCGCTCCGGTGCCTACACCAGGGCGATTCACGCATTGGACGCCGGCGTGGACGTGTACGGCTGCCCCGCTTCCAGCTTTGTCAACATTGTCGAGCGCGAACTCGCCACGGGGGCGCACCTGCAAGAGCAGTGGCTTGAGAACGGCGATATCTTCGATACGCCAGAGACCCGAGCTGAGGTGGCTCGTACCATCAAGCCGCTGGAAGACGCCGCTATCGATACCGTGGTGCTTGGCTGCACGCATTTTCCTCTGCTGGCCGGTCCCATTCGCAATGCGCTGGGCCCCGGGGTGCGCGTGGTGTCCTCGGCCGAGGAGACCACCTACGAGCTGGCGGACATCCTACGTCGCCGCGATCAGCTGGCAACGGACGATGTGGTTCCAGAGCATCGCTTCGCCACCACGTCTGACAACATCGCGGAGTTCGCCGCCGCGGGCAGCTTCATCTTTGGTCAGCCCCTTCGCAGCATCGAGCATATTCCGCTGGAAGAGCTCGAGAGCCTGCCGGTTACCGCAGGCGCCGCCGGGAGGTCCTGCCAGGTGGGTTAGAAAAAACCGTCCCACGGCGCCCTGCGAGCTGACGCGCCGCGTCGGCCCCGTCATCAACCACGTCTACGGCTATTGGAGCTATACCATGGAACATATCGAAGTCGTTCGATCCGGCGGCCGCGCCGCCAACCAAATGCGCCCGGTTCGCCTGGAGCGCGACGTTATGAAGAACGCGCTGGGCTCGTGCATGGTCGAGTTTGGAGACACACGCGTGCTGTGCGCCGCCACCATCGAGGAGGGCCTGCCTGCGTGGCGTCGTGCCAGCCGTGCGGGCTGGGTGACCGCCGAGTACGCCATGCTGCCCGCCTCCACTAATCGCCGCACGCGTCGCGAGACCTCCGCGCGCAAGGGCCGCTCCATGGAGATTGAGCGCCTCATCGGGCGCAGCCTGCGCACCGTGGTGAACCTGCGCGCCCTGGGCGAGTACACGGTCACCGTGGACTGCGATGTCATCCAGGCAGATGGCGGCACTCGCACCGCCAGCATCACCGGCGCCTGGGTCGCCTTGCATGACGCCCTTATGGCGTGGGTCGACGCCGGCAAGATCGCTCGTCTGCCGCTCACCGGCCAGGTCGCCGCGGTGTCCATGGGCGTGGTCGATGGTGCCGAACTGCTCGACCTCGATTATTCCGAGGATTCCAATGCAGAGGTCGATATGAACCTGGTCGCCACGGACTCCGGCGAGATTGTGGAACTGCAGGGAACCGGTGAGCGCACCCCGTTCGACCGTACGCGTCTTAACAACCTGCTCGACTTGGGCGATCTTGGCATTCAGCACCTTATCGCCCTGCAAAACGAGGTCACTGCGTTTAGGGACGAGTAGCACCTGCCGCGATTACCAGAAGGGAGCACGACGTGCTCGAGAAGATCAACATCGAAGAGCTCGATCCCAAGCGGACCATTGTAGTCGCTACGGGCAACATGCATAAGCTGACCGAGATCGAGGCCATTCTTTCCGGCGTGCTGCCGGATGTTCGCTTTGTCGCGTTGGGTCAGCTAGGCGACTTCGAGGATCCGGAGGAGAACGGAACCACGTTCTTGGAAAACGCCATCATCAAGGCTCAGGCTGCTGTCGAGGTAACCGGCCTCGCCGCCATCGCGGACGATTCCGGCCTGGTGGTCGATGCGCTGAACGGCGAGCCGGGCGTCTACTCCGCCCGTTACGCTGGCGTGCATGGCGATGACGCCGCCAACAACGCCAAGCTGCTGGCGAATATGGACGGCGTGGCCGATGCCGACCGCACGGCGCGCTTCATGAGCGTGGTCGCGCTGATCGACGCCCAGGGCTTCGTGCTCACCGGCACCGGTTCGTGCGAGGGCGTGATAGGCCATGAGGGGCGTGGCGAGTTTGGTTTTGGCTATGACCCGCTCTTCCTGCCAAGCGATACTCCGGGCAAGACCATGGCGGAACTCGCGCCGGACGAGAAAAATGCTATCAGCCATAGGTTCCACGCGCTTTTGGACCTCTCGTCCAAACTCTCCGCGGAGGCTAAGTAGATGCGCGCCGTGGTGCAGCGCGTCTCGTCCGCATCGGTGGCTATAGACGGCGAGGCGGTGGGCCAAATTGGCCGTGGATACCTGGTGCTGTTGGGCGTTGGCCACAACGATACCAGGGCGGACGCGGACAAGCTGTGGGGCAAGCTGGGCGGCCTTCGCATCAACGATGACGAGGACGGCAAGACCAACCTGTCGCTGGAGCAGGTGAAAGGCGAGGTCCTGGTGGTTTCGCAGTTCACGCTCTATGCGGATTGCCGTCGCGGCCGTCGCCCGTCCTTCACGGCGGCAGGCGCCCCGGAAGTCGCCAACGATCTCTACGAGTACTTTGTCTCGCTGGTGCGTGCGGACGTCCCCCATGTGGCGTGCGGCCGCTTTGGCGCCGACATGAAGGTTTCGCTGGTCAACGACGGTCCCTTCACCATCATCCTCGACACCGACGAGCTCTAGCCTCGTTTCCAAGATACGCACTTCGCGGCGCTCCAGATTGTCCTCATTTGACGGATATCTGGGGCGCCTCTTCTATGCGTGACGCTCTGACGTGCAATTTTGTTAGCAGGCTGCTATACTGCTTCCGTTTGAACCTAAGTTGGGCGCATTATGCCCTTGTGGAGGCTAACAAGATGGAAGAGCTTGAAGTTAATCACGTGGACGAGATTCACCAGAAGCTGATCAACATGGTGGGGGAGCGAATCCGCGTCAAGGCCAATATGGGCCGCACCCGCGTGGTCGAGCGCATGGGCACCATCAAGACGGTTCATCCGTCCGTGTTCATTGTCGAGGTGGACGAGCGCCGTGGCCGCAAGTCCCGCCAGTCCTACCAGTACGTCGACGTGCTAACCGGTACCGTCGAGCTGTTTGATCCGGAGTCCGGCGAGCATATCTTTGTTCCCCTGGGAAACCAGCTGGAGGAGTAGGGCTATGGCTCCTCAGTTCATCCTGATTACCGCGCCGGGCAAGATTAACCTATACCTTGGCGTTCATCCCCATGGGACGGATGCAAAGGCGGAGGAGTCCGGCTACCATCGCGTGGATACGGTTATGACCGCGATCGACCTGGCGGATACCATCGCCATGGCGCCTCATGACGAGCTGCTGGTTCGTATGGTGCCCGAGGCGGATTTTCCCATGGAGCAGAACTCCGCCTACAAGGTGGCCATCGCCATGGGCGAGGCGTTTGGTCGCGACCCCAACTTCGCGATCTTGATCGATAAGCACATTCCCGTGCGAGCCGGCCTGGGCGGGCCGTCTGCGGACGCCGCCGCGGTCATCATGGGTCTGTGCTATTTCTGGAAGATCGACGCCACAGATCCGCGTATCGATGCCGTCGCGCGCTCCATTGGCTCTGATGTGGCGTTCTTCCTGTATGGCCCGCCGGCGTACCTATCCGGCAGGGGCGACGCGATGCGGGAAATGTACCGGCCGCTCACGGGAACGCCGCTGGCGCTGGTAAAGCCCATGAATGGTGGGGTGAGCGCGGCGGACGCCTACGCTGAGTTCGATACGGATCCGGTTGCGCCCGCGGATATAGAGCCCATGCTCCAGGCTATGCGCGACCATCGCGAGCAGGATATCTTTGCGAACATCCACAACAACCTGGGTGCGGCGGCGCTCAAGCTCTCGCCCGAGATGGCGGACATTCTCGAGTGGCTCCGTGCGCAGGACAACGTCCGCGCCGTGGATGTATGCGGTTCGGGCTCGTGCCTCTTTGCGGTATGCAACACGCAGATGGCGGCCGAGAAGATCGCGCTGTCCGCACTTAAAGACCACGGTTGGTGGGCCCAGGCCGCCAAGATGGAGAAGAGCGGTCCTTTTATCGCCGTCGGCTAAGCTGTACCCAGGTCCAGGGTTTGGAATAGGCAGCGTGATGATGTGGACGAAAAATATCTCTGGTATTTCTCGTCCGCCTTTGGTACTATAGTCGAGCTAACGGGTTGTGGCTCAGTTTGGTAGAGCACTGCGTTCGGGACGCAGGGGTCGCTGGTTCAAATCCAGTCAACCCGACCATTGCATGATAAAGGGGTCAAGGCATTAGGCTTTGGCCCCTTTTGCTATGTAGGTGAACTGATGCACGGCTTACCAAATGCTGATATTGATGCCCGTCAAGCGTGTAAAATATGGCGGTGTTGTCATTCGCAGTACAGGCGCGGTATACTCAATCGAGCTTTACAGGCACGGCCAGCGTTGGCCGGATCGCGCAAAGGCGGCGATTTTCCGATGCGCCTCGCATCGACTCTACGTATTTGGAGGAAGTAACATGCGACTTGGTCCTATGGAGCTCGTAGTCATCCTGGTTGTGGTCCTGCTTATCTTTGGTCCCAAGAACCTTCCAAAGCTCGGCAAGGCTTTTGGCTCTACCGTCAAGAACATCCGTGAGGGCATGGAGGGTGACGACAAGGCCGAGGAGGTCGAGTCCGAGACCGTGGTCGAGGATGAGGACGATGCGGAGATTCGCGAGCTTGAGGCAAAGCTTGCCGCCGCTAAGGCCAAGAAGGAAGATAGCGCTCAGCACGCTGAGTAAACGCTTCTCTCACAAGGGGAGAGCGGCGACCGGTTTCCCCTGGTAGGGTCGACCGGTCGCTTTTGTTGTTTGGAGTACCGTTGGCGAAAGGCTCGCTGCACCGCAGCGCCGCCGACAGATGTAGCAAGGAGTTCTGCGCATGGACGCAAGCCAGATCGTACTGACCGCAGAGGGCCGCAAGAAGCTCATGGATGAGCTTGCGTGGCGCGAGGGCGAGAAGAGCCGTGAGATCGTCGAGCACATCAAGGAGGCGCGCGCATTCGGCGACCTTTCCGAGAACGCTGAGTACGACGCCGCCAAGGAAGAGCAGGCCAAGAACGCTGCTCGCATCGCCGAGATCCAGGCTATCCTCGCAAACGCCAAGGATGCCGAGAGCGGCGAGTTCGGTCTGACCGTTTCCATTGGCAGCACCGTTTCCCTGGTTGATGGCGACGGCGTCGCTACCGAGGTCACCCTGGTCGGTACCACCGAGACCAACTCTCTCGAGCACAAGATCTCCAACGAGTCCCCGGTCGGCCGCGCCATCATCGGTCACGGCGAGGGCGAGACCGTCGAGATCATCACCCCGGCTGGCAAGCGCCGCGTCTACACCATCACCAAGATCACGCGCTAGGCTTTCGGTCCCGCGCACAGGTAACAGTTCGCTCCCTGGGACCGTCAGGCCTCAGGGAGCGTTTTATTGTAAAAGGAGAGAACATGGCTGAGAACCAGTCCGTCGATGCGGCAGCACAGGACGCTTCGACGCTGAATGACGAGCGCGCCCGCCGCCTCGCCGATCGCGCCGCGCTGTACGCCGCCGGTAAGAATCCCTATCCCGAGCATTCCGACGTCACCGACCATGCCGCCGACCTGCTTGAGCGCTATGCCGGCTTGGCAAACGAGGAAGAGGGCGCCGAGACCGTCACCGTGGGCGGCCGTATCGTCGCCAAGCGCGGCCAGGGCAAGATCATGTTCCTGGTCCTTCGCGACCCCTCCGCTGACATCCAGCTGTTCTGCCGCGTGAACGATGTCGAGGAAGCTTCCTGGGAGGTCTTGAAGGAGCTCGACCTGGGCGATATCGTCCAGGCGACCGGCGTTGTGGTCCGCACCAAGCGCGGCGAGCTCTCCGTTGCCCCCCGTACGGCCAAACTGCTTTCCAAGGCGGTTCGCCCGCTTCCCGAGAAGTTTCACGGCCTCTCCGACAAGGAGACCCGTTATCGTCAGCGCTATGTCGACCTTATCGTGAACGAGGACGTTCGCGAGACCTTCCGCAAGCGCTCCGCGATCATCTCCACCTTCCGCCGCTACATGGAGGATAACGGCTACATGGAGGTCGAGACTCCCATCCTGCAGACCATTCAGGGCGGCGCCACCGCTAAGCCGTTCATCACCCACTTTAACGCGCTCAATCAGGAGAACTACCTGCGCATCGCCACCGAGTTGCACCTCAAGCGCCTGCTTGTGGGCGGCTACGAGCGCGTCTTCGAGATCGGCCGCATCTTCCGTAACGAGGGCATGGACCTCACCCATAACCCCGAGTTCACCACGATGGAGGCCTACCGCGCCTACTCCGATCTCGAGGGCATGAAGGAGCTCGCCGAGGGCGTTATCAAGGCCGCTGCGCACGCCGTCGGCCTGGAGGGCGTCATCGAGTACCAGGGTCAGCAGATCGATTTGTTCTCCAACTGGGAAAGCCGTCCCATGACCTCCATCGTCTCCGACGTCCTGGGTCGCGAGGTCACGCTCGACACCCCGGTCGAGGAGCTGCGCGCCGCCTGCGCCGAGCGCGGTATCGAGACCAAGCCCGAGTGGGCCGCCGGCAAGCTGGTCGCCGAGCTCTATGACGAGCTGGGCGAGGACACCATCGTGAATCCCACCTTTGTATGCGACTACCCCGTCGAGGTGTCGCCTTTGGCCAAGCGCAACGAGGACGACCCGCGTCTGACCCATCGCTTCGAGCTGGTGATCGCCGGCCACGAGTACGCTAACGCGTTCTCCGAGCTCAACGATCCGGTCGATCAGGCCGAGCGCTTCGCTGCCCAGATGGTCGAGAAGGCCGGCGGCGATGATGAGGCCATGGAGTACGATGAGGACTACGTGCGCGCCCTCGAGTACGGCATGCCTCCGGCGGGCGGCATCGGCATCGGCATCGACCGCGTGGTCATGCTGCTTACCAACTCCACGTCCATCCGCGATGTCCTTCTGTTCCCGCACATGAAGCCGGAGAAGGGCTCCAAGAACGGCGCCGCCGCCGCTAAGGCAGCTCAGGATGCCGAGGCTGTTGCCTCCTCTCCCTTTGTTGCCCCCAAGAAGCCCACGCTCGATTACGGCAAGCTCGCCATCGAGCCGCTGTTCGCAGACTTCGTCGATTTCGATACGTTTGCCAAGAGCGATTTCCGCGCCGTCAAGGTCAAGGCGTGCGAGCCCGTGAAGAAGAGCAAGAAGCTGCTGAACTTCACGCTGGACGACGGCACGGGCACCGACCGCACCATCCTCTCCGGCATCCATGATTACTACGAGCCCGAGGACCTGGTCGGCAAGACGCTTATCGCCATCACCAACCTGCCCCCGCGCAAGATGATGGGTATCGATTCGTGCGGCATGATCATCTCCGCGGTGCACGCCGAGAACGTTGCCGAGGGCGAGGAGCCCGAGGAGCGCCTGAACGTGCTGATCGTGGATGATTCCATCCCCGCGGGCGCCAAGCTGTACTAACGGCGCTTCGCGGCGGAAGGCTCTATGGTCCTTGCGCGTACATCAAAATGAGAACGGCAGGCCACTCCGAGAGGGTGGCTCGCCGTTTTGCTGTTATGAGGCAGCGCAGCAAGTTGTTGGACTTGCTTATCGCCCCTCTATGGCATCGAGCATTTCGTCATACATATCATCGCGAAGCTCGCTCCAGGTTTTGCCTTCAAGAAGGTTGTCCGTTGGGCCTGTATAGCCGCATTGCTGGGCAACGGAGATGACGAGTCTGGCGCCATGCTCTATGAGGGCCAGTTTGCGCGCCGTTTCTTTGGACGAAAGGCCCGGGCGAGCGGTCGTTTGGATCGCAGTTTCCACTGGAGCCTCCTTGCCATATCGTATGTAGCTTTCTGTACCCAGCGATTTAAATGGCACCACGTCTATAGATTATGGAACGGGTGCGCTGCAGAATCAAACATGAATAGAATCATCGTCCAAAGGCATATCATAGTGCCGTTCCCTGCTGTTTTTGGAACTGCCAGCGTATTGACACGGCTCGTCTCTAGGATCTTTGGGAATATATAGCGTGTATGCAAAAGGCAGTTCCACAATGCGCCAAGGAGGACAGCACATGGAATACAAGATCGCTGGATACAAGCCCGAGAAACTGTTTCATTTCTTTGAGGACATCGCCGCCATTCCGCGCGAATCCCGTGATGAGAAGGCCATCAGCGACTTTTTGGTAGCTTTTGCCAAGGAGCGCGGCCTGTGGGTGTACCAGGACGATGTATACAACGTCATCATCAAGAAGCCCGCGAGCGCCGGAGCCGAGGGTGCCCCCGCCGTCATGATGCAGGGCCACATCGATATGGTCTGCGATAAACTGGCGGGCGTTGAGCACGATTTCAAGACCCAGGGTATCGACCTGGTGGTGAAGGACGGCGTGCTGAGCGCCAACGGTACCACCCTGGGTGCGGATAACGGCGTCGCGGTGGCGCTGATGCTTACTATTTTGGACGATGACTCGCTGGTTCATCCCGCCCTTGAGTGCGTGTTCACTACGGATGAGGAGACCGGCCTGGTTGGAGCCGAGACCCTGGACAAGTCCCAGATCGACGCGCGCATCATGATCAACCTGGACTCTGAGGAAGAGGGCGTGGCGACCGTTAGCTGCGCCGGCGGCGTTGTGGCGACCTATACGCGTCCCGTCACCCGCGAGCACAAGGCCGGCAGCGCCCTTACCCTTGAGATCTCCGGTCTTTTGGGCGGGCACTCCGGCGCGGACATCCACCTGGAGCGCGGCAACGGCAACCTGCTGATGGCCCGCATGGTCGAGCGCCTTATGGCTGCCGGCGATCTCGCGCTGGTGACCTTCAACGGCGGTACCAAGGACAACGCCATCAACCGCGAGTGCAAGGCCGTCTTGGTTTACCCCGACCACGCTGCCGCGGAGGCGGGCGCCGCCATCGCAGCCAGCATTGTTGAAAACATTAAGGTTGAGCTGGAAGTGTTTGACCCGGGCTTCGCCTGCGCTATCGCGGTCGAGGACGGTGTTGAGGTCGACGCTATGAGCAAGGACGATGCCCTTGCGCTGGTTCGCGCTCTGCGCCTTGCCCCCAACGGCGTGATGCGTCGCAACGTCGCGGCGGACGGCTCCGTCGAGGTTTCCTCCAACATCGGCGTGGTCGCCGTCACCGATGACCAGATCAAGATTTTGCTGTCGCCCCGCTCGTCCATCAAATCGTTGCAGGACGATGTGAAGGACCGCATCGCCACGCTGGCGGAGGTTCTGGGCTTTGACGTGATCTTTGAGTACGAGTATCCGGGTTGGAGCTACGTGGAGCACTCGCCCGTACGCGAGGTCTTCCAGGAGAGCTACCGCGAGCTGTTTGGCACTGAGCTGCGCATCGAGTCCATCCATGCCGGCCTTGAGTGCGGCCTGTTCGCCGATGCGCTGCCCGGTCTGGATGCCATCGCCGTGGGCCCGCAGCTCTATGACGTCCACACGCCCGACGAGCATATGGAGTTGGCATCTTTCGAGCGCTTCTACGTGCTGCTGGTCGATGCGCTGCGCCGCCTGGCACAGTAGGGGACTTATCGGGTTTTCACTTTATAGCTCTTGAGAAAGGCGCTGCCGCGATGTGCGACGGCGCCTTTTTCACGCTATGGCAGCGCATGCGAAGTGCAAAAGATGCTGACAAAATGGCTTGCACGGCAATGTAAAAGCATCTATCAGGTATGATGTTGAATCTTATAGGGTAAAGACCAAAACTGATACGTTTGAGATAGCACGTAAGAGGTACCCGTATGCTTGATAGATTCACCGATCGCGCCCGCCGCGTCATGTCGCTGGCGAAGGAGGAGGCGCTTGGACTTAAGTCGCAAAAGGTTGGCACCGAGCATCTGCTCCTAGCGCTTGCCAAGGAGGATTCCGGCATAGCGTCCGAGGCCCTTCGCGACCTCGAGATAACCCATGAGGATATTCTGACGCAGCTTGAAGAGATGGCGACCACCGTCCCTGCCGCCGCGCCGGAAGAGCAGGCAAAAAGCGACGACGTTGATCTGGACGAAAAAGCCGCTGCGGACAACGCTGCCGGCAAGCTCGCCTTCACCCCCAGCGTGATCGCCGTCATGGAGAAGGGCTTTCGCCTGGCGCGCGAGAACAGCCAGACCTATGTCTCCACCGAGCATCTGCTGCTCGCCATCGTCGAGGTGGGACAGGGCAAGGCGATGGACATCCTGCAGCGCCTGGGCGTCTCTGCCGCCTCGGTCCGCACCGCCATCGACAAGCTCACCAGCAAGGACAAGGGCAAGAAGCGCCCCATGGCCGGTTCCGCATCCGGTCGCCCCGGCGCGGGTTTGCCGTTCTTCTCCGGCGAGGCCGGCCAGGGCCAGGGCCAGCAGGAGAGCACGCTAAAGCAGTTCGGCACCAACCTCACCGACCAGGCGCGCGCCGGCAAGCTCGATCCCGTTATCGGACGTGAGAAAGAGATCTCGCGCATGATGGAGATCTTGTCCCGCCGCACCAAGAACAACCCGTTGATCTTGGGCGATCCGGGCGTCGGCAAGACCGCCATCGTCGAGGGGCTGGCGCAGGAGATCGCCGCCGGCAACGTGCCGGAGAACCTCATGAACCAGAACATCTGGACGCTGGACCTTCCCGGCCTGGTGGCCGGAGCCAAGTACCGCGGCGAGTTCGAGGAGCGACTCAAGAACGTTATCGCCGAGGCAACGGAGGCCGATGACATCATCCTGTTCATCGATGAGATGCACACGCTGATCGGCGCGGGCTCCGCAGAGGGTTCCATCGACGCGAGCTCCATGCTCAAGCCCGTGCTGGCTCGCGGCGCCTTCCAGATCATCGGCGCAACCACGGCCGAGGAGTTCCGCAAGCACCTGCAGAAGGATCCCGCGTTCGAGCGCCGCTTCCAGTCGATCGACGTCGAGGAGCCCAGCATTCCGGATACCATCAAGATCCTGAACGCGCTCGCTCCCCGCTACGCCGAGCATCACCATGTGACCTACACGCCCGCCGCCATTGAGGCCGCGGCCAACTTGTCTTCCCGCTACATCCAGGACCGCTTTTTGCCGGACAAGGCCATCGACCTTATGGACGAGGCCGGTGCCCGCGCCCGCATCGCCGCCAATAAGGCCCCTCAGTCCGTTCGCGACGCGGAAGCACGTATCGCCGAGCTCAAGGCCGCGATCGATGAGGCGGCAGCGGGCGACGACATGAACCGCGCCGCGGAGATCAAAGAGGACGAGAAGGCCGCCGAGCAGGAGCTCGCCAAGGCTCGCGAGGACTGGACGGCCGAGATGGACGCCCATCCGCTCGTCATCGACACCCAGCAGATCGCCGACATCGTCTCCATCGCCTCCGGCGTGCCCGTCTCCTCGCTGACCGAGGACGAGAGCCGCCGCCTGCTGCAGTGCGAGAGCGTTCTCAAGAGCCGCATCATCGGACAGGACGAGGCGGTTCAGGCCGTGGCCAAGGCTATCCGCCGCAGCCGCTCGCCGCTCAAGGACCCGCGTCGTCCCGGCGGCTCGTTCATCTTCCTCGGTCCCACCGGCACGGGTAAGACCGAGCTCGCCAAGACCCTGGCGGAGTACCTGTTCGGCAGCAAGGACGCGCTCATCAGCTTCGACATGTCGGAGTTCTCCAGCGAGTACGAGGTCTCCAAGCTCATCGGTAGCCCTCCGGGATACGTGGGCCACGAGGAGGGCGGCCAGCTCACCAAGGCGGTCCGCCGCCACCCGTACTCCGTGGTGCTGTTCGACGAGATCGAGAAGGCCCACCCGGATATCTTCAACATCCTTCTGCAGGTTCTGGACGAGGGACGCTTGACGGATGGCCAGGGCAAGACGGTAGACTTCCGCAACACCGTGATCATCATGACGTCCAACGTGGGCGCCCGCGAGATCGCCCAGGATGCAACCGTGGGCTTTGGCACCACCGGCGAGCAGGGCCTTAACGCAGACGAGATCCGCGGTCGCGCGATGGGCGAGCTCAAGCGCCTGTTCCGCCCCGAGTTCTTGAACCGCATCGATGACATCGTGGTGTTCAAGAAGCTCGCCGGCGAGTCGCTGGCATCTATCGCCAAGCTGTTGGTGGACGACCTGCGCCAGCGCCTGATCGCCAACGGCATGAACATCGTCCTCACCGACGCCGCGGTCGAGAAGATCGTCTCCGAGGGCACGGACCTCACCAACGGCGCGCGCCCCCTGCGCCGCGCCATCCAGCGCCTCATCGAGGACCCGCTCTCCGAGGAGCTGCTGGCGGGCGAGTGGCACGAGGGCGATACCGTGGAGTGCGACGTGGTCGACGGTTCCTTCGTGTTCACCCACGGCGCCGGCGAGATCCCCGCTCCCCGCGAGGCCGGCGCCCTTGGGGCGTCCTTCGATTCCGCTCCGCGCAACGGCTATGCGGCCCCCTCGCTTTCAGCGGCGGGCGGCGGTGCTCAGATGGGTGCCGGCGCGCGCTAGCGCTGTTCTGGGTTTTACCTTATACGCGTCATCAACGGCGCCCCGCGACCAAAACGGTTGCGGGGCGCCGTTCGCTGTATGCGCGGTGATGCGGTCGGTGGTCGCGGAGCCCTTGCGTCCAGCCGCCCTATTGCGGGTCTTTTTCTATAAACAAATGCCCGCTCATCGCTTTTAGCGCTGCGTATATGCGAGAATGGCAACTATGAACGTACGGGACGGGGGTAGTGTTTTGGATAAAACGGATACTCAGAAGCGCATGCAAGAGGCCATTCGGCTCACGGCGCCCGGGCAGCCCATTCGCACGGCGCTCGACATGATCATCGCCGGCCACATCGGCGCGCTCATCTGCGTGGGCGATACCGAGCACGTGCTGGCATCGGGCAACGACGGTTTCCCTTTGAGCATCTCGTTCACTTCCAACCGACTGTTCGAGCTGTGCAAGATGGACGGCGCCATCGTCATCGACGAGGACCTCACCCAGATCCTGCGCGCCAACTTCCACCTCAACCCGGACCCCTCGCTGGCGACCAGCGAGACGGGCATGCGCCACCGCACCGCCGCGCGCATGAGCGTGCTCACCGATGCCATCGTCATCTCCGTCTCCGAGCGCCGCGGCGTGGTCAACGTCTACGTCAACGGCCGCTCCTACCAGATCAAGCCGGTGGGCGAGATCATGAGCTCCGTCAACCAGCTGGTGGCGACGCTGCAGACCACGCGCACCTCGCTTGACCGCTCCCTGCTGCGCCTGACCGCGCTGGAGTTGGACGATTACGTGACCCTGGCAGACATCACCAGCATCTTCTCCAGCTTCGAGATCATGCAGCAGGCAAAGATCGAGCTCGAGGTCTGCATCGAGGAGCTGGGCACCCAGGGCAAGCTGGTCCGCATGCAGTTGGAGCAGCTCGCTGGCAGCAATATGGACGATGAATACAACCTCATGATTCGCGATTACGCGGCCGACTCCTCCCATGAGAACGCGGCGCGCATCCGCGAGCGCTTCGGCAACATGCCTGCTCGGGACCTCACCAACCCCAAGCGCGTGGCGGAAGCCCTGGGCTATGACAACCTGGACGAGGACTCCGTCCTCACCCCGCTGGGTCTTCGCACCCTTTCCCGCGTATCCGTTGTACGCGACGGTGTGGCGGAGAAGATCGTGGACGAGTACGGCTCGCTGCAGGATCTTATGGACGATATTCGCCGCGACCCCGAGCGCCTGGGCGACTTCGGCGTCAACAACCCGGCGATCCTTGCGGACTCCCTGTACCGTATGCAGGGCAAGCGCGGTGGGGGTGCAGTCTAATCCATGCGTGCTCCCGTTGTGTGCGCAGTCGTGGTTGCCGGCGGCTGCGGTTCTCGTTTTGGCAATCCCGGCGGCAAGCAGCTGGTCAACGTGGCCGGTCGTCCCATGCTCACCTGGTCCATCATGGCGTTCGACCGCTCCATGTACGTGGGCCACATCGTGGTGGTCTGCCCGCCGGAGCGCCGCGACGAGATGCGCCGCCTGGCCATCGACCCCTTCGAGTTCCAAACCCCTATCACCTTTACGGATGCGGGTGAGACGCGGCAGGATTCCACCCGCGCGGGCATCGAAGCGGTGCCGACGGGGTTCGATTACGTCTCCATCCATGATGGCGCCCGCCCGCTCATCACCACCGAGGCGATCAACATCGCCATCGCGTCCCTTCTGGGCGACGCGAGCGTGGACGGCGTGGTCTGCGGGCAGCCGGCGATCGACACCTTGAAGATCGTCGACGGCAACCGCATTGTGGAGACTCCTCCGCGAAGCATGTATTGGGCCGCGCAAACGCCGCAGATCTTCAAGCTCGACGTGGTACGCCGTGCGCACGAGGAGGCTATTCGGCAGGGCTTTGTGGGCACGGACGATTCATCGCTGGTGGAGCGCATGGGCGGCTGCGTCATGTGCGTCGAGAGCCCGCGCGACAATCTCAAGGTCACGCTGCCCGAGGACCTGCGCCCCGTGACCGCGATTCTGCTGGGTCGTATGAGCGACGCCGAGTCCGCTCAGGACACCGGTATCATCGCGCGCAGCCCGCTGAGGTAGCCTGGGGTAAGATTAACCATCCACGGCATGCGTCCGCTCGCCGTGCCGTAAGCGCGAGCCGCCGGTATCAACCTAATGGTCAAAGGGGAACATATGGCATCTAACCTGCGTATAGGACACGGCTACGATGTCCACCGCCTGGTCGAGGGGCGCCGCTGCATCATCGGCGGCGTGGATATTCCACATGAGAAGGGCCTGCTGGGTCATTCTGACGCGGACGTTTTGACGCATGCGCTTGCCGACGCCATCTTGGGCGCGGTGCGCGGGGGCGACATAGGCAAGCTGTTCCCGGATACCGACCCCGCCTACAAAGACGCGGACTCGCTCAAGCTGCTGGCAGCCGTTATGGATTTTGCTCGCGAACGTGGTTTCGAGCTGGTGGACGCAGATTGCACCATCGCCTGCGAGCAGCCAAAAATTGGCCCGCATCGCGAAGCCATGCGCGCGAACCTCGCGGCCGCGCTCGGCGTGGATGCATCGTGTGTTGGCGTGAAGGCCACCACTACCGAGCGCCTGGGCTGGGAGGGCGAGGGCCGGGGCATGGGTGCCTGGGCCGTGTGTCTTATGGAGCGATGTCGCGACTAGCCGTCTCATCCTATAACTCCCTTAGCCATTTCAGCCAAAACTCGTCCAAAAACGCGGGCAGAAGATAACGAAAGAGGTTTGTTCATGCGCATCTACAATTCGCAGACCCATAGCAAGCAAGAGTTCGCTCCCATCGAGGAGGGCAAGGTCCGCATGTACGTGTGCGGCCCCACGGTGTATGACAACATCCACATTGGCAATGCGCGCACGTTCATCAGCTTCGATGTGATTCGCCGCTGGCTTATCTCGAGCGGCTTCGAGGTAACCTTTGCGCAGAACCTTACCGATGTGGACGACAAGATCATCAATCGCGCCAACGACCAGGGCCGCAGCGCCCAGGAGGTGGCAGAGGAGTTCTCCAATAAGTTCATCGACGTCATGCGCCGCGCCAACGTGCTCGATCCGGATGTTCGTCCCCGCGCCACCAAGGAGATCGGCCCCATGATCGCCATGATCAAGACTCTGATCGAGCAGGGGCACGCCTACGCCGCGGATAACGGCGACGTCTACTTTGCCGTTCGCAGCGACCCGTCTTATGGCGAGGTCTCCGGTCGCAAGATCGATGACCTTATGGTGGGCGCGCGCATCGAGGAGAACGAGGACAAGCGAGATCCTTTGGATTTCGCCCTGTGGAAGGCCGCCAAGCCCGGCGAGCCCAGCTGGCCGTCGCCCTGGGGCCAGGGCCGTCCCGGTTGGCACACGGAGTGCGCGGCCATGGTCCATCGCTACCTGGGCACCCCTATCGACATCCACGGCGGCGGCTCTGACCTAGCCTTCCCGCATCATGAGAACGAGTGCGCCCAGGCCACCTGCGCTTGGCATCAGGGCTTTGCCAACACCTGGATGCACACCGGCATGCTGCTGGTAAACGGCGAGAAGATGTCCAAGAGCCTGGGCAACTTCTTTACGCTGGACGAGGTTTTGCAGAAGCACTCCGCGGCCGCCCTGCGCCTGCTTATGCTGCAGACCCACTATCGCAGCCCGCTGGACTTCTCTTGGGAGCGCTTGGAGGGCGCGGAGAACTCTCTGGCGCGCATCGCCGGCACCTGCCGCAACCTCAAGTGGGCAGCCGACCATGCGGAGGGCGAGCCGGACGCCGCGCTGGCAGACGAGCTTACCGCCGCTATGGAAAGGGCGGGCCGCGAGTTCGAAGCTTGCATGGACGATGACTTCAACACCGCAGGCGCCGTCGCCGCCTACTTTGAGCTGGTCACCCAGGCCAACAAGTACCTTGAGCAGGCTGCGGGTGCCGTGGACGAGACCGTAGCGCGCGTGTGCGCCGGGGCCATCTCCGGCACGCTGGCCATGCTGGGCGTGGAGCTGCCCGTGATCGAGGAGCCACTGCCCGTGGGTCTTCTGGGCGTTGCCGCCGGCCTGGTGGGCTACACCGGCGATGATGTGGATGAGGCTGCCGAGAAGATCTTGGAGGCCCGTGCCGCCGCCCGCGCCGCCAAGGACTGGGCTACCGCAGACGCCGTGCGCGACCAGCTGCGCGACATGGGGCTTATGATCGAGGATACCGCTGCCGGCAGCCGCATCAAGCACATCGCTTCCTAGGGCACCCCACCTTGCCCTTCAATCGTCGATCGGCGCCCTTAGGCGTCCTCCCTCCTCTTTCAGGGCAATCTGGGGCACCTTGGAAACCGATGATCGACGTCTAGGGCGACCTACTTGGCATCTTTACCGCTGGCTTCTTGCTTGACGAGCGTTTTGCACCGTACGTGGAATCTCCCGCGTGCGGTGCATTTTTTGTTGCGAATGATGGTGGCGGCGCATTTGGATGTGACAATGGTGCGGAAAGAACCGTACCGAGGAGGGGCCGCGATGGCTGAGAAGAAGCGCGTGCAAAAGCGCGACGGTGCGCAGGGCAAGGCCAGGCGCACGGCAGAGAACCGTTCTAAGACAGGGGCGAGCAGGGGCCAAAAGTCCCAGGCCCAGCAGCAGCGCGCCCAGCGTTCCGCTGCGCGCCCGTCTTTGGCCCGCGCTTCGCAGGAGCCGCAGCGCCGCGATACCCAAGCGCCGGCGGGTAACTTCATCGAGGGCCGCCGCGCCGCGTTCGAGGCGTTGCGCACGGGCTTTCCCATCAAGCGCGCGCTGATAGCCCAGGGCGTCGAGGGCGAGCCGGCTATCCGCGATCTGCTCGCGGGCCTTGCCGATGCCGGGGTAGCGGTCAAGCAAGTGCCCCGCGCGCAGCTCGATGCCCTTTCAAGCCATGGTGCCCACCAGGGCATCGCGCTGGAGGTGGGCCGCTTTCCGTACGCGGACCTTGCCGACATCATCGAGCGCGCGGGCGAGGGCCCCGCGTTGGTGCTGGTCTTGGACCACGTGACGGATGCGGGCAACTTCGGCGCTATCGTTCGCTCCGCAGAGGTTGTGGGTGCTGCGGGCGTGGTGATCGCCAACAAGCGCGCCGCCGAGGTGACGGTTGCCACCTATAAGACCTCTGCCGGTGCGGTCATGCACCTTCCCATCGCCCAGGTCCCCAACATCGCCCGCGCATTGGACGATCTTAAAGCCGCCGGCTTTTGGGTGGGCGGCGCCTCCGAGCATGCGGACGATATCTGCTGGGATGCCCCCTTTGAGGGCCGCGTCGCGCTGGTGATGGGGTCCGAGGGTGACGGCATAAGCCGCCTGGTGCTGGACAAGTGCGATTTCCTTACCAAGCTGCCGCAGCTGGGCGCAACCGAGAGCCTCAACGTCGCCCAGGCCGCGACCTCTTTGTGCTTTGAGTGGCTCCGTCGCAATTACGCCGCCGTTGCCGACCGCGCCGCCGGTGCCACGACGGGGGAGTAGCGCATGACCAAGAAGAACCGAGCCAAGTCCAAGGCAAAGCGCTTTGGCGAATCGTCCGTGCGCGAAACGGTGCAGAGCTCTACTTATGGCGTAGGTGGCGTTTACGGTGCGCCTGGATCCTATTCTCCCGGCAACGTCTTTGGCGGCCCCGGCGTACCCCCGCGCGGCGTCAACGCTATGGGCAAGAAGGAGCTGTTGGTTGTTGACGGGTACAACATCATCCATGCCACTCCCAAGTACGAGCGCCTCATCTACGATCGCTCGGATGAACCCTATACCAGCGACGTGTTCGATTCCGCCCGTATGGCCCTAATCGCTGATGTCGCCGCCTTCGCCCAGGGTAGCTATGAGGCGGTCATCGTGTTCGACGGCGCCGGCAACGTATCGCCCGATCGCCCCAACATTTCGCAGGCGGGCATCCGGATAGAGTTTTCACCCACGGGGGTTTCTGCCGATACCGTGGTGCAGCAGCTGTGTAATGAGGCTCGCGAGGAGGGGAGGGCGTGCTCTGTAGTCACCAGTGACGGAACCATCCAGGCAACCGTTATGGGTAAGGGCGTTACCAGGATCTCGGCGCGCATGCTGGTGGAGGAGATCGACACCATCGAACGTGAGTTTCAGGCGATGCGCGATGAAGAGCCCGCTATGAAGCTGACGCTTGGCAGCAGGTTGTCGCCCGAGACGCGCGCCAAGCTTGATAAGCTGCGGGGTCGCGTAAGGTAGCTAACGCGTAGTCGGTCCTCGTCCAAAGATATAAAGCGCGGACGAGTATGGCGGGGGTGCGCTGAGTTGGGGCTACCGCGTTGATGCATGCGCGATTTGCGAAGCTTTGACGCTTTGCTCTTGCTCGATAGCTCGGCATTGAGTATCCTAAATGAACTTTGCGCGATAAGCTCAGAGCGCCAGCGTGGCTCAACGGTAGAGCAACTGATTTGTAATCAGTGGGTTGCGGGTTCGATTCCTGTCGCTGGCTCCATAGAAATTAGCAGGTCAGAGTGTGTTTGCGCTCTGGCCTGTTTGCTTTTAGGCAGAGAACGCAAAAGCTGCGCTATGGCCATGCTCAACATAAATGAGAGATGAAACCTGTTTGCCCACCGGCAAGAGGGCGGAAATATCTTCTCTAATAGGGATTTCGCCCATGATGCATCTATATAGGAAAGAAGCGGACGAGGCCTTCTTATATAGGGAAGGAAAGATGCGGAGCCCACTTTGCAAAGATCAATAGAGGTAAATCCTGGTTGATTCGGCAAGAATTCGAAGCGATTTGAGACTTTTTCAAATTGATAGCATCGGAAAAACTAAATGAAAGACTTTAGCTAAGCGAATCATATCATGCAAAATATGAAAGAGATAGATACGCCCGGGCGCGTGTATTATAGATTTCTGGTTGACACTAAACCGTGATGCGGCGTAATATTCTCCCTGCTTGAAGACGACAAGCCGAACAGCAAGTCAGAAATCAAGCGTACGAACGCAAGGGAGTTTGCCCGAGTGGTTAATGGGGACGGGCTGTAAACCCGTTGGCTATGCCTACATAGGTTCGAATCCTATAGCTCCCACCCGTTCGTCTGCCTGTATAGCTCAGTCGGTAGAGCACTTCGTTGGTAACGAAGAGGTCACCAGTTCAAGTCTGGTTGCAGGCTCCAGTCGGCGGTGTAGCTCAGCTGGTTAGAGCACACGGTTCATACCCGTGGCGTCACTGGTTCGAATCCAGTCACCGCTACCAGGTAACTAGAGTGGCTCATTCGGGAAACCGGGCGGGCCACTTAGGGTTAAGAAGGCATAGTCCCATCCGGGGACCACCTTTAAGGAGGAGGCTTTATGGCCAAGGAAAAGTTTGAGCGTACTAAGCCGCATGTTAACATCGGCACCATCGGCCACGTCGACCACGGCAAGACCACGCTGACGGCAGCCATCACCAAGGTTCTCTCCGAGACCGAGGGCTGCAAGGCTGACTTCACCGCGTTCGAGAACATCGACAAGGCTCCCGAGGAGCGCGAGCGTGGCATCACGATCTCCGTCTCCCACGTTGAGTACGAGACCGCTTCTCGCCACTACGCTCATGTTGACTGCCCCGGCCACGCCGACTACGTCAAGAACATGATCTCCGGTGCTGCCCAGATGGACGGCGCTATCCTGGTTATCGCTGCTACCGACGGCCCCATGGCTCAGACCCGCGAGCACATCCTGCTCGCCCGTCAGGTTGGCGTTCCCTACATCGTCGTCTTCCTGAACAAGTGCGACATGGTTGACGATGACGAGCTCATCGACCTCGTTGAGATGGAGACCCGTGAGCTCCTCTCCGAGTACGATTTCCCGGGCGACGACATCCCCGTCATCCGTGGTTCCGCTCTCGGCGCTCTCAACGGCGAGGAGAAGTGGATGGACGCCATCCGCGAGCTCATGAACTCCGTTGACGAGTACATCCCCGCTCCCGCTCGTGACAACGAGAAGCCGTTCCTGATGGCTGTCGAGGACGTCATGACCATCTCCGGCCGTGGTACCGTTGCTACCGGTCGTGTCGAGCGCGGCGAGCTCAAGCTCAACGACCCCGTCGAGATCGTCGGCATCAAGGAGACCCAGTCCACCGTTGCTACCGGCATCGAGATGTTCCGCAAGATGATGGACAAGTGCGAGGCTGGCGACAACGTCGGTATCCTGCTCCGTGGTATCAAGCGCGAGGAGATTCAGCGCGGCCAGGTTCTCTGCAAGCCCGGTTCCGTTACCCCTCACACCAAGTTCACCGGTGAGATCTACGTTCTGACCAAGGAGGAGGGCGGCCGTCACACCCCGTTCTTCGATGGTTATCGTCCGCAGTTCTACTTCCGTACCACTGACGTGACCGGCTCCGTTAAGCTGCCCGAGGGCACCGAGATGGCTATGCCTGGCGACCACATCACCATCGAGGGCGACCTCATTCACCCGATCGCGATGGAGGAGGGCCTGCGCTTCGCTATCCGCGAGGGTGGCCACACCGTCGGCTCTGGTATCGTCAGCACCATCATTGAGTAGATTTAACTTATCTATTCAGTCTGACTGATCTTTCAACCCGGTACCTTTCGGGGTACCGGGTTCTTTTATTGTCTGTTCAATGAACTGCAAATGAATGTGTACGAATTTTGCAGGACGGCCAATAAATACCGCCGAGCATTGACAGAGCAAAATGTCAGATGCTAATATAGGCAACCGTGCCCGCGTGGGGCGGTATTTGGAGGTTTCAGACACATGCGTACTCTCGTTACACTTGCCTGCACCGAGTGCAAGCGTCGCAATTATACGACCACCAAGAACAAGGCGAACATGCCTGATCGTATGGAGATCAAGAAGTATTGCCCTTGGTGCCGTCGTCATACGGTTCATAAAGAGACCCGTTAATCTCTTTAATATACGCCAGTAGTTCAATTGGTAGAGCATCGGTCTCCAAAACCGAGTGTTGAGGGTTCGAGTCCTTCCTGGCGTGCCAGTCTTTAATCCGTAAGCCTCCTCTGGAGGCTTACGGTTTCTACTGTTATATAGGGTTTGTGCCGGAGGTTTTAGGTCCATGGCCAACAAGAAGAATAAGAAGAAGGTTCAGCAGAACTCTGAGTCCGCAAAGACCGCTGCTGCTTCTTCCTCCAAGGTTGAGGCCTCTAAGGCGGTCTCCAAGAAGGATGCCGCGCCGGCTAAGAAGGCTAAGGCTAAGAAGAAGAACGAGAAGCCTGGCTTCTTCGCTCGTATCAAGAACTACTTCCGCTCCGTCAAGTCTGAGATGAAGCGCGTTGTTTGGCCTTCTAAGAAAGAGCTTATCAACTATTCCGTGGCTGTTTGCGTTTCGCTTCTGGTCGTCGGTGTTGTTATCGCTTTGCTCGACATGCTTATTGGTGAGGGCCTGGTCCTCTTCTCTAGCCTGAGGGGGTAATCAGTGTCTAAGCGTTGGTATGTCGTTCATACGTATTCTGGTTATGAGAATCGCGTAAAGACCGATCTTGAGCATCGTATCGAGACCATGGGAATGCAGGATCGCATCTTCGATATCCAGATCCCCATGGAGCGCGTCACTGAAATCAAGGAAGGTGGCAAGCGCGAGACCAAGGACTCCAAGATCTTCCCGGGCTATGTTCTGGTTCGTATGGAGATGGACGATGATTCCTGGACGTGCGTTCGCAACACCCCCGGAGTTACCGGCTTCCTTGGTGGTAACGGTAAGCCCTCTCCGTTGTCTCGTGAAGAGTACAACAAGATGATGCGTAAGTCCGATAAGGGTAATGGTGCCAAGAGGACTGCCGTCAACCTTGAGGTTGGTACTTCCGTCCGCGTTACCTCCGGTCCCCTTACCGACTTTGATGGTCAGGTAACCGAGGTCAATGCCGAGCAGGGCAAGGTTAAGGTTGCGCTGCTCATCTTTGGTCGCGAGACTCCCGTTGAGCTCACCTTTGACCAGATTGAGGTCATCGCGTAGCTTGTCTTATTTGTACGTTCGCGAATGCTTCGCTTCTTTGGACGACCGCTCATCATCCAGAGTGCTTCTAGCGGGTAGGCGCTGACGATAGTTAGGTTTCCATCCGTGTTAGGAAGGTTTTGACATGGCTGAGAAGAAAATCACCACCGTCATCAAGCTTCAGATCCCCGCTGGCCAGGCTAACCCGGCTCCTCCGGTCGGCCCCGCCCTGGGTGCTGCTCAGGTCAACATCATGCAGTTCTGCCAGGCGTTCAACGCTGCTACGCAGGACAAGATGGGCGACATCATCCCCGTTGAGATTTCCGTCTACGAGGATCGTACGTTCTCCTTCATCACCAAGACCCCGCCTGCGGCTCACCTGATCAAGAAGGAGCTCAAGCTCAAGGGCGGTTCCGCTGTTCCCCAGCGCGATAAGGTTGGCCAGCTCACTCAGGAGCAGCTCACCAAGATCGCCGAGATCAAGATGCCCGACCTCAATGCCAACGACATCGAGGCCGCTAAGAAGATCGTCGCCGGTACCGCTCGCTCCATGGGCGTCACCATCGCCGAGTAGCATCTAGCTTATTTAGGTTTTATTAACGCGTGCAGCAAGCACGCACGATGTGGAAGGGCAAAGTGCCCGTTAGAACCACAGGAGGTAATACAATGGCTCAGCATCATGGTAAGAACTACCGCGCCGCTGCCGAGAAGGTCAGCCGCGATCAGCTCTACACCCCGCTTCAGGCTGCGAACCTCGTGAAGGAGCTCGCTACCGCTAAGTTCGACGAGACCGTCGAGGTCCACTTCCGCCTTGGTATCGATACCCGTAAGGCCGACCAGAACATCCGCGGTTCCATCTCCCTGCCCCACGGCACTGGCAAGACCGTCCGCGTCGCCGTCTTCGCCGAGGGCGAGAAGGCTCGCGAGGCTGAAGAGGCCGGCGCCGACGTCATCGGTTCCGATGAGCTCGTCGCTGCCATCCAGGGCGGCGAGATCAACTTCGACGCTGCTATCGCTACCCCCAACATGATGGCCAAGGTTGGCCGCATCGGTAAGATCCTTGGTCCCCGTGGCCTCATGCCCAACCCCAAGCTGGGTACCGTCACCATGGACGTCGCCAAGATGGTTTCCGAGCTCAAGGCCGGCCGCGTTGAGTATCGCGCCGACCGCTACGGCATCTGCCACGTGCCCCTGGGCAAGGCTTCCTTCGAGACCGAGAAGCTCGTTGAGAACTACGCCGCTCTCTACACCGAGATCCTGCGCGTCAAGCCCTCTTCCGCTAAGGGTCGCTATGTGAAGTCCATCTCCATGTCTTCCACCATGGGCCCTGGCATCAAGGTTGACTCCTCCGTTCAGCGCAACTTCCTCGCTGAGTAGGTTTAGTCAATCGACTGTCATCGTATAGATGAGATAAAACCCGGTTCACGTTATGTGGGCCGGGTTTTTTACTTTTGATGAGTGCGGTTGATATATCGCTGGTTCGCGTGCGGCCTACATGAGCATGCGCGTAATGTCTCTCAAAAGGTTACTAAAGCGTAGAGGGTGTAAGGGAACCAGTGCCGCTGGGTACCAGGTGGCTATCCAATCAGCGACATTACGAGGACTAAGGGATATATGGAAAGCATTGAAGAATGACTACCGTTTGGTGCCAATCTTCGTCCGCTTAACTCTTGTTGATAAAGTACTTCGACACACATAGTACTGTGTGATAAATTAAACCTATCAGATAGGAGTGATTGACCGAATCATTCGTAATTGGTTCTGGAGGTGACTTGCATGGCAGCGCGCGATGCCGTTAGCGACCTGATTCGCGGAAACATCGATGCGATCATTCTCTGCACGCTATCTAGCGGCGATTCCTACGGATACGAGATTCTCAAGGATATTGCTCAGACCAGCAGGGGCGAATACGAGATGAAGGAGCCCTCGCTGTATACGAGTCTCAAGCGCTTGGAGACGCAAAACTACGTCGAGAGCTATTGGGGAAACGAGACGCAGGGTGCGAGGCGCAAATACTATCGCATTACCTCTGCAGGTAAAGACGAGTTAGATGAAGCGACGCAGCGATGGAACAACGTCAAAGTGATTATCGATCGCCTGCTTAAACAGGATGGAGGCGCACAATGAACGAGATTCGCATGTATGTCGAGCACCTGTTCGAGGGCCGCATGCTGACGGCGGAGAACATTGAGCTCAAGGAAGAGATTTACGGCAACTTGGTCGCTCGTTACGAGGATTATGTCGCCGGCGGCATGGATCCCGCTGAGGCACTGAAGAAGACAAAGGCGAGCATGTCTAGTATCGATGACGTGATCGAAGGCATTGATGACGCGCATGAGACGGACCGTGCAGGCAATGGGGATACGGCTAAGGCGGATACGGCGGAGACCACGGTGCTCCCAAATGCTTCCGCAGCAAAGGGCTCGTCGCCTGCGCAACTGGATAAGGCGGGCGAGACGGTTGCGATGCCCGTTGCCGGTGCTCCGGTGCCTCCGGCGGGATTTGAGGGCGACGTTGACGAAGACGTCGCGAGCGTTTCCTCGTCCGCAAACGCGGCGGCATCCAAGGGCAAGCGCACTCGCAACATCATTATTGCAGCGGCTGCGGGCTTTGCGTTGTTTGTTGTGGTTTGCGTGGGCCTAATCTATGCCCTGCGGATTGACCGCGTGGAAGATCGTGCTGACAGCGCTGTCGCTGAGGTTCAAAACAGCGGGCAGTCCATGACGAATGGCGGTACGGCGTCTGGGCAGCAAAGCGGTCAAGCAAATGGCCAGTCTAACAGCGGCCAGGGAAACGGTGCGAGCGCCCGCAACAAAGAGGTTGTGGTGGACGCGGACGGCACCGTGTGGGTTGACGGCGAGCTGGGCGATGATATCGCGGTGGCTGTGGTCAACGCGCAGCCGGGTGACATCAGCTTGTATGCCGAGACCGACCCGTCTGATGCTGCGAACGTCGAGAGTCTGATTCGCTTGCTCCCCATGAGCGAGTGGGCGACCGGTATCGATGTGACGCTTGGCGTCGACGTACTGGGCTTTGCATATCGAGAGGTGCCGGATGGATATGACGGCGACTCCATCGATCTGGCTCTTTCGTATAACACGATGGCGCTGTTCTGCTCGATGCCGTTGCTCAACGAGGTTCGTGTGACGGTGACGGAGGCGGGCGATCCCATGGACGAGGACTATTACGTCTTCACGCGCGACAATGCGCAGAGCCGCTTTGGCGTGATGCTTTCTGCCGATATGATGAACGAGGCCGGTTGGCACCAGCTGAAGGAGGACAACCTTTACAGCCGCAAGTTCGCGGAAAACATGGTCGATGCGGCGGAGCGCGAATGGCTGTAAGAACCGAAATTGCGATCATTTGCGGCGTAGGTTATGCCCGAGTGTCCTAATAAACTGTGGTCAAATGAAATAGATTGCATTACGGGGGTGCCTAGGCGCCTCCGTTTTATGCTGTGGGAGAGAAGCTGCCGGGCTCAGTACAGTAAGATGGGCGGCGTAAGATGCAAGGAACGCTAGCCTGATGGTGCGAGTAGCATTAGGGCTTGTAGCGATGGCGTTTAGTGCAAGGTGAGATTATGAGAAGCGATAGGGACCTGCAGCGCGAGCTGGAGAGAATCGACAGAAGGGGATATCCGGCGTACAAGGACGTGTGCGGACAGTATGACTTTGGCGACTTCGTCTTGTCTATTGACCACGTGCAGGGTGATCCGTTCGCATCGCCGTCCAGCATGAGCGTACGCGTGCCCAACGAGGTTTTGCATATTCCCGCGGGGCTGTGGGATGAGGCGCATAGGAGGGCGGCGCTTGAGGACGTGCTGCTGCGCCGTTTCTCGCGCGCGCTGGCAGCGTGCAGCATGCGCGCGGGCGGCTCGGGTAAAAGCGGCGTGCTCGCGACCACGCGACCGGGGCAAGAGGTGCTGGCGCGCTCCGCCTGCGAGGTGCGCGGGGGCGCCGTGACGCTTCGCTTCGAAGCGGGGCTGCCGGCGCACGGTCGCACGGTTGACGGCCGCGCCGCCGCGAAGATGCTTCTTGATTTTGTGCCGGAATGCGTGGAGCGCACGCTGTTTGTGGACGATGGCCTGCTTGATCAGGCATGGGCGGCGGTTGAGCTTGCGGACGACCAGCGCGCCGCGCGCGAGCAGATGGAGGCGTCCGACCTGGTTGCCTTTGTTGCTAATGGATCGATCTTGCCGCGCGAGAGCGGTGTGTCCCAGAGGCCGCTAAAAAGCGCGCTTGCCTTCGAGGCCCCTGCGGAGCAGCGCGTTGTGTTGGATCTGCCGCACCGCGGCAAGGTCGCCGGCATGGGCATCAAGCGCGGCGTGACCTTGATTGTGGGCGGCGGCTACCACGGTAAGTCGACGCTTTTGCGCGCGCTGCAAGATGGCGTGTACAACCACGTTGCGGGCGACGGGCGCGAGCTTGTGCTGACGGATTCGACTGCGGTGAAGCTGCGCGCGGAAGACGGGCGCGCGGTGAGCGGCGTGGATATCTCGCTGTTTATCCGCGATCTGCCGGACGGGCGCGATACCTCCCGGTTTTCGACCGTGGACGCTAGCGGTTCGACTTCGCAGGCGGCGGCGACCGTTGAGGCGTACGAGGCGGGCGCGCGTGCGCTGCTGATCGACGAGGATACCTTCGCTACCAACTTTATGGTCCGCGATGCGCTGATGGAGGCCGTGGTGGCGCGCGAGTTCGAGCCCATCACGCCGTTTGTGGAGCGCGTGCGCGACCTGTGGGAGCGTGCGGGCGTGAGCAGCATCATCGTCGCTGGAAGCTCGGGAGCGTACTTCTCGGTGGCAGATGCGGTGCTGCAGATGGACCGCTATCGGGTGCACGACATTACAGCGCACGCGCGCGCGATCTGCATGGAGCTGGAGGCGCCCGCAACGCCGCGCGCCGCGGGGTTTACTTTGCCTGCGGGCAACAGAGCGATCGCGGTAGCGCCCGTTGCGCCGGGGACGGATAGCGCAAGGGGCGACCGGGGCGGGCGCGACGATCGCGGCGGACGCGGTGCCCGTGGTGGTTATGGTGGACGAGGAGCGGGACGCGGACCCCGGCCCGATCGCATCAAGGTGCGGACCAGTGGTTGCGAGGAGCTGCAGGTGGGACAGGGGAGCGCTGACGTGCGCCTGGTGGAGCAGCTTGTGGACCCCTGCCAGGCCCGCGCGTTGGCGCAGCTGGTCCGCATGGGCGCGCAGACGGGAATCCTCGTCCAGGGAAAGCCGGTCGCTAAAGCCGTCGACGAGTTGATGGCGCTGCTTGATCGCGAGGGTTGGCGCGCGCTCGCGGAGCACGATTACGTTGCGTGCGGCCTGGCCCTTCCTCGTCCACAAGAACTCGCTGCGGTGCTGAACCGCTGGCGTGCTTGACGAGCGTGGAGATCGAGGGGCACGCGGGCCGGCGCCGGTGTGCCCGGAGCATGCTTGGGCAATGCGCTTGTTGTGATTCTTGAACGTGGGCGGCGGGGCTTTGGGTACACTGGACTGCGCCCGTTGCACCCTATTTGATTGCGAGGGACTTATGAATGAAGACGATCCCGTACTTGTCGAGGAGCAAGCGCACCTGGACGAGCTTTATAAGCAGCTGCTTGGCTTTCGCGACGACCTGACGCACCAGCTCGAGCACGACCACAAGCAGGCCGCTGCCGACCTGGTCACCATGAGCGAGGAGATTCGCCCCGACTTTGGCGGAGCGGACGAGACCATGGAGACCCTGGCCGCCATCGAGACCCTGAACGCGGTTATCGACGCCTACAACCAGTACCATGACTTTAGCGTGGACCGTCTGCGCAAGGTGCTGCTGCTTCTCCGCCAGCCCTATTTCGCCAAGGTCCGCCTGAAGATGCGCCCCGATCGCCCGGCGCGCGATGTCTACATCGGCGCCGCGGGTATTACGGACGACCGTCACACGCCGCTGGTGGTCGACTGGCGCAACCCCATCGCGGAGACGTATTACAACCAGGAGAACGGCCAGACCAGCTATACCGTCAACGGCCGTTTGAAGACGGTGGAGCTGGAGCTGCGCCGCCAGTTCGATATCGAGCGCGACCAGCTGCACGCTTACTTCGACACTACGGTCGCCATCGAGGATTCGCTGCTGCTGAACGCCCTGCGCAAGCACCATTCCGAGAAGCTGCAGGCTATCACCGCGACCATCCAGCGCGAGCAGAACGAGGTGGTTCGCCATGCGGACGTCCCCGTCATGCTGGTCAACGGCATCGCGGGCTCCGGTAAGACCTCGGTCATGCTGCAGCGCATCGCCTATTTGCTGTACCACAACCATGAGACGCTCAACGCAAACCAGGTGTATCTCTTTAGCCCCAACGAGGTATTCGAGCGCTATATCGACGGCGTCCTGCCTTCTATGGGCGAGGCCAACCCGCGCCTGTACACCTGGCGAGATTTTGTCGAGGAGCAGGGGGCGGGCAACCGCGACGATGGCTCCAAGACGCCCGCGTCCTCGCTCAAACGTCTGGAGGACGAGATCGGCAGCCTGGTCATCACCACCGACGACCTGCGCGCCATCACCATGGACGATGTCACGCTGCTGTCTGCCGGCCAGATTGGCAGCGTGGTGGACAAGCACGCCAAGTGGGGCATCGGTCCGCGTTTTGTGGCCCTTACCTGCGACGAGCTGCGCGACCGCTTGGATCGCCGCCTTGCCGGCATGGCCCGCTCCGACGATTGGCAGGAGCGTGCTATGGGCCTGGACGTGGAGGCGCAGATCCAGATTCTGGGCTCTGTGATCGATACGTCCGATGAGGACGAGATCGCCCGTGCAACGCGTCGCTACCTGGATCACCTCTTTGCCAGTGCGGAGGCCGATATCGACCGTCTTACCTGGCTGCGCCTTGACCGCATAGGCATGCGCATGCTGGAGCAGAAGACGCTGTCTGCCACCGAGCTTTTGTATCTGCGCCTGCTGATCTGCGGCCGCGGTACGTCGGATGCCCGCTACGTTATGATCGACGAGGTGCAGGATTATTCCGCGGCACAGCTGATGGTCCTCTCCAAATTCTTCGGCAGCGCGCATTTCTTGTTGCTGGGCGACCAGAACCAGGCGATTCGCGAGGGCACGGCGAGCTTTGACGAGACCCGTTCGATCTTCGAGGCGACCCACGGCCAGGTTGACGTGTGCCGTCTGCTGACCAGCTACCGTTCGAGCCCCGAGGTCACGGCGGTCTTTAGCCGTTTGGTCCACATGGGCGACGACATCAAGCTCGCCAGCGTGCGCCGTGCGGGCCTGGAGCCGCGCCGCGAGGCCTTTGAGGCCGATGGGGAGATCGCTGCCGCGCTGCGCGAGGTCGTCGCCGCGGCGCGCGCCGAGGCGGAGGGTGACCAGGCGGGGCTTACCGCCATCGTCGCCAACGACACCAAGGCTGCCTATCGCATCGCCAAGCTGCTGGATAACGACGTGCCGGTGCTGAAGAAGAACCAGTCGCTCCCGGCGAGCGGCGTGGTGATTGTGACGCTGGTCATGGCGAAGGGCCTGGAGTTCGACCATGTGGTCATTCCCGATGCGGATGCGACGACGTATCCGGATACGCCTCTGGCCCGCCGTCAACTCTATACCGCCGTCTCCCGCGCGATGCACCAGGTGACGCTGCTCTCCTGCGGCGAGATGTCGAGCCTTCTTTCCTAGCTTTTGGCTTATACCGCTGTATGCAAGGTCCGGTGAGCGCTGCTGCGTTTGCCGGACCTTTCTTATTGCGGACAAGGGGGCTGCAGGGAGGATCGTTATGCATGAATAAAAACGTGAAGATTGAAGTGGATCCTGAATAATGTAACCAGTTGGTTGCGAACCGTCAGACCAAGTGCCAGCTGCAGCAAACACTCTGATAAACTAAAGCACGTTGGTTACAGAAAGGACGCCCATGGATCGCACCATGCACACAGCATTGCATCTACTAGGCCTAGCGCTACTTAGCAAGGATACGCGCTAGGGTCCTTTCCGCACGTTGAATCGTTTGGCACCCACACGCGTATCCGTATCTGTCTAGCAGGTCGTTGGCGCGTATGGGTGCTTTTTCATCTCGCTTGGGCGAGGTTTCCGGCAAAGTCGGCCGCCAGTCCCCCTGCTATGACGCACATCAGCCCGTCGGCAAGTACCAGGAGGAACCATGAGCCGCAAGATCGCCATCTTCGATACCACCCTGCGCGACGGCGAGCAGTCGCCCGGCGCCAGCATGAACACCGAGGAAAAACTCATCATCGCCCGCCAGCTGGTGCGCATGAAGGTCGACGTCATCGAGGCCGGCTTTCCCATTTCCAGCCCGGGCGACTTCAAGAGCGTCCAGGAGATCGGCCGCATCGCCGGCGACGCCTGCACCGTCTGCGGCCTCACCCGCGCGGTCGATCGCGATATCGAGGTCGCGGCAGAGGCGCTGCGCACGGCAAAGCGCCCGCGTATCCACACGGGTCTGGGCGTGTCCCCCAGCCATCTGCGCGACAAGCTCCGCATGACCGAGGAACAGGCCATCGAGCGCGCCATCCATGCGGTGAAGTACGCTCGCAATTTTGTGGACGATGTCGAGTTCTACGCAGAGGACGCCGGCCGCTCCGACCAGGAGTTCCTGGTCCGCATTATCCAGGCCGCCGTTAAGGCGGGCGCCACCGTGGTCAACATTCCAGACACCACCGGCTACAACATGCCGTGGGATTTCGGCGCGCGCATCCGCGACCTGCGCGAGCGCGTCGACGGCATCGAGGACGTCACCATTTCCGTCCATACCCATAACGACCTTGGTATGGCGACGGCTCTCGCCCTTGAGAGCGTCCGCAACGGCGCCACGCAGATCGAGTGCACTATCAACGGGCTGGGCGAGCGCGCGGGCAACACCTCGCTTGAAGAGGTCGTCATGGCGATCCGCATGCACGAGGAGGCGCTCGACGCCCATACCGATATCGTCACAACCGAGCTCACCCATGCCAGCAAGTTGGTGAGCTCCATTACCGGCATCAACGTCCAGCCCAACAAGGCGATCGTGGGCGCAAACGCGTTCGCCCACAGCTCCGGTATCCATCAGGACGGCGTCCTCAAGGCACGCGACACCTACGAGATCATCGATCCCGCAGACGTGGGTGCCGGCGGCTCGCAGATCATCCTGTCCGCCCGCTCCGGCCACGCGGCGCTTCGCCATCGCATGGGCGAGTTGGGCTATACCTTCAACGACGAGGAGTTCGAGACCATCTACCAGTCCTTCTTGGAGGTTGCGGACAAGAAGAAGGAAGTTTACGACGAGGACCTGGAATCCATAGTCCACGAGCGCGAGCGCGTGAGCGCGGCCATCTGGACGCTGGGAGCGGTTCAGGTCTCCTGCGGCTTCCCGCTCACGCCCACGGCCACGCTGACGCTTCTGGACGAGACGGGCGCCGAGCACAAGGTCTGCGCGTTTGGCACCGGCCCCATCGACGCCGTCTACAAGGCCGTCAACCAGGCGGTCTCCGTTGACAACGACCTGTCCGAGTTCGCCATCCAGGCCGTTACCCGCGGCATCGACGCCCTGGGCGAGGTGACGGTGCGCGTGACCGCGGCGGACGGCGAGGTCTACACGGGCCGTGGCTCTGATGGCGACATCGTGGTGAGCTCCACCAAGGCATACCTCAATGCCTTGAACCGCCTGATCTCCCACCAGCGCGAGCGCGCTGCATCAAGCGCCGCCGACACCGCTGACGCACAGTAGTGCGCCGCAGAAAGGAATTCCCATGACCAGACCCATGACCGTAGCCGAGAAGATCTTGGCAGCACATGCCGGCTTGGACGAGGTGCGACCCGGACAGCTGGTCGAGTGCGACCTCGACATAGTCCTCGCCAACGACATCACCGCACCCATCGCCATCGATGTGTTCCGCGAGCTGGGCGCCCAGCGCGTATTCGATCGCGACCGCGTCTGCCTGGTGCCCGACCACTACGCGCCCAACAAGGACATCAAGAGCGCCGAGCAGACCAAGAAGATGCGCGATTTTGCCCATGAGCAGAAGATCACCCACTACTGGGAGCAGGGCTGCGCTGGCATCGAGCACGCGCTGCTGCCCGAAACCGGTACCGTGGTGTCCGGCGACCTCATTATCGGCGCGGACTCCCATACCTGTACCTACGGCGCGCTGGGAGCTTTTTCCACGGGCGTGGGCTCCACGGACGCGGGCGTGGGCCTGGCGACTGGTCGCGCGTGGTTCAAGGTGCCGCCCACCATTCGCTTCGAGATCGATGGAGAGCTGCCCGCCGGCGCCAGCGCCAAGGACATCATCCTGCACATCATCGGTCTCATCGGGGTCGACGGCGCGCTGTACCAGGCCATGGAGTTTGCCGGCTCCACTATCGAGGCGCTTTCCATGGAGGGCCGCATGACCATCTCCAACATGGCGATCGAGGCGGGAGGCAAAGCCGGCATCATCGAGGTGGACGATGTCGCGCGCGCCTGGCTGGACGGCCGCTGCCAGCGCGAGTACGTCGAATACCACGCGGACGCGGATGCCGAGTACGCCCGCGTCATCCGCATCGACGCCGCGGATATCAAGCCCTGCGTTTCCTGGCCGCACCTGCCCAGCAACACCCATCCGGTGGAGGAGAGCCGCCACATCACCATCGACCAGGCGGTCATCGGCAGCTGCACCAACGGCCGCATCGAGGACATGCGCGCCGCTGCCCGGATCATGCGCGGACGCAGCGTGGCGCCGGGCGTGCGCTGCATCGTGATCCCCGCGACCCAGGCCGTGTTCAAGCAGTGCATGGCAGAGGGCCTGGCAGATACCTTCATCGATGCCGGTTGCGTGTTCTCCACCCCCACCTGCGGTCCGTGTCTGGGCGGATACATGGGCATTCTCGCCGCGGGCGAGCGCTGCGTGTCCACCACCAACCGCAATTTCGTGGGCCGTATGGGAGACACAACCAGCGAGGTCTACCTGGCAAGCCCCGCCGTCGCCGCGGCCTCTGCCGTTGCCGGACACATCGCCCTGCCCGCAGATTTGCCCGCGATCGAGAACAACTAAAGGAGAGCAGCCATGAAATTCAGCGGAACCGTTTTTCGCTACGGACGAGACGTCGACACGGACGTCATCATCCCCGCGCGCTACCTCAATAGCTCGGACCACGCGCATCTGGCGGCGCACGCCATGGAAGATATCGACCCTGCGTTCGCGACCACCGTCAAGCCCGGCGACATCATCGTGGCGGACGAGAACTTCGGCTGCGGCTCGTCGCGAGAGCACGCACCGGTCGCAATCAAGGCCGCGGGCGTGTCCTGCGTGATCGCCAAGAGCTTCGCGCGCATCTTCTACCGCAATGCCATCAACGTGGGGCTGCCCATTCTGGAGTGCCCCGCCGCGGTCGATGCGATCGCTGCCGGCGATGCCGTCGACGTCGACACCGAGGACGGCTCGATCGTAAACCGGCGCACCGGCGAGCGCTTTACGGCAGAGCCCTTCCCGCCGTTTATCGCAGAGATTATCGAGGCCGGCGGCCTGGTCGAGCGTACACGCGCCAAGCTCGCGGCTGCCGCCCCTGCTGCCGCGGGGGAGTAGCCCGTGGCCTCGATTCCCAACCCCTTTGCATCTGGTCCCAGTTCGAGTTCTTGGAGTTGCAACGTGAAGAAGACCTATACCATCTGCTGCCTGCCCGGAGACGGCATTGGCCCGGAGATCATGGCCGAGGGCAAAAAGGTCCTCGCCGCGGTGGGCGCGCGCTTCGGCGTGGATTTCGTCTGCAAGGGCGCCCTTATTGGCGGCGCCGCTATCGACGCGTGTGGAGATCCGCTGCCGGCGGCCACCCTTGAGGAAGCCCGCGCCTCGGATGCCGTGCTGCTGGCTGCCGTGGGCGGTCCCAAGTGGGATACCACCGAGCCCGGCGCGCCCCGACCGGAGCAGGGTCTGCTTGGCATCCGTAAAGAGCTGGGCCTGTATACCAACCTGCGTCCGGTGCAGGTTTTCGCCCCGCTTGCCGGCGCCTCCACGCTGCGTCCGGAGGTTATCGACGGCGTCGATATGATGATCGTGCGCGAGCTCACGGGCGGTCTGTACTTTGGCCGCCGCGAGCGCTTCTACGATGAGGAGGGCGCGGGCGCGAACGGTGCTTCCGGCCAGCGCGCCTACGATACCTTGGAGTATCGCGAGTTCGAGGTCGAGCGCATCGCCCGTCAGGCCTTCGAGGCCGCGCGCAAGCGCCGTGGCCGCGTGGCGAGCGTCGACAAGGCCAACGTACTCGAGACCAGCCGCATGTGGCGCGAGGTGGTCCATCGCGTGCATGACGCCGATTACGCCGACATCGAGCTTGAGGACGTGCTGGTAGATAATGCCGCCATGCAGCTCATCAGCCGCCCCGCGGAGTTCGACGTGGTGGTGACTGAGAACATGTTCGGCGACATCCTGTCCGATGAGGCCGCGCAGCTCACCGGGTCGCTGGGCATGCTCGCCAGCGCCAGCCTGGGCGACGGCGTGGCACTCTACGAGCCCAGCCACGGCAGCGCGCCGGATATCGCGGGTCGCGGCATCGCAAACCCCCTGGCGCAGATCCTCTCCGTCGAGATGATGCTGCGCTACAGCTTCAACATGGGCGACGCAGCCGATGCGGTTCGCGCCGCCGTGGTCGCCGTTTTGGACGAGGGCCTGCGCACGGGTGACATCGCCGATGATGAGACCCCGCGGGACAAGGTCCTGGGCACCGACGCCATGGGCACTGCGGTGGCACAGCGCATCTAGTACCGGGCCGCGCCAGCACGGCGCGCCGTATAATCGACGCGGGGTCGGTTGCGTGCCGGTCCCGCGTTTTGCTTGAAAAGCGACCGCGCGGCCCGGGCGGGCCTGCGGCATCAACGGATGGGGGAGTATGGCGATGTCGGATGAGAAGATGGCCGAGTTTTCCAAGCTGGTGCAGGCGTGTCGCAGCTACCGACGCTTTGATGAGGCGGCGGGCATGCCGCGCGAGGTTTTGATCGACTTGGTGGACATTGCGCGTCAGACGGCGAGTGGCGCCAACCGCATGCCCTTGCGCTATCGCGTGGTCTGCGCCGAGCAGGAGCGCGCGGCGGTATTCGTCCACCTCAAATGGGCGGGTGCACTTAAAGATTGGGACGGACCGGCGCCGGGCGAGCGTCCTGCCGGCTACATTGTGATCTGCGACGCGGGCGGCGGTGCCACCACGGCGGTGGATGAGGGCATCGCGGCGCAGACCATTGTGCTGGCGGCTGCGTCTGCCGGCTACGGGGCCTGCATGCTGCATGCGTTCAACAAGGCGGAGGTTGCCTGCGCGCTTGGTCTTGCGCAGGACGTCGTCCCGTTGATGGTGATCGCGCTGGGCAAGCCCGGTGAGACCGTGGTGCTGGAGGACCTGGCGGCAGATGCGACCTCGACCGACTACTGGCGCGATGAGAAGAGCGTGCACCACGTGCCCAAGCGCACCCTGGACCACGTGCTGCTCTGATGATTTGGGCCCCGGGGCGCGTTACCCAGGGCAATGCGATGGATTCTCGCCGCGCGTCGTGCTCGGCGGGTTTTCTATGCGAGGCTGCGGGCGATGGCGCGCACCACGGCGTCCGCCGCGGCTGAGGTTTTAGCGGGATCCTCGACCACAAAGATGACCTTGCCCTTGATGCCGAATTCCGTGATCTCCGAGAACACCACCTTGGGTCCCTCGACCACATGGGAAACATCGCCTGCTGCCGTCTTTGCCATCGCAGCCAGCTCTTCTGCCAGTGCATCGATATCGAATGGCTCGGCATCCTGCTCCTCGCGCTGTCGCGGCACCGCAAAGGGAACTACCACGCGGCTTGCCGGCAGCAGGTGCACCAGCGCCGTTTTGGAGATGATGGAGTTGGGGACTATGACGGTCTGGCCCAGAGCGTCTTTGATGGTGGTGTGGCGCCAGCTCACGTCTTGCACCACACCGGTCTCCGAGCCCACCTCAATGTTGTCCCCCGGCCTGACAATTCCCATAAACGTTACCTGCAGGCCGCCGATAAGGTTGGAAAGCGTGTCTTGAAAACCCAGCGAGATCGCGATACCTCCAACACCCAGGGTGGTGATGATCGCGTTGGCGTTGATGTTGTAGATGACGTCGAGGATGATGCTTGCGCCCAAGGTAAGTATGGTCGCGCGGACAATGTTGATAATGATGGACGAGGACGGCAGGGGATTGCTGTCCCGGTCGAGGATATGCCTCATGGCGCGAGCGACTATGCGCGAGGTGGCGAGCGTCGCCAGAGCTAGGACTACGGTCCAAAACGCCTGTTGAACCCATTGGATTTGGGCGATATGGATAAGCTGGGAAAAGAAATCTTGCATGGGATCCCCTTGTGATTGGATAGCATGCAGCACATGATACCCTCGCTCCGAACGCCGCAAACCCGCGCGCGATCATCGCTGTGGTGTGGGCTGCTCATATTGTCTACTTTGGCTTATGGGTCAAAACGGATCGCGCGGGCGCATAGGGCATGCCTTGAGGATGGGCGCGAAAGACGAGCGCGAAGGTGTCTGCAAAGGTTAACAGCCTGTATCAACACCATATTATCGACACAAAAGAGCGGCGACCTCGGTAACATCTGGTGCCATTGGACGCGCGGCTGCAGGGAAGGCCACGGCGTCATAGTTCTACCGGAAGGGATGGTCGCCATGAAGCGAATCAGCCTCATTAAGAAGGGTGCCGCAATCGCTGCCACGGCACTCACTGCGCTTGCGCTCACCGCATGCGGCAACGCGTCGACCCAGGACGCCGGCTCCACCGGTTCCTCCGACGCTGCCTATAAGATCGGCGTGCTGCAGCTTACCGAGCACACCGCGCTGGATGCCGCCAACAAGGGCTTTGTGAAGGCTCTGGATGATTCCGGTATCAACTACACCATCGACCAGCAGAACGCCCAGAACGACCAGTCTGCGTGCCAGACCATCGCCAGCAAGCTGGTGGGCGACGGCGACGATTTGATCTTCGCCATCGCGACTCCCGCCGCGCAGGCGGCCGCTAACGCTACCAAGGACATCCCCATCGTGGGCACCGCCATCACCGATTTCGCGGCGTCCGACCTGGTCGCCGATAACGACGCCCCCGGCGGCAACGTCACCGGCAGCTCCGACCTCACCCCGGTCGCCGAGCAGATCGAGATGCTGCACAAGGTGCTGCCCGACGCCAAGACCGTGGGCCTGCTCTACGCTTCTAACGAGTCCAACTCGCTGATCCAGATTGAGATGGCCGAGGAGGCCCTGGACGAGCTGGGCATCGCGCACGAGCGCTATACCGTCTCGTCCACTAATGAGATCCAGTCCGTGGTCGAGTCCGCCGTGGGCAAGGTCGACGCCCTTTACTCGCCCACCGATAACACCATCGCCCAGGGCGCTGCGCAGGTTGGCCAGATCTGCAAGGAGAACAAGCTCCCCTTCATCGCGGGCGAGGAGGGCATGTGCATGGCCGGCGGCCTGTTCACCCTCTCCATCAACTACGAGGACCTGGGTTACCGCGCTGGCGAGATGGCCGTCAAGATCCTTAAGGGCGAGGCGAAGCCCGCCGATATGGCCATCGAGCACCTTTCCGCCGAGGACCTGGTAGTGGTTAAGAACCAGGAGATGGCCGACGCGCTTGGTATCGACCTCTCTGTTTTGGACGAGTAACTGCGCTTGGCCGCACGCTATAGGTAGTACGCCTTACGGCACCTTGGATACGGCACCGCCGCCCAAGGTGCCGCGTTGGGTTTCAAGGCTCCCGTCGAACGTTGGCGGGGCGCACGAATAAAAGGAGGTAGATGATATGGGTATCGCACTTATGGGCGCCGTCTCCCAGGGTGTGCTCTGGGGCATCATGGTGCTTGGCGTATTCATCACCTACAAGCTGTTGGACATCGCAGACCTTACGGTCGACGGCAGCTTCGCGACCGGCGGCAGCGTGTGCGCCGTGCTGCTGGTTGCCGGAGTCGATCCGCTGCTGGCGATCTTCGCCGGCATGGTCGCCGGTGGCGTCGCGGGTGCCGTGACCGGCTTTTTGCACACGGTGCTGGAGATCCCGGCTATTCTCGCCGGCATCCTCACCCAGATCTCCCTGTGGTCCATCAATTTGCGCATCATGGGCAAGTCCAATACGCCGCTGCTGACGCAGCCCACCGTTTTCTCTCGCATCAGCGAGATGACCGGCCTGCCGGAAAGCACGCTTGAGACCGTTGTGGGCATCCTGGTCGCCGTGCTCATCATCGCTCTGCTGTATTGGTTCTTTGGTACCGAGATCGGCAGCGCGCTGCGCGCTACCGGCAACAACGAGGCCATGGTGCGCGCCCTGGGCGTCAACACCAACACCACCAAGATGATTGCCCTCACGCTGTCCAACGCGCTGGTGGGCCTGTCCGGCGCCCTGATTTGCCAGAGCCAGGGCTACGCTGATATCGGCATGGGCACGGGCGCTATCGTTATCGGCCTCGCCGCCATCGTCATCGGCGAGGTCCTGGGCCGTCTCACTCCGGGCAAGCTCGTCAGCTTCTCCAGCCGTCTTACTTCCGCGGTGGTGGGTTCCGTGGTGTATTTCCTCATCCGCGCCGTGGTGCTGCAGATGGGCATGAACGCCAACGACATGAAGCTGCTTTCCGCCGTCATCGTCGCGCTGGCGCTGTGCGTGCCCGTGGTGTGGGAGAAGCTCAAGCTTCGCAGTTCGTATTCGAAGGGGGATGGCTCCGATGCTTAAGCTCTCTCACGTCAAGAAGACGTTCAACCGCGGAACCGTGACCGAGAAGCGCGCCCTTACCGGCGTGGACTTGGACCTTGCGGACGGCGACTTTGTCACCATCATCGGTGGTAACGGCGCGGGTAAGTCCACCCTGCTCAACATGATCGCCGGTGTGTACCCCATCGACTCTGGCACCGTCGAGCTTGATGGTAAGGACATTTCGCGCCTGCCCGAGCCCGCTCGCGCTCAGTACCTGGGCCGCGTGTTCCAAGATCCCATGCGCGGCACCGCCGCCGATATGCAGATCGATGAGAACCTCGCCCTTGCCCGTCGCCGCGGCCAGCGCCGCACCCTTCGCTGGGGAATCACCAAGGACGAGCGCTCCGAGTATCGCGAGCTTCTCAAGATGCTTGATCTGGGCCTTGAGGATCGTATGAGCGCCAAGGTGGGCCTGCTTTCCGGTGGCCAGCGCCAAGCGCTCACCCTGCTGATGGCCACGCTCACCAACCCGCGCGTTCTGCTTTTGGACGAGCATACCGCGGCGTTGGATCCCAAGACGGCTGCCAAGGTGCTGGCTCTGACCGAGCAGATCGTCGCCGAGCGCAAGCTCACCACGTTGATGGTCACGCACAACATGAATGACGCGATTCGTATGGGAAACCGTTTGATCATGATGAGCGACGGGCACGTTATCTATGACGTTGCGGGTGAGGAGAAGAAGAACCTTACCGTTCCGGACCTGCTCAAGAAGTTCGAGGAGGTTTCCGGCGGCGCGTTGGCAAACGATCGCATGCTGCTGAGCTAGGACATCGATCATCGTCCGCAGATGCCGCGCGCTGCGCACCGAGCATGGGGCGGACTGCATAATTCGCAAGGGAACGCACGGGGCCGGGGAACTATTTGCTTCTCGGCCCCTGTTTTGTACGTGCTTGGTTTTGCGCGGGCGCAAGGTGGGTAGAAAGGCCGATATGTCGAATGGTGGTTGACCCGGGGAGGGGTTATGAGGCTGCACATTTCGTCAAAGCTCGCGAGCGTGCACAGCGAGACCGAAGTTGCGAACGAAAAGGGTGAGATTCTGTATACCGCCCAGACCGATCCGTTGTCCGCCCCAAGGCTGACGCGCGTTGTGGACGGTGCCGGTGTGGAGATCGCGCGCTATACCACCACGCGTACGGACACCAAGGACCGTGCGTACAGGATCTTGATGGCCGACGGGTCCGAGTTGGACCTCAAGCGCAAGTTCAGGGTGTCGGCCAAGACCAACGAGGCGGTCATCCGTGTGCAGCCCGTTGCTTGGTCCGTTGTCACCCGTCGAGCGTGGACGTGCCGCTTCGAGATTCGCGATGCTTCCGACCGCGTTGTCGCGCGAGCCAAGCAGGTGCCCGCGCTGCGCGGCGACGTCTACGATGTCGATGTGCTCGACAGTTCGCGCGAGGTGCGGACAGTCCTGCTGTCGCTTATCGCCCGCACCGTCATCCGGGAGGATTCCCCCTCGCCGGTGTAAGCGGCGGTGGACTCGCTGCCTGCCCGTGATCGCGGGTGGGCAGGGTTTTGCACTTATTTTGCGCGAAGTGGCTTGTTTCCGTTGCGGAATACAAGGTAGCTGTACGCATAAGTCGCCAAGGACGATCCTATGACCGCGGCGAGGAGGAGGGCGACCGCCGCCCCTCCCATCTGGCGAGAGAACAAGCCGGAGACGACGGTCGCCATACCCGCGAGGACCATGGCGACGCCTCCGAAGCGGTGGGTGAGACGCCAGTTCTGGTCGTTGTCCAGCGCCCAAGGGGTTTTGCAGCCAAAGGAGTAATTGCGCTTGACCTTTGGCAGGTAGTTACCCAGCAGCATGAGCCCGATGCCGACGGTGACTCCCGTGAAGATACCGATAGGGCTTTCATTTTGAGGGATGATGCCAAAAACGGTCAGCTCCGTGGTCCAGGTCATGCAGATCAAGAACACGGTGAAAAGCGTGACGAAGCCGGTATAGAAGCTGCCCATGCGTTCGTACGCTTTTCCACGGGGGTCTATTTTGGGGAGCGCGTAGAAAAGCGCCAGCAGGCCCAGCGGAAGCAGGTCGAGACCCAGCGTCGCCATCCTGCTGCTCCATCCGTTAACGTTGCCGGCGGCGTCCCAGTGCGTAGGGACTATATCAGGTAGCTGCGGAAAGAGGGCGAGGTGTCCAAGGAAGCTTGCGATGCACAGCGCGCCTAGGGCTATCCAGACGCGACGGTTGACGGGGGATTTGACGCTTGCGCTGCGCTGCGCGTCGTTTTGCTTATTCATCATCTGAATCACTCCTGTTGGTAAAGGTGTAAAACCAGCTCATAAGGTCTTGCAAGACCGAAGTGTTGAGACTGTAGACAATCGATTGCCCCTCGCGTTCCGCATCAACCAGGCCGGCGGCCTTGAGCGTGTTGAGGTGATGGCTGATGGACGGTTTGGTCATGTCGAAGTGGTCTGCAAGCTCGCCGGCGGTGAGATCGGCGCTTCTTAGCAGTTCGAGGATGCGCCTTCGCGTGGGGTCTGCGAGCGCCCTGAACGCTTCTCCTCCCATGGGGACTCCAATCTGGTTGACGAATTGTGCTCATGATGCGTTGCCAAGACAGGCGATTCATGCGCGGATCCGTAGAAAATTTAGATAATTAGACAACAATCTAAATATCAAGTCAATACGAACTCGCACCCTATCGACCAGGCTCGGGCAAATATCGCGCTGCTGTAGCCGGGAGCGGGAAAACATGCAATGATGCGGGGCTTGCGGCAGCTGCTAGAATAGAATGCTGGAAACTATCATCCTTACCGCATGAAAGGGTTTGGTATGGATCGCATCAAGATCGCCCAACTGTATGCCGATGCTCAGGACCTGGGTGGCAAGACGGTTACCGTTGCCGGATGGGTCAAGTCCGTGCGCGACATGAAGAACTTCGGCTTCGTCACGCTTAATGACGGAAGCTGCTTCAAGGACCTGCAGGTCGTTATGAATCGCGAAGCCCTTGAGAATTATGACGAGATCGCTCATCAGAACGTTTCCGCTGCGCTGGTTTGCACCGGTGAACTGAAGCTTACTCCCGATGCGCCGCAGCCCTTTGAGCTCGCGGCGACCGACATCGTGGTCGAGGGCGTTTCCGCTCCGGATTACCCGCTGCAAAAGAAGCGCGCGACGGTCGAATTCCTGCGTACGCAGCAGCATCTTCGTCCGCGCACCAACCTGTTCCGCGCCGTTTTTCGCGTGCGCTCGGTTGCGGCAGCAGCGATTCATCGTTTCTTCCAGGATCGCGGCTTCGTCTACGTGAATACCCCCATCATCACCGCAAGCGACTGCGAGGGCGCGGGCGAGATGTTCCGCGTTACCACCATGGATCCGGCTAACCCGCCTTTGGACGAGCACGGCAACATTGACTTTAGCCAGGACTTCTTTGGCACGGCTGCCTCTCTTACCGTATCCGGTCAGTTGAACGCCGAAAACTTCGCCATGGCTTTTGGCGACGTCTACACCTTTGGCCCCACGTTCCGCGCTGAGAACTCCAACACCACGCGACATGCTGCCGAGTTCTGGATGATCGAGCCCGAGATCGCCTTCGCCGACCTGGCCGACGACATGGATCTTGCCGAGGACATGCTCAAGTACGTTATCCGCGACGTTATGGATCGCTGCCCTGATGAGCTGGCCATGCTTAACAAGTTTGTGGACAAGGGCCTCATCGAGCGCCTTACCCACGTGGCTAACTCTGACTTCGCTCGCGTGAGCTATACCGAGGCGGTCGAGATCCTGGAGCAGGCAGTTGCCGCTGGTCATAAGTTCGATTATCCCGTGAGCTGGGGCATCGACCTTCAGACCGAGCACGAGCGCTTCCTTACCGAGGAGCATTTCAAGTGCCCTACCTTCGTTACCGATTACCCCGCCGAGATCAAGGCGTTCTATATGCGTCTGAACGATGACGGCAAGACCGTCGCCGCGGCCGACTGCCTGGTTCCCGGCATCGGCGAGATCATCGGCGGCTCTCAGCGCGAAGAGCGCCTCGATGTGCTCGAGCGCCGCATCGCCGAGCTTGGTATGGATGCCGAGCAGTACAAGTACTATCTTGACCTTCGTCGTTATGGAACTTGTAAGCACGCCGGTTTTGGCCTGGGCTTCGAGCGCTTGGTCATGTACCTCACGGGCGTAGGCAACATCCGCGACGTCTTGCCGCATCCCCGTACCGTGGGCAGCTGCGAGTTCTAATTCCAAGCGTTTCGGCGCATATAAAATATCATGATGCGCAACTACGCCGTTAAGATCGCGCGCATGGACCCCGTCTCGTCCTCGTCTAAAGCAGAGGCAATGCCAGACTGGGCCTCCGTGTCCGCCGCCCTTATGATGACGCGCTACCATAGGGACATTCTTAACTAGCCAAGGCGATCGGTTAAGCGGGGAGCCAAAATGGGTGCGATAGAACGCCCCCGTCGATGCAGATTGCGTTGACGGGGGCGTTCCTTTACAGTGCGGTCATTGGAAGATGTTGTTTTATCGTCACAATGTGAGCGATCAAGCGAGAAGGGGGATGGGGGCATGGCTGAGCGAATCGAGCCGGTTGGCGCGCCGGTTGCGTATGAGACGCCGGACGCCGCCGCAATGCCGGCGGGGCGCCGAGATTACGGACGCATTCCGTTTGACGGGCTGCCCAATACACGAGATTTGGGTGGCCTGACCGGCGCAGATGGTAGGACGGTTCGTCGCGGCAGCCTGCTTCGGTCGGGCGCGCTCATTTTTGGCACGGATGACGATATCGCCCGCTTGCGAGATGATTATCGCGTGCGCCTGGTGGTTGACCTGCGTAACAACGAGGAGTTGGCGGAGCTGCCAGACCCCATGGAGCAGCTGCCGGACGCGGCGTTTGTGCATGCGAGTATTTTTGAGGATCGTCATGCGGGCATCACGCAGGAACGCGAGGCTCAGCTGGAAGCCGCCCGAAAGCGCGTGAAGGAGAGCGGCGATCCCGTCGACTTCATGGTCATGCTGTATCCCGCAATGCTTTTGGACGAGGTGGGGCGGAAGGGTTACCAGGAGTTCTTCGAGGCGCTTCTGGCTTGCGAGGACGGTGCCGTGCTGTGGCACTGCCATGTGGGGCGCGACCGCTGCGGAATGGCGTCCGTGCTGGTGGAGAGCGCGCTTGGCGTTCCTGCGGAGCAGATTCGGGCGGATTACTTGGCAACTAACCTATTTGCTCCTGCCCAGCTTACGGCAGACGGAGCCGCAAGCCTGCGGTCGCTGGCTGCCGTTACGCGCGCCGTCGAGCGCGAGTATGGCGATTATCTGGCTTATATAAAGGAGGCGCTGGGTGTTGCCCCTAGCGCAATAGAGGATCTACGCGCTCGAATGCTTGTGTAATCAAGTCCAGCGTGCCGGGGCGCTGGGCTGATTGGTAGGGGTGCAAACTATCCGGCCCGGGTGCGCTCGGCGGGCGGTGGACGGCAGGGCTATCCCTGGGATATGCGAACAACGGCGTAGTGCCCGCCGTCGCAATCGTCCAAGCTTACAATAAACCCGGCGCCATCTTGATAGATGCGCGGGTAGATGGTTTGCCCGCGCGTGGCGGCGCGGCTGTACTGCACGTCAACGGTGACGGGCGAGTCTTCGCTGCGGTTGACAAGCGCCTGTTGGGCGCGTTGCGCCGGCGGGTACTCAAGAAGCGCGTCGATCGCCATGCCAACGTACTGCGCATTGTTGACGTGGTGGTTGGTATCGATATGGGTGGTCGCTACCCGTACGGGCGCGGCGTCGATGGCGATGGCGTCTTTGGGAAGGTGGATGCGCCGCTGGGGCGCGTCCATGTTGAGGGCGGGCTCGAAGCCGTCATGGTCTAGAAACGCTGCCAAGTGTTCATCGCTTATGCGGCAAGGCCTGCCAGTTGCGGCGTCATAGAGGAACCAGAGCGAATCCGCCTGTAGACATGGCGCCTCGTCAGCGTCGGCGTCCGCTGCGCGGATGGTGAAGTTGCGATTTGAGAACAGCCCCTTGTAACCGGTGGGCCAGGTGTTCACGCAGATGGGATCGCCTAGGGCGGGGAGCTTGCGAATCTCGATTTTCCAAGCGGCGAGCATCCAGGCACGGCCCGTGTCTGTTGCGTGCGCAAGGCCCTGGCCCACGGATTCCGCGTGGAAGGTGGAGGCATCTTGCAGGTAGTCGATTGCGGCGGGCACGCTTAAACGGCCCGTCTCATCAATCTCGCTATAACGAATCTTACTGGTAAACGTATACAAATTGATCCCTTAACCCGTAGCTGGTCCGTCTGTGCCGCTGGATCGACCGACGGCACGGTTTATGTGCGGCTTCTCATGCAAAAGAAATGGTACCCAACACAGCGGTCGATTAAAGCTACTTGGTTTGGTCGGCGGTTCAGTTTTCGTCGCAGCTGTCGGCGCTGGTGCCGTTGCGGGCGACGGTGTAGATGCTGGCCCGGCACGCTTCCATGGGGTCTTCGGTGGGGTGCTCGATGGGACTTGACGTGGTTCTTCTGTTGGAACGCGCGGCGCGCCACGGTTGCCGCCAGCGTTTCGTCATATGCTAGGAAACGAAAAACGCTGCGTCGCACTTGCGGCGCGAACAAAAAGAAGGGCTCCGCAGGCGTCGCGGCATGCGGGGCGGAAGAGTCGAAAGCGAGAGCACATGATTATCGAGCAGCATGCCCTGTGGGGCGAGGAGACCACCCCGGTCTATCCGGCAACGTATACCGCCTATCTTGCGGACAAGCTGCCCAATACCACTACCGGTCCCCGCCCAGCCGTGATCATTTGCGGAGGCGGCGGCTTCACGCACATCGCCGCGCACGAGCAGGAGCCCGTCGCGTTCGAATTCCTCAACCGCGGTTTCCAGGCGTTTACGCTGGATTACGTTACCAGCTCCACCGGTGACGTTTCATATCCCAACCCCCAGGCGGACTTGGCGAAGATGGTCGCGACCGTGCGACTGAACGCGAGCGAGTGGAACGTCGATCCGGAGAAGGTCGTTGCGATCGGGTTTTCTGCCGGCGGTTTTATCTGCGCCTCTTTGGCAACGGAATGGAAGAGCGGCCCGTTCGCCGGGCTCACGGGGGCGCGTCCGGAGGACATTCGTCCAGATGCTGCCATCTTGTGCTATCCCGTGATCGATTTCGCCTACCTGCGCGATCAGCAGACGCGCGATCCGCGCATCGATTTGCGCGTGCCCAAGACGGGCGGTAAGACCGGTCGCGATCTGCTTAATGATTTCTTGTCGATGGTGACCGGCGGCGAGGCGACCGATGAGCACCTTGCGCGTATCTGCCCTGCTACCAACGTGAGCCGTAACACTCCGCCCACCTTTGTGTGGTGCGCCGCAGACGATAAGACGGCGCCCGCGGCGCAGGTCTATCCCTTTGCCCGCCGGATGGCGGAAGAGGGCGTGGTCCACGAGTTGCACGTGTTCAGCGAGGGCGCGCACGGCCTTTCCGTTGCAAACCGCAACACCGAGTCTGAGAACGTCGAGCGCCAGCAGGCAGTGCATGCTTGGGTCGACCTCGCGTTCGATTTCCTGGCACGCCAAGGTATCTGCTAGGCTTGTCGCTACGGCCACTCGTCGAGTTCAGCTGCCGGTCCAAACTGCTCGTTTAGTTTGTTGGTTTGAGCCGGTGGTTAGTCGTGTATTAAAAGATGCCACCTTGAATCGCTTCAAGTGGTTCAATCTAATACGTATTTCTAAATCGGTATTACAGCGGACCACTTTTTCTCGAAAAAGTGGTCCAAGATAATACCAGTTTGAAGATTGGTATTACATTGGACCATTCTGGCTCAATAAAACGGCCCTTTCTAATACATGTATTAGAAAGGGCCGTTTCGCTATATGACGGAGGCGCCGCTCAGGTGCCTGGCTAAAACCTCGCTACCTTACCTCAACCTGGCAGCTGCGCATGGTATCTAGGGCGGCTTGGTGCGACTGCGGCGTCACGCCTGCGCAAAGACCGGCTTCCACGCGCATGGGCACTTCGGGCAGGTTTGCCTTGATAAGCAGCGCGTTGCTTACTACGCAGATATCCGTGCACAGGCCAATCAGCTCGATTGAGTCGATGGGCTCCACATCGTTTTGCTCGACCAGCCATGCCGCCAGGTCAAGCGAGCCAAAAGACGGCTTGTCAAAGACCAAGGCATCGCGCGTAAGCCGGATTCGCTCGAGCTCGTCGACTAGCTCCCAACCGGGTGTGTCGCGAACGCAATGGGTAACGGGGAGCTTCGCGCCCTCCTGCGTCTGGAGGTAGTCCTTGTCGTGCGTGTCCTTGGTAAAGACCACGGTTCCCTCGAATTCTTCAGCGCGCTGCGCGACCGCCCCCACAATCGCTTGGGCTTCGGGCGTTCCCAGCGAGCCGGATACAAAGTCGTTCTGCATATCGACGACGATGAGAAAATCGTTTGCCATGGCATCTCCCTGGTCGAATTCGCCCCCATGGGGCGTATGGACGAGATTATTGTACAGCCCCGCTGCAGCTGGTTGCGGTCCCGTTGCGTTGGGGTGGTCCAGCGGCTCCAACGCGTTCGGAATAGGGGGCAACGTTAAATCTTTCGGACAGATGGTACATGCGCACTGTCGTGCGAGGCGAAAGGCGGATAATACCCTCCACCATATTGCACATCAGCTCGCGGCGATCTTTCGGCGGTGCGCAAGGCGCTGCCTGCCGCGGGCGACTCTCGACGCTGCCAAGGAGTCACCATGTCCATGCATTTCAAGCGCTTGCTTCCCATTCCTAAAGATATCCGCGAGGAGATGCCGCTTCGAGCCGACCTGGTCGAGGCCAAGCGCGAGTTCGACGCCCAGGTGGCGGCGATTTTCCGCGGCGAGGACTCCCGCCGCGCCCTGATCATCGGCCCCTGCTCGGCCGATCGCGAGGACTCCGTTTTGGAATACATGGACCGTCTCGCAAAGCTTCAGGAGCAGGTGCGAGACCGCCTGCTCATCATCCCGCGCGTCTACACCAACAAGCCCCGCACCAAGGGCACCGGCTACAAGGGCTTGCTGCACAATCCCGATCCGGAGGCCGGCGACGACCTGCTCGAGGGCGTCAAGGCTATTCGCCGCATGCACCTGCGCGTGATTGAAGAGACCGGGTTCTTCACGGCCGACGAGATGCTGTATCCCACCAACTACCAGTACCTGGTCGATCTACTGTCCTACGTTGCGGTTGGCGCGCGCTCTGTCGAGAACCAGGAGCATCGTCTGGTCGCTTCCGGCGTGCCCGTGCCCGTGGGTATGAAGAACCCCACCGCCGGCTCCACCAGCGTCATGCTCAATTCCATCTACGCCGCCCAGGCAAGGCAGGGCTTCATCTACCGCAACTGGGAGGTCGAGACCGAGGGCAACCCGCTGGCCCACGCCGTGCTGCGCGGTTATATCGGCCTGGACGGTCGCACCTATCCCAATTACCACTACGAGCACCTGGAGCGCCTGGCTGAGCGCTACACGCCGGATACCTACGCAAACCCCGCCGTGGTGGTCGACTGCAACCATGACAACTCCGGCAAGCGCCCGCTCGAGCAGCTGCGCATCTGCAAAGAAGTGCTGGACTCCTGCCGTCGCAACGAATCCATCGACCGACTGGTTCGCGGCTTCATGGTCGAGAGCTACTTGGAGGACGGCAACCAGCCCGTGGATGGCGGCGTCTACGGCAAGTCCATCACGGACGCATGCCTGGGTTGGGAGAAGACCGAGCGCCTGATTCTCGATCTCGCTGAGCGCTCCTAGTCTGTTTCTAGATTGTCCGGGAAACCCGGTTTATGCGGACTTTCTTATGGGGTGCCTACATATAAGCAGATTCCAAGCGGCCCTTTTCGCGATAAACGCGGAGGGCCGCTTTTTAATATGAGTTGAACATTGTCAAGTGGCAAAACGTCCCCGCCCCCGGGGA
>ERZ834694.102-NODE-102-length-104022-cov-36.102225_pt1 | contig 104022 bp, 88 predicted proteins | sample MGYA00519691_ERZ834694 | MGnify/ENA primary metagenome ERZ834694 (study PRJEB31850, sample SAMEA3708758) | human gut metagenome | biome: human gut; feature: human-associated habitat; material: faeces | place: China | collected 2014 ... | reverse complement strand
AATGCCTGTGGAAAAATCCTTCTCTGTGGCATTAAATGCGCCTCATGTCCTACCTATAATCAGACCTGCAAGAACTTTGAAAAAGAACGATGTAAACGATTGTACAAAGCGCCATATATTTGCAATGGCTGCACGAAAAAGATAAATCACTGCACGATTGCACATAGATACTATTACAACGGCTGTGTGCAAATTCCACTTCATCGGATCACCGATTCCGCTAGCAACGGATCAGTGTTTCCGGTCGTAACTGAACACTTTTCCGCTTCGTCGGATCACGTATTCTTATAAAGTGTTATAGTTTTTTCGTAGTCATTATTTTTAGATTACGAAAGGAGGCATTTTTATGCAGGACTACAATACTATTATTGAGTAAATCCTCAATAATCAGTACCTGTTCATCTTACCACATTTCTGAGATAATCGCTCTAACAATATTTCCAACTCGACTTCGTGCAATTCGCTCGATTCGTGTTACTTTATCCAGGAGGATCATCTCATGAATGCAAGACAAAAACTTCATCAGATCCATCTTCAGGAATGGGCCATCAGATTTGCAGATCAGAAAGCCAGCGGGCTTACTGTCCGACAATGGTGTGAACAGAATCATCTTTCATTCCACACCTATAACTACTGGAAGCATCTTCTCAAAGAAGAAGTTGTCGACCAGGTCCTGCCAGATATTGTTCCACTCTCACTTCCTGTTTGCTCATACTCCGGCTCTTCGTTAGAAACAACAGCACCTGCATTTCCTTCCATTCGTGCGAATCGCCCAAATAACTCTAATGTAAAAATGTTGATAAATGGTGTTTCTATCGAAATAGATACAGCGGTTTCCGAAGAGTTCCTCGGTAAACTTATCAAGGCGGTGTGCCATGCTTAAAGATGCTAATCATAGTTACTTTGCCGGTGTCTACATCGTCTGCGGTTACACAGACTTGCGCTTCGGGATTGATTCGCTGGCTGCCATCATCGAACGCAGATTTCATATGAATCTGTTTGTGCCTAATACCCTGTTTCTTTTCTGTGGCAGGTCTTCCACCAAGATCAAGGGATTACTCTGGGAAGGTAATGGTTTTCTACTCCTTTACAAGCGCGTGGAATCTGGTCATTTCACATGGCCACGTTCCTCCAACGATCTCAGTTCTTTATCCGCAGAGCAGTTCCACTGGCTGATGCAGGGATTTGCCATTGAACCTGTCATCCATGATATAACACCTGACACTTCTACCTGATTCTGATATTTTTGTGCAAAACAGAGAACTTTATTTCCCGTTCTCAGCCACGTTTTTCATGTGCTGTGCACAGCTTCCAGACACTTTTTAATGAGCACTAAAAGGCATCCAAAGCGCTGTACAGCACTTTTTCTTTTCTATTTCATTCCATTTTCAATCTTCTCTTATCTTTCTTTTTCAGCCATAGTCATTTTTACCTTTCCTCCATTTTCATAAACTGTCCTTTTCCTTCCTGTTCTGGTATAATGGTCTTATCAATGCAGGAGGTACTAGTCATGATCCAGTTATCAGATGAACAGTTAAATAATCTCGGTAAAGAAGCACTCATCGTTATCGCATCTTCTTTACAGGATCAGCTCCTCGCACTGCAGTCCCAGCTCGACCATGCCAACGCACAGCTTTCCGATAATAACCGCCAGATTGAGTTGCTTACTGAACAGATCCGCATTATGAACCAACGATTTTTCGGTCGTAAATCTGAAGCTTCTGTCTCTGAAGTCGATGGTCAGATTTCCCTGTTTGATTCCTTCAATGAAGTGAAATATCTGAACCAGAATTCTTCAAAAGAACCTGAAATCACGGAAGTCATCATTCCTTCTTATCATCGCAAAAAATCTGTCGGCAAACGCGATGCCGATCTGTCAGGACTTCCGGCACGCATCATCGAACATACACTTTCCGCCGAGGAACTGGCCACCAGTTTTCCTGACGGTTACAAGGAACTTCCGGAAGAAGTTTATAAACGCCTTCACATCATTCCGGAAACATTTATCGTGGATGAACATCATGTCCATGTCTATGCCTCCAAAAGTAATGACGGGACTATCCTGAAAGCGCCAAGACCAAAGGATCTTTTCCGCAACAGTATTGCTACCCCGGCACTGGTCGCTTCCATCATCAATGGTAAATATACAAATGCATTACCACTGGAACGACAGGCAAAAACTTTTAAGACGAATGGTATCCAACTTTCCACAAACACTATGGCAAACTGGGTGATCAAAAGTACCGATGTATATCTGTCCCTAATCTATGACCATCTCCATGAATTGATCTATGACAGCAAAGTCATATATGCAGATGAGTCACCGGTAAAAGTCATGCGTATTGATCATACGAAGATCAAAAATGGCAAGAAGACTTATATGTGGGTCTACCGGAACCGGCCTCTTCGTGGAACTCATCCCATCGTCCTTTTCGACTGGCAGCCTTCCCGCCATTCAGACCATCCACGGGAATTCCTTAAGACTTTCTCTGGAACCGTGGTCACTGATGGATACCAGGTCTACCATAAACTCGCCAAAGAGCGCTGGGATCTTAAAGTCGCAGGCTGCTGGGTCCATGCCAGAAGACCTTTTGCGGAATTCATAAAATCTGTCGGTCAGGACGCCTCCAAATGGTCGATTGCTCAGGAAGCATACAGTTTGATCACGGAGATCATGCACATCGCCAATACCTTTGATGATTTCTCTGCTACAGAACGTAAAAAACAGCGTCATCTTGTTCTTTCTGAAAAAGTGGATGCTTATTTCGCATGGGCAAAACAGAAGTACTCACAGGTAACTCACAACAGCACAATCGGAAAAGCTCTCGCTTACAGCATAAATCAGGAAGATTATCTTCATGTATTTTTATCTGACGGCAATGTCCCGATGGATAACAATTATGCCGAACAGGCAATCCGGCCTTTTACCATTGGTCGTAAGAACTTCATAATGATCGAGTCCTCCAACGGTGCAAAAGCAAGTGCGATCCTGTACAGCCTGGTTGAAACAGCAAAAGCAAATATGATAAATACTTTTGAATATTTTAATCTGCTGCTTACGAAGATTCCTCAACACATGGATGACAAAGATTTCAAATTTATTGATGATCTTCTTCCATGGTCACCCCGAGTCCAGAAGGAATGTCCTAGCCGATACAAAAAGTCTTGATTTTTCAATGTGCACATCTATTTCTATAAAGTCTGCTCAATCTCCGCTAAAATGCAGGGATTTTTGCTTTCCAGTACTCATGTTTGAGGATTTACGGAGATAATCTGAGGCATTCAATTTTCATAATGTACTGGCTAAAACTCCGCACCTTGGTACAATCATGAAGAATCACATTTTGAGCAACTGTAGTTTATGCACAGTTGCTCTTTTTTGATTGCTCAATCTGTGATACTTCACTTAAGAATTGTATCATGCTTATGTGTATTTGGAATTTCTCATTTTGGCTTGTACTATTAATATTCTAGCATCATCACAAACATTTTTAAGAACAATAACAATTTTTATGTTTTTTAAAGTAGTTAGTCCGTATCTGATTATAGCACTTATTTAAAGCATCCTTTCTATTATTTGAATGCTCGTCTAATTTTTGAATCATTTCATTATACCCCTGTCGACTTAAATCATAAGTAAATACATAAGGCATCGAAAACCATTCCTCTAACTGTTTTCTACCCTTTTTACTAATTTCATTTTTTTTATCAATTTCTATATTTTGTTCTAAAATTTTTAATTTTATTTTTTGCCCTTCCTTTTCAATGTTTAAATATAAATTTGAATAGAAAATATTCATTTTTTCGCCTTCTTTTAACGTAATTATTTTTTTATATATTCTAGTCTTATAGCTCTCACTAGATCTATTTCTTATCTTATTAATTATTAACCCCATTATTATTACACTTATAGCAAAAGAAAAAGCTATTATATATATACATTTAGGTAACTGTTTTATATTTAATTTCCAAAAATACGATATAACTATAACGATTATTAATGTTATTGGTCCAACAAATAGTGAAATAGCATATTCTATTATATCTTTGGGTAATATATTTTTATCTTTATTAATTTTTTCAGTTTCATTTTTTCGAGGTTCACTTAATCCCTCAAAACTAATCCATGTTCCAATTAAAACCGTAATCCACATTATTCCTTGTGAAAAAAACGGATTATCCATTCTTTTTAAATTTATACTGTATGACTCTATAAAACAAATAAATGCTGAAAAGCTACAAATAATCGAATAATTAATTCTACTCACAATTGTTGAATACGAATCAAATCGATCCAAGTCATTTGACTGTATAAATACTCTATTTGATAAGCCAGTAACAATTGTTATTATTAAGACCCCGCCGCCTTGTTTAATGAAAATAATAAAACTAGCCTCTATCATATTATGAATTTCCATAGGCTGCGATAATACAATATCAAACTGTATATAATATAAAATACACATTATTGAAAAGAAAAATGTACAAAAATTTGTTATTACCAATGCATAACGATTTACAGAATATGAAATTCGTATAGGCTGTTTCCATATCAAATAAACCACCACAATTGCAATCACAATTCCTATTATTATACTTAATACTATTTCCATAATAAATTCTTCCATCTTTAAAAGTATATTATGCATACATTTTTAAAATACCATAAACTGCATACATATAATACTATAAATTTCCTTTACATGGTACATTTCACATGTTCTTATGATATATATCGACATTTTTTAGTATAACTTTACTTCGTAAGTACGTAATCATCTGTACCTTGACTATTTAAAACACGCCGCCCATTGGGCGGCACATTTTATTTCTTCTCTTTGGTTCGAAATTCTTCCGGTAATTCATTTGACCATGGCAGAAGCCGATTTAGATCATCCGGCTTTGGAAAAGGTCCCATTTTACGAAGCTCGTCTAATACATAGGAAAGATATACATACGGCTTCAGTCCATTCAACAGGGCAGTTGTATATTCCGTTCCAAGTGAACCACTTGCACAATCAAACTGAGCCAGTCCCACGGAGGATGAGAGCCACCCTCACGGAGACTGAGCCAATGCTATTTTATGCTAATTATCAGGCAACTGCCTATTTAATTATAAATACAACTGAATAAATCATGAGTGTGTGAAACTTTTTCTGTAAATAGCTAATAACAGCAAGGTCTTCTATGGTAAAATATAAATCATAGGAGGCCTTTTATTATGGCAAGAAGAGAAAAGAAACCTGTACACAAAGTAGTAATGACAGAAGGAAAGCGAAACATCATTCAGCAACTTCTGAATAATCCGGGCTCCATGTCCCCACTGTCCGGTAATGGGGGGGTTCTTCCGCAATTGTCCGTTTTTCTCTTTTTATATTATCGGAAATATAGTATAATTAACATATCAAAAGATATGAGGGAGGAAGTCAAATGCCAGGTTCATACGGTACATTATGTATAAATAGTTTTTATCCTGAAACTGAATTAAATATAACGGAGATTCAGGAATATGAAAAACAGATTTTAATACGAATGAAATCAATCTCCAAGGATTGCAGGTGCCCGAAATGTGGCTGTATAACAGATAAATATCATGGAACTTATATTCGTAAAGTACAGGATCTTCCTATTTTAGGGAAGATGGTTCAACTTGAGATTTGCTCTCATGAATATGAATGTATAAACGATGGCTGTGAAGTAACAACGTTTGCTGAAACATTTGATAATTTTCTTAATACTTATAGTCGTATGACAGAACGATGTGCTGATTTTATCTGTACACTAGCAATGGAATCTAGCTGCGAAGGTTGCGCACGTATTTGTAAGGCACTTGGTATTAAAATCAGCGGGGATACTGTTATAAGACTGCTTTTGAGAAAATATGAAGTTCTTCCCGGACCAGAGGTGGGCGATGTGATCGGTGTGGATGATTTTGCATATAAAAAACGACATACATATGGAACTATTATCGTAAACGAAGAAAATCATGAACCAATTGCGTTGTTAGATGGAAGAAATGGAGATACACTAAGAGATTGGCTTAGGAATAATAAACATATAAAAGTAGTCACTCGTGATCGAGCGAGTGCATATGCAAAAGTAATATCAGAAGAATTACCCGATGCTATGCAGGTAGCAGACCGGTTTCATTTACATCAAAATTTATTAGAGGCAATCAAAAAGGCACTGAATCATGAAGTTCCAGCAACAGTAAACATTCCTCATGCTGAACAGTCGGCAATTATAGAAGAAGCATGTAAAAAAAATCGAATCTGATGTGGATAACTCTTCTGTTTTTTCAGAAAAACGGTATAAAATGATCTGCCAAATACAGGAATTTTTAAGTGAAGGTTGTAGCTATCGTGAGATAGCAAAGCGGATGGGAGTAGGGCGAAATACGATTGCAAAATATCGAGAAGGCGATCCGAAAAAATTAAGTATGTACGGAATCCGACAGAGTAAATTAGACATATTTTACGACTTCATTATTCAATGTCTGGATTCCCAATGGAGTAAAAGCAAAACAATAAAAGAAATATATGCAAAAGGATATACAGGTTCAAAGAGTAACGCCTTTGAATACTTGTGAAAAATAGAGCAAAAAGAAAACAAATATTTTGAGGTGCAACCATATATCCAAACAATGACAGAAGGATTAAAATACAGAACAGGTAGTATCGGAAAAGAAAAGGACTATATTACACGTGAAGGGATATTCCGATATATGTGGATGAATACAGAATTAACAGTAGCACACAAAAACTATATTTATGTTCAGTATCCTGCGGTCTGGGAACTTCATTGTTGCATAAAAGAGTTTCGAAATATTTTTAAAAAGCGAAATGTTCCACTACTATACTTATTCATAGAAAAATATTGCAAAAGCACGATTAAAGCAGTGAAGAGTTTTGCCGAAGGACTAAAAAGAGATATAGTTGCGGTTGAAAATGCCGTAGCCTATGACTATAGTAATGGTTTTGTAGAAGGGACAAACAGTCGATTAAAAATGATAAAACGAACAATGTATGGACATTGTAGGAAACAATTATTAGAGGCAAAACTTAGATATGTTGGGAAATTCAAAAACGGATAATTGCGGAAGAACCCCCATCCCCGGACAGCGGGGACATGGAGACCGGATTATTCACCTCATGTGTCTTAAGGAAAACTATAATATTTCAAAGAAATGTTCTGGTGACATTATCACTGTTCTTCCAGGCGATGAAAAAAAGGGCACAAAGGATATTAAAATACGTGTTATTGAAGTCATCCTTGATAATGGAACTAAGGAATATCTTGCAACAAATCCGTTTGACTTGACAATTACCCAGTCAATGTTTCAAGAACTATATTTTTATCGCTAGCCTGTAGAATTGAAATACAAAGAATTAAAAAGCATACTTGCAATTGAAGAGTTCTCTGGTGCTACTACAACCTCTGTATTTCAGGAATTCTATATTAATATGCTACTTCCAAATCTCTCATCACTTATAAAAAATCAAGCTGATGAAGAGATTGAAATCTCAGCCAAAAGTTCAAACAAATATCGTTATCAAGCAAATCGTGCTTTTATTATAGGTTTCATGAAAAGACTTCTTCCAAAAATACTGTGTACCATCAGTACTATCGACGAAATTAACAGACTTTATTCAGAAGCTGTCCGTAACTGATACGATTTTGTCTCAAAAAATTTTGTCAAAACATACATTTTCTCGCACCTAATCCCGTTCCTTATATAACATGGCCGGACGATGTCCAACATCACTTGTCATTTCGCCAGTTTCTTCTACATGTGATGATATTTTTCTACGAAATGCTGGAACTAGCAAATTTGCATCAAGAACTGTTTCATAAATCTGTTGTAATTGTCTCAAAGTAAATCTATCAGGCAAAAGTCTAAATGCTATATGTGTATCTGCAATCCACTTGCGAAGTTGCGTAATTGCATCTGCAATAATAATTTCATGATCAAATGCTATTTCATTACTATTTACTGATATAAATCTGCTCTTAACATCCCACTTATCTGCTACATTATTAAGTACAGCATGTATTACATCATCTTCATTGCTCAAACGAAGTATCCATCCGTCTTTCTCCTCTCGAAATAAAACATCAAACCATTTTGCCTCTGCGGCATCATCTCCACCTTGTACATGATATTGGCTTGCATCCACAAGTGCCAAAAATCCATTGCTGATAACCCACCCTCTTGGATCTCTTTTGGGCGAACTATATGTTCCAAATTGTTCTAGAAATTCACAAGGTAAATTTGTTTCTTCTTTTAGTTCCCTTGTTGCAGCCTGAGTAAGTGTCTCATTTGGTCGCACAAAGCCTCCCGGCAATGCATAACACTCCTTAAATGGTTCACTCTTTCGTTTTACTAAAAGCACTTTTAAGATTTTCTCTGAATACTTTCTATAATTACTTTCATTACCATCAAACACTCCAAATACCACCATATCTGTTGTCAAAGATGGTTTCGCGTATTTTGAATCATCATAATTCTTTATAAATTCTTGATTTTCTTTCTCTACTTCTGTTTTTCGTCTCACGATTCTTTCTCCAATTTTTTATTAGCTGGCGGAATATACACCATTCTCGATTTTAATTTTATTCCATAAGCTTTTTCTATTGAAAAACCTACATACTGCTTATTGATTCGACGAATTTGAGCTCTTGATAACCGAAATGGATGGTTCTCCCCTGTGATATATACGGGCTTTCCTAAAACTTGATTTGTTTCAAGCAAGTTACATATTTCTTTCTTAGTAATCCCCAGTGTGTTCTTTTCCTCAAAAGCATAATTAAATGCTTCCTCTGAAAAAGTAGTTGCAGATTTAATTGCTTCAATGGTATCTGCAAATTCATCTAATCCTTCTTGTGGATATATCTTCTTACCCCCATCCATCATCTCAAGTACGGATTTTGATAATTCCACACTATGTTTAAAGTGTAATTTTTCAAATGTATAATCCTCTTGCAAAGGGAATGGATTTTTCATATGAATGCCATAGGCATACTGACTGTGACATCTCATAAAAGGTTGATATCCAATGGGAAGAATCATATTATTAAATATTGTCTCATTCTCCATACCATAAACTTCTAATGAACTCATAATTGATGAGTTCTGTGCTTGCCACTGTGGAATGTGAAAAATCACACCGTTGGGATTTTTTCGGATATCATCTTCATCTAATGGTTGCCATTTTCCATCCTGCCACTTACATGTTGCAAAAAATAAAGCCACATCAAAATCGCTAGTTATATCGAGCCATTCTGTTTCCAATCCATAGTGCTGAGCCAACGGTTCAAAAAGGACAGATCCATAGTTTTGCAACCAAAACTGTACAATTCCTAATCTGCATAACATAATTCCGAACTCTGCAATCCTCATATTTGCAATAAAGCGGTATAGCTCCTTGTCTGTTGATGATGAAAATTTCTCTAATGCTCTATACAATGATGGTTGAGATTTTGAATAGACTTGATTTTCTCCACGAAAATAGCTATTTCTTTCCCCTTGTGAAATAACAATACCATGAGGATACTCCATCATAAAGCCCGCTGTTTTAGTATCACGATACAATACTTCTTTAAAGAAAGCCATATGAAAGTCACTTATTTTCTCGTTACCTGGTCTTCCGTCGTTTGCATAATATGTTTCTCCCCGATTTGAACTTTCTGTAACAGCTCTACATTCTGCAGCATCTTTTTCATTCTGTATATGCATATTCAAAATATCATATCTTGAAATCATCAATGGCTCATTAGATAATTGCGAACTTCTTCTGCTAGATAAATAATCCACTTCAAGCACCTCCTAATAAATAAGTTTTTGTTATTATCCTTATGTTAATATCATTTTATACATATGTCAAGTCCGGATAAATATTTTTTCAGAAAAAATACCAGATAAGGATTAATACTTCCATATCTGGTATTTTCTAATTAAATTCAATTATTTTTTTCTTAACCTAATATACGCTTAAACATCTGCATAAAACTTATTTTTACTGTAAACGTCGTAAGGTAAGTATGTAATCATCCCACAACTGCTAATAATTCAGCTTTGTTTTCTCCTAATTCACAAAACAATTTGCTTACTTCAAAAAATCCTTTAAATACTTCTTTTTATTACTCTTATCTGCACTAGATATAAACTTTACCAAAATAAAATTTTCTTCCATGGTATTTTCTCCTCTTATATAGCATTACAAGCACTTTATAATCACTGATATGTAATAATCGCTTGTTTATGCTAATCTAAATTTAGGTCACATGGCTCATTGAAAATTTGGTCACTCCATAGATTTTGTTTTATTCTTGGTAAGAGCCTACTTGTCTCTCATTATTATTTATATTACACCCCCGAAGCAATAACCTTCATTGTTCCCTTCAACGTAACCTTACCAAAACCTGCTGGAATTATAAAATGGTCGCCCTTCTTGATTCTTTGACCATTCACAGTGCCCTCTCCGTCAAGCACACTCATATTAAGGAATGGATGGCTCTGCTCAAACTCCAGCTCACCATCAAGCACAAGCTTATAAACCTTATAATACTCACACTCAATAAGCTTGTTCCACTTATTCTGTGGGAGATTGTTTGTGTCCATGACACTGTCCTCTGTGGACTTTGCCGGAACTGTGATGACATCAATACTCTTATCCACATGAAGCTCTCTCGGCTTGCCGTTTGTGAGTCTGTCATAATCGTATACACGGTATGTGATGTCACTGTTCTGCTGGGTTTCAAGAATCATGCAGCCACTTGTGATTGCGTGCACTGTGCCCGGGTCGATCTGGATGAAATCACCCTTTTTGATTGGAACATAGCGGATAAACTCGTCCCATCTGCCCTCATGAATCATGTCTGAAAGCTCCTCATGTGTCTTTGCGTTATGTACCACCTCAAGCTTTGCGTCATCAGGACAATCTATAATGTACCAGCACTCGGTCTTGCCAAGAGAGCCCTTCTCATTCTTTGCAGCATACTCATCATATGGATGCACCTGTATACTCAGATTGTCCTTAGCATATCAAAGGTGCAGATGAACATACAAATTCATTGCAAATATAGGAAAGAAGCTTCGTTTATCTAAAATTGCACTAAACTACCAAGCCACACTCTCTATCTAGTCGGTGTTAATAGATGTTTTAACATTAATATATTTTTTTACAAACTCTAATACAGAACTGCAATTATCTGACTGTCCAAAGTTTTCACTGTGAGGACTACAATTTTTTTCACTAATGAGTATTGTTTTACATCCAGCAGAAATACCTGCTTTAATATCATTTAAGCCATCGCCTACCATATAACTATTCGTCAAGTCAATATTATAGTCTTTTGCCGCTTTGAATAGCATTCCTGGTTTTGGCTTACGACAATCACAATTAAATTTAAGTTCTGGTATTTCACCTTTGTATCCTCGGTCTGGATGATGCGGACAAAAATAAATTCCATCTATATATGCCCCTTCTAAACCAAGAAGCGTTTCCAGTTTATTATGTATTTCATTTAGTTGTTCAAAAGTAATTTCGCCTCTAGCTATAACAGGTTGATTTGTTATGACAATACATAAATATCCACTCGAATTAATCTCTTTTATTGCTTCAGAAACTCCTGAAAGCAACTCAAAATCATCAATATTACGTAAAAATCCTTTATAAACATTTATCGTGCCATCTCTATCTAAAAAAACAGCTTTTTGTTTTTGATTTAAATTTTTAGAAGTAATATGTCCTGATTTGAAATCTTCTACAACAGAATAAAATCGACTTGGCGTTCCCATATCTTTTACATATTCTGGAGAATCGTAACAATACATTTTTCCAGTATCTTGTAACGGTTTTAGTATTTGCCGATCTAAGTCTACTTTAATAAGGTTTCCGTTCATATCTTTTGAACCTATTTTATCTATATCAACATCTACTAAATCTAAAACTTTTGGATCAATAACATGTAAACCAGCGTTAACACGATTTTTATAATATTTTGGCCTTACATCCTCTTTCGTAATCCACTTAATAACTCTACCATTATCATCGGCAACAATTAGTCCCGAATCATATGGATGAGAATTAGGGTGTGTAAATAAGGTCACCAATCCATCATGCTTATAATGAAAATCAACCATTCTATTAAAATCCACATCAAATACTGCATCTGCATTTATTAGTAAAAAAGGGCCTTCTCCAATTTTGTCTTTTAATTTAAATAATGCCCCTGCATTACCTAAAGGAACTTTCTCATTAAAATATTCTATATTCACTCCTAATTGACTACCATCATTAAAATGCTCCATTATTACATGTCCCATATGAGATATTGTAATAATAAAATCCTTAAATCCTTGGTCTCTTAAAGAAATGATTTCTCTTTCTAATACTGGAACACCATCAATAGGAATCATAGGTTTTGGAATATTAGGATACAATTCTGATATTCTAGAACCTTTTCCTCCTGCCATAATTATTGTTTTCATTAGTATCTTTTAATTCTATTATTTTGTGGATAATAGCTTATTCTCCTTCCTATAATTTCAAGCCCTAAATCATTGATTTTTGAACTTTTTTATTTAAACAGCTACCTCATAACAAGTGCTAAAATGTATGAACATTCATTATATCAAGTACTGAATAGTTGAAAACAGATACACCAAATAAAGCATCCATTGCTTTATAAAGACTATAATTCCTCTGTTCAACTATGATAATTAACCTTCCGTGTCTAATGGCATCGTGTACCAACTCCCTTCGTCCCATCTGCTCATACACTGAGCGCCAGCTAAGCTTTCAAACATGGTCATATCCTACGGAGAAAATTGCTGCCAGCTACAGCTCTTGTTTATTTTTGATTGTTACTGACCTTCCTTTGCTACAGGTACTCTTTTTAGTGGATGCCGCCCCCTGCTTTATCAGTTAGTCTTGGTGCAGATGTAGTGCACTTCACACTCCATCTGGTTTACAGGTTTCTTTTTCAGAATCCTGCCTGAATCCAGATAAACTCTGAATCCCGGCAAGGGGTCTGGAACTGTAATGCTTTCTTAAGTAGTATTTATGTTGCCTGTGGTATTGCCCAATCATGTCTTACAATGTCTCACAACAATTTCTTCGGATCATATGTTGTCCCCTTTGTCAGGATTGTAAAAATCATCCGCAGTATCTTGCAGGCAATCACTTTGAGCGACTACATCTTCTTTAGCGGATTTTGGTTCCTTGTCGTATAGTAAACATGAAGTTCATTAAATTCTTCCGAATGTGCCACAGCCAACTTTGCCACCTGGAATAACCATTCTTGATTGCAGCTGCAAGTTTAGTGCTCCAGTCTAACATGCTTTCAAAGCCTTCTACCGTATTACTAAAGCCAAAAGCGAGCTTACTGAGTTCTCTTCCTCTGGTATCAATTGCCCTCACATAACATATCTCGCTGCCAATATCGCATCCTAATATCAGTATGTCATTACTGACAAATGAAAGCTTATCATTTTTATTAAACTTACCTCTGGTTTCCAATTCATGCCAAGTATATGCTTTTACCCCTGCCTTAATAGCATCAGCTTTTTCAATAATTGCCTGATGTTCAAAAATGTTTACTGATAAAACTTAATTTTCTTCTTTGAGCCTTTAATATTCATTGTAGATACCTCTTGCATTCGTCAGATTTTACCAACTTGCCAGTCAGTATTCTAATTTTACTTGAGGTATTTTTTCGTCAATCGCCTGACCTATTTAAATTATACAAGAAGCTTCCATAATTTCAAATGATATTAGAGCAATTCATAATAACAATTAATCATGAATTCTAAATAACATCTCACATTCACTTTGTGTCCCAATTGGCTAAACTACCTCAAGTTTAACATCATTAGATTGATATAACCATTCAGTAGCGACTAATTATTTAAATATTTTTTCATAATAAGTATATTCAACGAGTTTCGTTCCAAATATGTTTACATCTCACCTTAATCCGTTATCACCCTCTGTAATAAAATTATGTTTTTATGATTCATGTCCAGAAAAGCAAGTATTATCTGAAATTCAGCGTAGGTATATTGAATGGATTTAAAAAAGTCCGTATTTTTGCAAATAATTCTGCTGAAATACGGACTGATTGTAAATCTAATTTTCGTTATGGATTTCAAATATTCTAACTAATTAAAATCACATGTTATTTCTGAACAACCATAAATCCAGCAATATCACTTGTAGCTATATTTCCTTTCACATTCTTTACGATACATCTTACCTGCATGCCATCATGAGCACTTGCTGCCGTAAAGCTCCACGTTGCACCCTTTCCTGAAGCATTTGTCCAGTTTGCCGAACCATTAAATTTCACCTGCCACTGATATGTCAATCCCATTCCTTCCGCTGCTACGCTATACGACACCTTACTTCCCACTTCTGCTTCTACTGAACCTGGCTGGCTGACAATTTTCAACTGGCTAACTACTTTGCATACTGCCGTCTCACTGACAACGGTTTTTCCTTTTGCATCCTTTACAATGCATCTTACCTGCATGCCATCATGAGCACTTGCTGCCGTAAAGCTCCACGTTGCACCCTTTCCTGAAGCATTTGTCCAGTTTGCCGAACCATTAAATTTCACCTGCCACTGATATGTCAATCCCATTCCTTCCGCTGCTACGCTATACGACACCTTACTTCCCACTTCTGCTTCTACTGAACCTGGCTGACTGACGATTTTTAGATTTTCGTCAATGATGCAATTCACAGCCTTACTGATTGCGGTTTCACCAATTGCATCCTTAACAACACATCTTACCTGCATTCCATCGTGTACACTTGCAACCTTAAAACACCAAGTATCTTTATTTCCAGATGCATTTGTCCAGCTTGCTGAGTTCTTCAATTTTACCTGCCATTGATATGTTAATCCTACGCCTTTCGCTTTAACGCTGTATTTTGCAATATCACCTACATTAACATTCAGTGATGATGATTGTGAGATAATCGCAACCTCTTCTCCCATAATAGGTAGTTCATAATCCTCATAATGAATAGAAGCCCCTACACTTGTAACTGGCAACATAATAATCATCATTAATATAAATATAGCTTTTTTTAAATTATTTCTCATAAAAATCTCCATTCTGACGTATTCGGCTGATAGCTCAAATAGTAATGAAAGTGTTTTATATCTTCAATTTTTCGTATTACAATTGGTCCAATTATTAAGGCATCCTGACATCAATATCAGATACATCCACCCGTTTTGTTGTTGATGTACGGGTTCGTCTCTTTGCTTAGGTAGGAATACCATTAAATAGCTCCTCCCTATGTAGACCTATTTTTTGTCTAATTCAAAATTTCAGCTTAATTTATGTTCTTTCACACTCCCCTCCTGTTATAAAAATCTTTGTTCTAGGGTGACATTCTTGATTCAATTGAAAAATGCTCAATATTTATATATCGACTTTCATTTGAGTATAAATTTGCATTTACATCTAAACAAATTAAATATCACTAAAATCAGAATAACTCAATATTATTTGTTTAAAATAGGCAATTTATAGCACAATATAAAGTTGTTCATGAACACACATGTTTTATATAAATTAAGTTGACATGCTTATTCTTAATCCCCCTCTCTCAATTATTAACCAATATCCAAAATTAACTTATTTAGTAATAAAGTAAGCTATTTTCATATGAATCTTTTTTTTAGACTACTCTATATAATCCTATTTTTCAAGTAGTTTTTATATATAAATTTTAAAAAAATGGTAATTTGATATAGGCGCAAATTAATTCGACGGCTTGCAACAGGTTAATCATCACATCATAATGTGCATCTAGAAATACTAGTGTTTTACTCTAATTACCATGTGGTAAAATCTATGAAACTCCCAAAAGTACCATAGTCGCTCAATATTCACGTTTTCGCAAGTTTGCAATGAATTTTTCCAAGTCATTAAATACATACTCTGCTGAATACATATATCCATTTTTCCCACCGAATAACTCAGCATATTTCGACTTTAGTTTATAATTTACAGGTCTTGCCAAAACTGAATAGTCTGACTTCTTATTATAAACGCTTTCAAATAAATCCTTGGAATATATAGGTTCTGTCACTAAATTTATTTTCTTAATATCTAAATCTATAATTCTATGAATATCCTTCCACAGCCAGGATAGATTGTAATATTGAAAACAACTTTCTGGATTTGTAAATGACAATGCATTGAATTTATTTTTTATAAACTTATCAATTAACTCTTTATCAACTTCAACATTTCTAATATAGTGAAATAAACCATCCTCTTCCATTCTATATATATCATTTATTTCTGGTATATGAGTTATTAATTCATTATACTTATCTACTGTAAGCATTGGAGGTATTGGACATATTAAATCATGTACATAATTTTTCTTTAGATTTTCACCATAAATTGCTGGAAGCCTTATTATTGTGTAATCTGTAAATCGTTCTTCAACCCATCTTTCAAGTTTCAATCTGTCATTTCCATAATATCCAAAACAACTTTCTTTTATTTGATATGATTCATCACAATCTAGAACCTCATTTACATCAACAGATGAAATTAAGACAAGCTTTCTTGCTCCAATCCTTTCAATATTCTTAATAGCCTGTTCTATGACAATTCTATCTTTATCTGGAAACTTATTTGCCCAAAATTTTGTTCCTGTAACACCTGCATATATCAAAATGTCAGGATGAGTCTCATACGCATCTTCTATGTCAATACTATGATATACTCTATCAAAAACTCCTTGCTTCATCAAATTGCTCCCAACAAATCCTGTAGATCCAACTAATATCATATATTGCTCCTATTCTGTCACGTCCTATTTATTATTTGCGAACATAGACTATAAAAATATATCAAACTATATTGTCCGTCCTGTTATCACTACAAAAGTTTCTATATAGTTTTTAAATACAATCGTCTCAATGGTTCAATTTTGAGAATCAAATACTTAATAATTTCTTTAAATCTTATGCCATCGTCCTTACTCAAATTTCTCCAAGCATCTATTCCCATTTTTTTTTCTCCATTCTTAATTGCATAACCCAGATTCAATCTATTTGTAACATTTCGCGCCATTCTCTTAATACGTTCAGATTCATTATTATCTAGTTTCAAATGATTCACCACGTTTTCATAAACGATCTGTATACTTGAAAAATCTCTTTTTTCATTCGCTATATGTTGATTATTACCATGTATATAATAATCAAATGTCCATTCTTTAATATATCCGGTTTTTCCCAAATATAATGCAGGAAAGACCATTTGAATTGTTGGTCCAACAAATATTTCTGAATATATATTTCTATCTGGATATATTTTCCAAAGGAAGTCCGTTTTAATTATAAACGTACCTGACATAAAACCTATATTCTTATCTTCTGCTAAAATAAATTCATTAACTAGTTTTTCTTTTGTTACTGGGAATTTTTCCCAAGCATAATATAATGGAGTACTTAGATTTTTAATATTATAAACTGCTGACTTACCAATAGCTAAATCTACACTATCATGAGATTCCATATATTTCACATGAGCTTCTAGATGATTTTTATGCATATAATCATCAATATCTGGCCACATTAAATATTGACCATCTACCAATTTCAAACCATCATCTATGGCTTTTGCATGTCCTTCATTGACTTTTTTATTCAAGTACTTAAAAGTAATACCTTTATCCTCAAAAATTTTTTGATAACCACGAATTATCTCATTGCTATTATCTTTTGAACCATCATTAATTATAATCACCTCAAAGTCCTTAAATGTTTGTTCCAAAATATTATCAAGATATCTCGCAATAAATTTTTCCCCATTATAACATGGAGATAAAATAGATAATTTTACAGAATTCATTTTACTTTTCGTCCTCACTATTAACTAATTTTTCTATAGAACTTACAACATAATTCTCTTTTTTTAAGATTAGCTCTAACACCAATTCACAATATTTAATTAAAAAAAAGCCAATTCCACCAACGACAACACCCATGCCTAAGCTGACAGAACATATAATTGATAGCTCTGTATTAAAGCCTGAAACAATACCAAATAAAACCGTAATTGCAAACAATAAAATCAATAATATTTCTGAGAATAATGCAATCTTTGGTATTAATCCTGTATATGCCAACAACACGCTAAAACCTGTTTTACTCTTATTTTGAACAATATTTTTTCGTGCAAATTTCTCATCTAGCTTTCTATCCCCTACAACAAACGTCCTTAACCCAGAATTTGCATATAGTGCTTTTCTATAAACTATCGCCTTATTCATTCGCGAAACTCTATTGATTGCTCTTCTAGTTACTAATCTAAATCTCTCCGGAGTAAGTTCCGTATAACTACGATTATATTTGTTATAAAGTTTGTAGAATACCACACTTGCTAATCCTTTATTCATTTTCGAAGAATATGTCACAACATCATAACCTTCTATTGCTTTACAATAAGCATCCCATAATTTATCCTCATATGTACTTACATCGAACATGTCGACCCATTCAAGCTCAAAAACATAGTCTCCAATACTTAAATCTACCCCAGCTTCCATTCCAAGCTCTCTTCCTTGATAAATACTCATAGAAACCAATGAAACATTTTCCAAATTTTCATTCTCAACAACTTCATGTATTTTTGAAACACTTTCGTCCGACGAAGCATCATCCACACAAATAATTTCATATTTAGTAAAATGTTTTTTCAAAAAGCTATGAACCGTTTTCAAATAGGTTTTTATATTTTTTTGTTCATTATGTAAATAAATTACTGCAGAAACAAATTTATATTCTTTACTCATAAAATGCACTCCTTATATCAATATATTATCTAAATCATACACTGTGTTAATCTTTCCTGACAAAACGCTAATAAAACGCGGATTATTATTTGATACTTTAATTACTGTTGGTCTAGAATCATCTACTTCAGATGACTTTAAAATTGGTTTCATAGAAAATAAAGATTCTTGATAATCAAATCTATATGAATCCTTAAGATATTTTCTAGCCAAAGTAGACATATACTCCCATGCTGTTAACGGCTTATGGGTACAATCATTACAATTTCCTAACTCATATGGACTACAAAACTCTTTTCGCACATCTTTTTGACATTTAAATGTCGGAACAGCTTCGTAACTAGTGACATGCGGAGTAAATGACACTGATGTCAGAGAATGCAATCCCGTTTTTCCAAAAGGCATTATAGAAAAAAACGGACCATCCATTACGGTAATACCTAAATCTTTTAATTTATCATTTACTTTACACAGTATAATTTCACACAATTCATATTTAATTTTAAATGGTTCATATCCTAGTTTTTTTATTATTTGATTCACAGCTGCATATGTAACATTCAATACAAAATCTGTTTCAACTTTATCTCCTGAAGATAATATAATATTATAAGAATCATTTACTTCTTTTATACTATGAATAGTCGTATTATATCTAATTTCTACAGAACTCAATTTAAGCAACTCTTCAATAAAAAAATCTTTAAGTATCATGGCATCATATGTATACTCTTCTGTCAAAAATGCACCGTCACACGTACCTTGGTTAAAATATGCCTCAACTGGAAGATCATCACATCTAATGTTAGCATCTGTACAAAATTTTTTAAACTGTGATGCTGAAGTCCATGAAAAATTAGATGATGTTGCATATACTTGATTAAATTTACGTAATATGCAAAAATCAAAATCTTCACAAAATCTCTGAAAATAGTCAGCAGATTTTTTTGCAGTAGTAAGCGACCTTGGATAATGATACCCCATATGTACTCTTGCTTGATTAATAAACGTCGCTCTCTTAAATGCTTCACTATCTTTTTCTATTACTAATGTCTTTAATCCATGTTTTCCACACACCCAAGCAGAATATAGTCCATATAATCCTGCTCCAATTATAACTCTATCGTATACCATATCTTTAGCTGATAGCCAGCATGCTCCTTCCTATAAATTATATTATTGTTATTGTTTTAATTTTATTTCGATAAATATCATCATGTGAAATTTTTAATTTCTTTTATTCAAAATATTTAATAAACTCTTTATTGCATCAATTTTTTTAACAATTTTTAAATATATTAAACTTAATATAATATATATAATCATTCCAACTGATATCTCTATTAATAATAACATAGTTGTATTAATATCAATAAACGATAACATATAAACAATGCAAAACATAATAAAACCAATAATAACATATGGTATTATTTCTTTTATATATATACCAATTTGCAGTTTTCGACGACATTTAATAGTCTGGTAAAATGCAACAGTAAATTCTGCAACCACCGTTCCAATTACCGTTCCCATTGCCCCCATAGGTTTTATTAAAATATAATTAATAATAAAATTAATAAATGCCCCATAGATTGTTGCTCTAACAAAAACTCCATCCATATTTTTGGGAATTAAATATTGTGTTCTAAAAACATTAGCCCATGACAAAAACAATATAGAAGCAGAAATAACCGTAATAAGAATTCCACACTCCGAAAAATCATTGCCCCAAAACCAAGGTGCAAATGTCGGTGCAATTGCTGCTAAACCAAAAGCTAGAGCTGATGCAACCATCATAGATCCAACAAGAGAATTTTTAAAATATGTCATCACCAATTCAGTATTTTTTTCATTTTTCATCATATTTGTAATCCTAGGAAGCATAACTGTTCCAATAGCTGTTATAAGTCCAGTAGGTATTGCCATAATTTTTTCAGAATTATCATAAAAGCCCAATTCTCGTTTTCTACATAAATATCCTAACATAATTTTATCCATATATTTAAAAATACTTGCAGCAATAACTGGAATAAATAAAACAATCATTGGCTTTATATTAGACTTTAAATATTTTTTATCAATTTTTACAGCTACTAATTCTTTTAAAGCAAAAGGCCAAATCATCAACTGACTAATCAAAAATCCTATTGCCATTATGGCTGTATAAATTCCTACATCATTTTTATCTTGTACAAATATAAAAATACTAACTACTGTTAAAATCTTTACTATAAAATTCCGTGTAACCGTAACCCGAAATTTTTCCAAGCCAAAGAAAAACCAATTAATATCAAACATTGACGAAATCACATAAATCAATTGTATTATTGACAACAAGTTGTCTCTTTTACAAATTATCTGTGTATAAATGTATAATCCAATAATTGCAAAACCCATAAAAAATTGAATTAAATATAAATTCCAAAACTTTTCAGACCGCTTTTTTACATCATCTCTTACTTTTGCAATTTCTCTTGTACCATGATTATTTATTCCCAACATAACAAAAAGAGAAAAATAATATGCTATAGAATATGTATATGAATACTCTCCTAATCCTTCTGGTCCAATTACTCTAGACAGATACGGGGACGTTAAAAAAGGAAGCAATATAATTAATAATTGATATGCAGTTTGATACGCAAAATTCTTTTTTAGACTTGACAATTAGATTTCCTCCCTTGACAATACTTGAATTTTTATAATGTTCAAATAAACTTAAAAATCTCTAATTTAGACCATTCTAAGATTTTAAATTGTATTTTTAAAAGGACAAACATGTAAACATTTTAAACACTTAACACATTTGATATTATCTATTATTGGATATAAATAACCTTCTTCATCAGCAACCATATTTATTGCACCTTTAGGGCATATTTGTGAACATGCCTCACAACCACAACATTCATCTTTTCTTTCATATAAACTGACATTCATCTATAAATCCCCTTTATCCATTTAGCTGGTAAATATAATACTTCATATCTACCAATATAGTATTTAATTTTATTTACAAAGGAAATTTTTTCCTTATTTAACTTCAAATCGGATTTCAGATATAAATTATGCTTCTTTGAATAAATATTAATAATTCTATCAACTCTTCCTTCCCATATGTAATCAATTATTTGATGTTTTGGATTATCAAAGAATAAAATAGACTCTTTAATTCCTTCTTCAAAAGAAATATTTCCTTGATATTCTTTTACTGCATTCTTAATTTTTGAATTATCAAATCTCATATTTCTTGCTTTATCACCATAAAGTTCCTCTATTTCAAACCCTAGATTATGTATCTTGCTTAAATCACTCAATGGTATTTCAATAGCTTTTGAATCTCCCCCCATCGCTCTTTCTATTATTTCAAATACATTCTTCCATGTATAACAATAATTGGATGTTATATGATACGCTTCTCCATAAGCATTCGGATTATTAAATAAACCAACAACTCCTACTGCGAAATCATTTACATTAGTTAATGTACATATTGCTTTTTTGTCTACAAATAAAATCGGCTTATTATTTTTTATTCTATTTAACAGGGTGTAATATTTTAAAGGCACAATTTGAAAAGGTATTCTAGTCTTTCCATAAGTTATATATGGCCTTACAATGCTAAATTTAAACGACCATTTTCCCTCATTTAAAAATCGTTCACATTCAGCTTTTTCAATACAATATTTCCATTTATCATTATCTATGCTATCATCCTCAATATAAATATGTGCATCATCAAGTTTCTTATAAACAGTTGCCGATGAAATAAAAATTAATTGTTCACAACTATTTTCAATTATACTTATCGTCTTTGTTAACTGTTCTTTTGTGTAAGAAATGAAGTCAACAACAACATCATAATATTGAAAACATATCTTTTCTTTTAATAGATCAACGCTCTCATTTCTGATGTCTGCTACTATATTATCAGCTTGATCTCTAAGAAATTCCTTTCTTTTACCACGATTTACTGTGGTAACATTCATACCTTTCTTTAAAGCTAAATCACATACTGCCGAACTAAGAATACCTGTTCCACCAAGTAACAGTATTTTCATTTCAATTTTCTCCTTTTTATAGAATAAATAATTCGTGCTATTTTCGTAGGCAACATACATTTCAATTTTTCTTTTTTACTTAAGCATTCTTTAATTGCAAAATCTAATCCTTGATTTGCCAGTATATTTGTAAATACTTCTCTTTGTGTATCTTTAAACCCTTTATTATTATTATAAATATAGTCAATATCAGCCTCTCCATATTCCAACATAGATGATATTCCATCAAATATTTCTTGGCCTTTAATATCGTTTACAAATAAAGCTGATGTACCTAATTTATTATAAAACAACATTTTCTTGCTTACACCATGAAAATCGCCCACTGTAAAATCAGATATCTTTTTTCCGCAGGTAAACCTACACTTATAACAAGATGGCCTTTGCATTATTCTAAAAGCATGTCCAATTTCAGTATTATAAAACTCCTTTATAATATTATCCCCATTTGCAAAATCAATTCGAATAAATTGAGGAATCCATGTATCCAATTTAGGCCATTTGTATCTCATATTTACTGCAGTTACTTTCGATTTTTTTTTCACTTCAATTGATTCTATATATTGTTCCATAGCTAATGGAGTCAATGAGCCTTTGCATATAAAATCTATGGTATATAAACCTGAATATTCAACTCCTAAATATAATTTTAAACCAGCAACCTCACATGGGCATCCACTAAAAAGAACATATTTTCCTTTTTTTAATGCCACTTCAATTTCTTTGAACACATCCATTTTTTTGCTTTGAACATATTTAGATATTTTCATTTTATTAATTTCGTCCAAATCTGAGGTAAGTATGTGGTGAACTCCCTTGAAATCATCATCCCATACTGCTCCTGCCACCATAAAATTATTATTATATTTTTCTATAAACCACTCAACCACCAATGTAAAAACACCACCTGATGAGCTACTAAGTACAATCTCATTGTTTTTCGCATATGCACCATATGCTTTCGGAAATTTTATTTCTGATTTCATAATACCCCTTAATATAATGGCCAAACACCTTTCGTTACATTGCTATATTTTAGCTGATTATTTCTTTTATGAATTTCTTTGGCCGGAACTCCACCATACATAGTAAATGAATCACAATCTTTCGTAACAACAGACGAAGCCGCCAAAACAGCGCCCTCATTCACTGTTATCTTTGGCAAAATAACTACTCTATTTCCAATCCAAACATGACGCTTTATAGTAACCTTTCCACCTTTGTCTAATACTCTAAAATATGGATCTTCTGCATCATGTTCTTCAGTCCAAATCCAAACACCAGTAGCTAACACAACATCATCTTCAATTTCAATTCCATTTCTTCCATCTAAAATAGCTCCTACACCTATAACACTGTTACCAATAACAACATTCCAAGGTGACCTTATTTCTCCACCTCCATGTATTATTGCGTGTCTATTTATCTTCATGCAAAAAACATACTTATATATCATTCTTCGAATAGTATGACTTGGCAAATAACCAAGACATATGCTTGTATATCTGCATAGTCCATACATAGTATTATCTATCAACTTAAATAATTTTAAAATGATATTGCTTTCAGCCGTAGAATTATATTGATTGTCAACATTTCTTTTTTTAATTGTTTGCTTTCTAAAATCTCTTTTTCTTCTCATTCTAGAATAAATTGCACATAACAATAAATCTATAATAATTATAATCAAAAATATTATCCATATAATCATGCATCTCACCTATCCCAATGCTAAAGATAGATATTTCGTACTATCTTTCCTTTTTTTATCTAACAAACCATTTACTTTCTTGTAGTCAATACTATTTATTTCCATTTTATTAATTGCAACATCCTCAGAAATCATTCTATCTAATAACCCCAACTGTTCTAAGATTCCATGCTTTCTATCATCTATGCCATCATACTTCTCTAAAACATAGAAATCTTTTTCCATCGAAATTGATAACGCAGTACCATGAAATGAATTAGTACATATCAAATCTGCGTTTTTAATCAAAGCTAAAAATTCTATTGGTCCCGCATCAATTACATTTACAAAGTCCTTTTTAGGCCATTCAGGGGTTAAGGCAATTACTTTTTTATTTAATCGTTTAGATAACACTTTTAATATATCAATATTTCTTTTTCGCATATCAAAACCATCCAATGAATAATATAAAATGTAATCACTATATGGCACCTTAATATTCTTAACTAAATTGTTCCAAATATCATTTTTTACAAGCAATGTAGGATCTAACGTCGTCGCTACTTTCTTATCTATAATACTCTCAATAATATCTGATGCACTTTTCTCTCTACATGAAATATTAGAAAATGACATTATATATTTCTTATATGGTAGCAAATCTTCAACTGTAGCATTTCCCAAACTAACAGCATACGCCACTTTTATTTTTTTATCATCTACAAAACTCAAGAAATATGCATTGTTCACATCTGCCTTTTTAGTCGTGTTCCATATTTGATCACTACCTGCAATAAACAAATCAAATCTTTTATTTAATTCTTTAAGTTCTTTTTTGCCATAGCAAGTATCAGATAATATCAAACAATTTTCCCTAAACTCATCAAATCGTTTAATTCTTAATCTTCTTTTAGAATCATATTGCACCATAAATATGTTCTTAACAATACTTTTAAATCCATTTCTTTTGGGATATAACGAATTAAAATCTTGTTGAGATTTTGAATTAAAATCTATTATTTCACATTCCTGTTCCACCGTTCTAATATACTCCTGTAACGCATATGATTGTATAACAGCACCATAATTATTTGCTGCATGAAAAGTTATAATTCCAATTCGCATCTCCTAACCTCCTCTTTGTAAAAACTATATGATATTCCATTTAGTACACAATATAATCCGGTACCCAACATACTAATGGACGATGCTGAAAAAAAGGACTCCAGAAATAAATCAATTGATAAAATCAATATAACCAAAATATATTTATTATTTGTTATTCTATATAATTTGTAATTATGTTTTATGCATATAAATAGGAATCCATATATTGTAATAACACCAACAATTCCAATCTGTGCAATACTCAGCGCGAAAAAGCTTTCATTATAATTACTATCATAATTTTCAAGTCCCATAATCAATGCATTATAACCAGTTGTTCCTAATCCATTTCCTAGCAATGTCGCATTTGTCAATCCATATATAAACGCATTGAAGTGATTACTAATTGAAGTTGATTGCGACAAACTAGAAACTTTTATAGATAAAATATTAATTGCTACTAATCCAAATATAATGCATGTAATTAGAAATAAATATCTCAAATACCTTAAATTTATTTTTGAATAGTTTAATATAAGAATTGTACTCACTATAAGCACAACACTACTTTTCGTTATTCCCATAAGCAAAAATATAGTAATAAGAATTTTTAAAATATAACTATTTTTATTATCTGCTATAAAAACTACTAGGAAACCAATTCCGATAAAATGTGAGCATGCTAATGGATCAACAAAAGTCGATACAAGTCTTTTTAGTCTTACTCCTAAATCATATGTATAAAAATTGGTAAATGAGTATTTTGTAACTGCTCCTGTCTTATTATTCCAATAATCAGCATATCCCATTTGTATCCATTGCTCATCATTTAGGAAAAACAAACCTATACCAATTATTCCAACAATAACTGAAATAAGAACAATAAAAGAGAATATTTTTTCTAATTTTACATTTTTTAAAGAACATCCAAAATAATAACATGTAACTATTATAGTAATTTGCCTTAACGCTGTTACACCCAGATTAATAGATTGAGCTCTTACAAGATTAAAAATACTTACTATTACAAAAATAACACATAATACTTCTTGTAACTTAAAATCATATATTTTGTTTTTTAAAAAAAATACTATTGCACAAATATACACTAATGATTCTTTTAAAATTATAATTGTAGTTGTTTCCCTCGAAGAAATTCCAGATGACATGAGTACCAAAATAACATTTTGAAAAACTGTACACATGACAAAATAAATAACCGTATGTGTATTTCTATTAACACTACAAACTAATAGTAATATAACCATTATCCCTTCAAGAAAAACTGCTGTATGAAATAATTTTGCCACCAAAATTGAAAACAACATAACCACAAACGAAAAATATAAAATTTTAATATCTTTTTCAACTATCTTCATTTACACACCACATCTTTATATTCTTTTACCACTTCTTCAGCTATATTATCCCAACTCAATCTTTTTCCTACATCTATTTTACCAACTTTTGAAAAATGTTCAGCTTTATCCGGATTTTCCAAATACCAAATAATAGCATCCGCTAACTGCTTTGCATTATTTGATTGAACAAGTAAACCTGTTTCTTTATCTTTTACGACTGTCAGAAATTCTCCCTCTGTTGTTGCCACAATAGGTTTTTCATATGCATATGCTAATAGTACAACACCGCTTTGATAAATTTGTAAATATGGCAGTGCAACAATATCTGCTGCATTAAAATAATACTTTATTTCATCATCCTCAATATACCTAATATCTGTCCTAATATTATCATTTAATTCATACTCATCTATTAACTTTTGATACTCTGAAAAGTCATCATGCCAAACTTTACCTGCAATCAAGCATAAAGCATTCGGGAATTTTTTTACAACGTCTTTCATTGCTGTAATTAAGACTCCTACCCCTTTTACCTTCTTAATCTGTCCAAAAAATAATATTATAGGTCTATTAGAAGGTAATTTAAGATAATTTATACTCTCACTTTTAGTAGCCTTATCTGCATACTCCATATAATGTCCATGTGGAATATATACTATTTTTTCTTTTTTTACATTGTATTTATTAATTAGTTCTTTCTCATTCATTCTAGCTTGACTAATAACTTTATCGGAATGAGCATAAATCTTTTTATGAAAATGAAAATCATAAAACTTCTTATCAAATGGTAACAAATCATGTATTGTTGTTATAACCTTAATACCACGTTTTCTTAATTTTTGATGATATTTCCAATCTAATGGTGAAAATATGTACCACTGAACGTGAACAATATCTACATTCTCTTTTAAACAATAATCTACTATATTGTCCCAACTCTTTTTATAACTCAAAACTTTTCCAATCGGATTTGACACTTTACTATAACAACCAAATATATTGAGATAGGTTATATCATCATATGCTGAAACATCATCATCTTCTATTCCACAAACAACTATATCTACTCCGGCATTTTTCAATCCTCTTGCCAACGAAAAGGTATATTTATTATTTACTTCTGGTATTTGATTTAACAACAATACTTTCATTTGTTTTTCTCCTATCTTGTAAGGAAATTCTCTCCCTTTCCTACTCTGTCTCTCCAATAATTCAGAAGATCATGCATGGTTTTTTCAAAAGGAATCTGTGGCTCCCATCCTGTATGTTCTTTGAATTTACGGCAATCTGGCACTTGTAAATCTGCATCAATCGGGCGCAATCTTTCTGGATCAGTTACAATTTCAATTTTATCTTTCATTGTCGAGTATGATATTAACGTATTTAATGTATCTCCTACCTCACATGTATAAGAGCCACCTATGTTATAATACGCTCCTGCTACAGGATTTACAGTCACAAGCATATAATAAGCACGTACAGCATCACGAACATCTGCATAAGTACGAAGAGAATTAAGGTTACCTACCATTACTTTTGGTTCAATAAGTCCAGCCTCTATCATAGCTATCTGTTTAGCAAATGTTGACTCATGAAAAACATCGCCTCTACGAGGTCCTGTATGTGTAAACATACGTGTAGTCATTACAGTCATTCCATATGCTTCTGCATAATATCGTCCTAATAAGTCTGTTCCTACCTTTGAAATTGCATAAGGTGATGCCGGATGAAATGGGCATTCCTCATTTATACCTTCTTTTGGCTTTTTCTCTGCTGGTATCTTTCCAAATACCTCTGAAGACGCACAAACATGGATTACCGGCTTATACTCTTCATCTTCAACCATTTCCAGATGAATAGCCTCTAATAATCTACATGTACCCAAAATATTAGTATTTAATGTATCAATAGGTGCTGTAAAGCTTGTTAATGGGTAACTCTGCGCTGCAAGATGGAATACATAATCCGGCTTTACTTTCTTAATTATAGATATCAGAGACATCTCATCATTCAAATCTGCATAATCAAAGTAAATCCTATCCTTATTGTTTACCCTCTCCAAAAGATGCGATACGTTATCTAACGGAGATCTCCATCTACATACTCCATAAACTTCCCAATCTGTGTTTTCAAGTAAAAAATCTGCCAGATGAGAGCCCACCATACCTGTAATACCTGTAATTAATGCTTTTTTCATGTTATTTTCTCCTTATTAGAATATTTATTTTATAATTTTTAACTCTTTTTGTATTTTTTCTGTAAAAGTATTATCTTCAAGAATCTCATATTCCTTCATATATATACTTTTCATTTGTGTGATTGGGGGTCGATTTTCATAAAATGACTTATCTGGTATAGAAATTTTATATTTCAATTTATTTCCCAAATATCTATTAATTTCATCCGCCATTCTAACACGACTTACCAATTCTTTACCTGCGACATTAAGCACATTAGGTTTATATTTACTCCAGTTATTTATAAACCACATCACAACATTTACAACGTCACTAACAACTATCACATTTCTGTAAAACGGATGAAAAATATCAGCTTCTTTGTGTTTAGTTACACATTCCAAGCAATACGAAATAAATCTATCCCTTACAGACGCAACATACGATAACCTTATTGCTTTAAATTTATCATTTCCTTTAAATTTATCTTCAACAGCCTTTTTCATTTTTCCATATGGAGTTTCTGCATTTGTTTCCGAAAGTTCATCGTAAATATGACCTGATATATCTCCAAAAACTGCATCGCTCGAAAAAAACAACACCCTACAGTTTTTTTCAATTGCTTTTTCGATAAAATAACTTGTTCCAATAACGTTAATATTCCAGCAATAATCAAACTCTTCAGCGCATTTATCTGGTCCTGATATCGCTGCCGTGAATACTACACAATCAATATTATTCAAACAATCATAATTGAATTTTTCAGCTTCAGTTAAGTTTAATTTAATATCCGCTTTTTCATCTTGATCTATTTTTAGTATACTATCTATGTCTGATTCTTTTTCTAATCTCTGAATAATATAACTTGCAATATATCCAGAACTTCCTACTAACGCAACATTCATTATTCATTCTCCTTCCCAAAGAATCGTTCTTCCAACATCAAGCATAAACAATGATATATTGGTAAATGATGTTCCTGTATCATATATGTTCTTGTATTAGTCGAATGAATAGTTACATCGGCCAATTCTGATAGTCTAGAATCTTTTGCCCCAGTAAGTGCAATGGTTTTCATTTTTTTTGCTTTTGCAACTATTGAAGCATAAACTACATTTTGTGAATTTCCTGACGTTGAAATTGCAAGAAAAACATCTCCTTCTTTTCCAAATCCATTAACTTGTTGTGCAAAACACAACAACGGCTCACAATCATTCATATACGCTGTTGACAACGAAGAATGTCCATCTAACGCAATTGCAGGTAATGCATATTGAAGATTTTCTCCCAAAATCTTTCCCATTTCATTATCTACATCTAATAATTCCTTTTTATCTTCCTCTGAAAATTTTCTGGATTTTTCAAATCCCTTCATCAATTCTCCAACTATATGTTCTGAATCTGAAGCAGAACCACCATTTCCAGCTATTAATAATTTTCCACCATTTTCGTAGCATTTTTCCAATATATAATATGCATCGATAATATTTTTTCTTTGTTCAATTAATTCAGGAAACCTATCTATTAAAATATCAACCTGTTTTAATGGATTCATAATCATTCACCTCCCAGTTCAAACTCTTCCGGACTATAATGAATAACTCTAGTACCTCCATCTTCAAATTTGAATGGTATATACATCAACTCTTTCATAGCCTCTTTAACTGCCTCATGTTTATTCGGCTGAACATAAAATACAAGGAAGCCACCGCCACCAGCCCCAAGAAGTTTCCCCCCTAAAGCTCCAGCATTCATTGCTTTTTCATACAATTCATCAATACTTCCTGTACTAATGGCTGTACCAGTGCCCTTTTTTAACTTCCATGTAAGATCTAATAATCTACCAAAATCATCCAGATTTCTACTTTCATCCGTTAGAATTGCTTCTGCATCATCAACTAAATCATACATCTTTTTTAATCTTAATCTTTTTTCATCAGAGCCATCAACATTATTTGCTTTTTGCACATCAGATGAAAATCTTGTAAATCCCGTAAAAAACATCAGTAAATTATCATTTAATTGCCTTTTCCTATCTGGTGAAATAATTACAGGTAACACTTCATATCCATCCGAATTAAAATTAATTCTGTTAAAGCCTCCAAAAGAAGCTGCAATTTGATCTTGCCACCCACCAGCTTCTTCGCAAAGAGTTCTCTCAAGATAAATTGCATCATCTGCTAATTTCTTTTTATCCACATATTTCCCCTTAAGAGCATAAAATGCATTTAACATTCCTACTGCAAAAGACGAACTTGTACCTAATCCTGAACGAGCTGGCAAATCAGATTCATATGTCAACCTAATCTCATGCATATCAAGCATCTTCATTCCTTCGCGAATTAGCGGATGATTAATTTCTTCATACGAATTTACATATTCCATTTTTGAGTATGTTAAATGTGTTTTATAATCGAAAAATCGTGGTAAATGTCTTACTGTAACATAACAATATTTATCAAACGTTGTTGAAAGGACAGCGCCTCCATTCTCTTTAAAATAATTTTCCATGTCTGTTCCACCACCAAAAAAAGACATTCTAAAAGGCGTTTTTGTAATTATCATTTTATTTTTCCCTTTCTATACTGCAAAAAGTATCTATGTATCTATTACATATAAAATTCCAACTATATGCTAATCTTACTCTTTGCTTTGCTTTCTTACCAAGTTCACTAATTTCTTTTTCTTCCATATCCTCTACTTTATCAATTAATTTAGCCAAACTGCCCGATTCTCGACTCCAATATAGAGCACAATCCTCTGCAACCTCTTTATTAAATCCAACATCAACCAGAAGATTTAAATCTGTACTTCCAAGAGCCTCTATTAAGCTTGGATTCGTTCCTCCAACTGTATGACCATGAAAATACGCATATGCATTCTCACGAATCTTCTTCAATAATTCCTGATCATAAACTGTACCTACAAATTTAATTCTTGAATCACTTCTAAAATGTAATTTGTTTTCTAATTCATTTAAAAACTTGTCATTCACATTTGTTATAAGTGCAAAATCTCTCTTTGATTTAGATTTCATAAATTCTCTAATCATTATTTCAAATGAATTTTCCGGTACAAATCTTCCTACTACCAAATAGTAATTTTTCTTGCTCAATCCTTTTTCCTTGTACCAACTCACAAGTTTCTCATCATCCTCAGATAATTTACTAGATGTCAAATCAGCTCCATATGCAATAAATGTTGTATTAGGATTTTTACCATTTATACCTTTACCATCATATTGTTCATGAATATATTTTTCTATATTTACAGAATCACAAATAGCTAAATCACAATATTTAACCATCATATGTTCAGATATTTTCCAGTACTTTCTTATAGGTTTGCTCCATTTAGCACGCATCCACTCATGTCCATCCGGATTGAGATACACTTTTCCACCAAGCCTATGTATTTCCTTATAAAAATGTTTTGCAAATGGACCAATCCTACAAGCCATGATATAAACTATTGGATTTTCTATATTATTTTTCTTTATATATTTGCAGCACTCCCTTAAAGCAGCAACATCATAATAAATAGCCTGAGCCGGTCCAATTTGCGGAATATGGATTTTAAAACATCTTGCATTATGGAATTCAAATTCTGAATCAGATATTCTTTTAACATTGCCCATTTTTGTTTCATCCATGCATCCATCGCCATTTGCTTTGCAAGCCACATGATACTTTATATTAGGATTATTCTGATGATATTCTGTAAGCTTATATACAAACGTCTCATATCCGCCATATGCTCCAAGACTTTTTGCTCCAACCAAGAATACATTTTGCACTTTACTCATTTTTACACTGCTCCATCGTTTTTCAAAACTCCTACAAACGTCTTGAATATTATCTTCATATCCCCCTTAACACTCCACTCCCCAATATACTGTGTATCCAGCTTCACCACTTCCTCAAAGTCCGTGATGTTGCTCCTTCCACTCACCTGCCACAGCCCGGTCAATCCCGGCCTAAATGACATTCTGGCTCTATGGTGTGGCTCATACTTTTCCCACTCATCGAGTGTCGGTGGTCTGGTGCCTACCAGGCTCATATCTCCTACTAGTATATTGAAGAATTGTGGAAATTCATCCAGGCTTGTTTTCCTGATAAACTGTCCAATTCCGGTTTTCTTCTTTCCGTTTGGCAGCACCTTATTGCCTATTATTCTTGGGTCAAAGTCCATCTTGAACATCATTCCGTCGCCCACTTTATTCTGTGCCGCAAGCTCCTTCTTTCGCTCCTCGGCATCCATATACATGCTGCGGAATTTGTACATTTTGAACTTCCTGCCGTTTCTGCCGATTCTCTCCTGTGAGAAGAATATCGGTCCCGGTGATGCTATGTATATCATCGGTCCCACAAATATCATGATGATAAGTGTGAACAGGCAGCCCACCATTCCTCCGACTATATCCATGCCCCTCTTTACCAGAAGTGCGCTGGTATTTGCATAGTTCACGCTCGATGTGACTACTGTGTAGTCGCCTATCTTTTCTATCTGCTTATAGCCACCCTGGGCTGTGCCGTTTTTGGCTATTCCTGTATGTACTGCTATTCCCATCTCCAGGAATATATCAGTCATCTTCTCCGGATATTCATCCTCGCTGCACGGCGGGATGAGCACCTCATCCACCCACTCATCACACGCATAGTCCACTATGCCATCGGGGTTAGCAACTATAGGTATGTTGCATATAGTCTTTCCCTTCATGTCTGTATCCAGTGAAGCTGCTACTATCTTTGTATAGCCTATACAGCTTTTCTCCACTGTGCGCAGTGTATCACGAAGCATGGCATCAGGTGCTATGACAAGCAGTGATTTCTTAGATGCTCCAAAGCCCTTTTTCTTAAGTAAGCTCTTGAGCATAATCCTTGCTACATATGTTATTGTCACATAGATTGGAAACATGATATAAAATGATAATCGCGAGTATATATCAGCCATCTGTGTGGTGAACAGAAATAGCGCTGTCACCAGAAATACAAGCATAGCGTGCTTGCAGGTCGATATAAACTCATCCAGGTATCCGCGTTTTAGGACATTCTTGAATGAGTCTGCCATTATCTCCACAAAGAAATCTATCAGAAGAAATGCTACCCCCAGTATACGGTAGTCCTTGTCCACGTACGGGTTATTAAAGCCGAAGCGTATCACATATGAAATAAAAAATGCTATAACAATGCATGCGATATCTATAAGCATAAAGTCTATATGCTTTGTCCATCCTCTGCCTTTCTTTCTGTACATTCTTTCCAAATTCTCCTTATGGTATCTTTTATTTCCCTTTATACCTGTTCTAGGGGAGGTACCTTTGTACCCCCCCCGAATTATTTTAGCCTATTTTGTTTTACGTATGTTTTATTCGGTTATTTGTATCTTTTTCTGTATCTAATCAGGGTTTTCAATAATATATTTTCGCTCATTTTTTATACTTTGTCAATGAATCTCATGGTTTCTTTACAATTTTCGACGTATTCGCTAATCGCTATGATATTACAGCACCAATAATTATACATTATTATATGTCATGCTGCTTATTACTCCTCAAACAACCTCTGTTTCCTCTCAATCATCTCATCAACCCTTGCGATATACTGCCCTACATCCTTGACATTCTCGCATCTGTCGATTCGGTGAGTGCCATCGGGATTTGGTATAGGCCAGACGCGCTTGGTGCTTGCTCCCGCTCCGCATGCCACAATAGTTTGCTTCTCCTCCATAATCAGTATGTTGTATACACCGGCCTTGCCCTTTGCAGCATAGCCCACGTTCTCCATATTGCCTGCCATGCCCTTCTGCCTGTAGAGGTAGTATGGCTCAAGCCCCATCTGCTTACAGTAGGCTGCGCAGAGATCCATATGCTCCTGAGTGTTGACCATCTGCATATCGCTGTAACGGTCCTTGAAGATGGTGAGTCTTGCAGCTCGCTTTACTGCGAGTGAATGGATGGTGACGTTGTCAGGTGCCATCTCCTTCACCAGCTCCATTGTGTGCCTTACATCATCGATTGTCTCCTCCGGAAGTCCCATGATGAGGTCCATGTTTATGTTGTCAAAGCCAAGCTCACGCGCGAGCTTGAAGCTTTGTATCGTATCGTCTACCGTGTGGTGTCTTCCTATTATATCGAGTGTCTGCTGCTTCATGGTCTGCGGATTGACTGATATACGGCTGATACCGTTTTTCTTTAGTGCCAGGAGCTTTTCTCTCGTGATGGAGTCCGGTCTGCCCGCCTCCACTGTAAATTCCAGACAGTCCTTTAAATCAAAGCTGCATTTAATTTTTCTGATAAGCCTGTCAAGCTGTGCAGGGCTTAATGTGGTCGGTGTGCCGCCTCCTATGTAGATGGAGTTTAGCTTCTTGTGATAGAATTTCTGCGCCGTGTAGTCTATCTCCTTCTCGAGTGCATCGAGGTAATCGTCCACGCGGTTTTTCCACACGCCGAGCGGATATGATGTAAACGAGCAGTATGCACAGGTGCTCGGGCAGAATGGTATGCCTATGTACAGGCTGTAGCCATTGTCATAGTCCACCTTGTCGAGCAGTGCTTTCTCACGCTTTGCTATGCCTATTGAGAGGTCGATTTTCTCATCGCTTGCGAGGTAGGTTTCCTTCAGATAGTCGTAGGTTTCCCTATCGCTCATGCCGTCCTCTATGCACTTCATGGCTATCTTGGTCGGTCTGATGCCTGAGAGTGTGCCCCACGGAAGGCTCTTTCCGGTTTCCTTTTCTATCAGGGAATATAGGGCGAGCTTGAGACGGTTTTTGGTCTCCTTGCGGTCTTCGCTGCCTGCGGATATTTTTGTGCGGATACTTTTTCCGGTAGTTTCAGTGTCGCTTTCATCAGCCTGCTGCATATCGCCTGTCATGGAATTATTTCCACCGGCTCTATTCAGCGTCCACCCCACCGCAATCTCATCACCCACATAGTCTATCTTAAATACCTGTGAGGCATCCGCAAATTCCTTTACGCCATCGTCTGTCATCTCGTGGTGTGTGCATGCCAGGTTTTTTCCCTCCACCTCATCAGTTGGGCAGCTATAGTACATCTGCACGTCCTCCTGTGGAAAGAATTCCTTGAGCAGGGAGTGCACATCATATTCAAAGTCCGGTTTATTAAATACTACTACTATCATAAGTAAGGGTTATACATCCTCTCGTTTTCTATGGTTGTTGTGTCGTTGTGGCCCGGATACACCTCTGTATGCTCAGGCAGTGTCATGATTTTTTCCTTCACTGTGCGCACGAGGTCTGACATACTGCCGCCCTTGAAATCCGTACGTCCGATTGAGCCGCAAAACAGTGAGTCTCCTGTAAAGATCACGTCTTCATACGGGAAATAATAGCAGCAGCCGCCCGGTGTATGCCCCGGTGTGTGAAGCACTACTATGTGAAAGCCTGCGATGTCAAGCTCCTGCTTATCCTTCAAAAATACATCTGCATAAAATGTCTTTGACTGACCCATCATGTAGCTGACATTAAGCTGCGGGTCATCTAGTGTGGCTTTGTCTGCCTCATGGATATATATCTTGATGCCGTAGCGGTCTGCGAGCGGCTTTGCATCAGTGGCATGGTCAAAGTGTCCGTGTGTGAGCAGTATTGCTACAGGCTTTGCGCCTGACTCATCCACCTTTTTGGCGAGCTGATTAGCACACGCGCCAGGGTCTATTATTATCATTTCCTTTGTCTTTATATTGGTGACAAAGTAGCAGTTGGTCTGCACCGGTCCCACTACGAAGTGGTCTATCTTCATATTTACCATATGAGTGTACTCCTTGTCTGTTATATGTTATGCTTCACGCAAGAACCACCGGGATTTAGCCGGTGGTCCTCTCTACGTCTATTACACTTTCTATCTGTCTGAGCTTCTCCACGAGAACCTTTATCTGGTCCCTGCCTTTGATATTAAAAAATACCTCGATTGTAGCGATGCCCTGCTTGCTGGTCTTGGACTGGATACCACTGATATTGATTTCCTTCTCGGTAAATATCTTTGTGATATCTACGAGCAGTCCCGGCCTGTCATGACAGAATATCTTTAGGTCTGCCTGATACTCGGCACCATTGTCCATGAGGGCTATATCCTGCCACTCTGCTTCTATGAGCCTGTCCTTTTCTATCTTGGACAGATTGATGATATTCACACAGTCTGTCCTGTGGATGGAGATGCCTCGGCCTCTTGTGACAAAGCCCACGATTTCATCTCCCGGAACAGGATTGCAGCACTTCGAGAAGTGCACTGCCACGTCATAGAGTCCGTGTACCACAATGCCGCTCTTTGACTTGTGCTCGGGCTGTGTGCCTGCTGCCGCCTGCTGCTTTTCTGCGATGCTGCCAAGCACATCTGCATCTGTCACCGGCACCACATGATCCTTCTTGTACTCATCGTACATCCTGTTGACTATCTGGCTCTCCTTGAGTCCGCCGTGGCCGACGGTTGCAAGGCATGAGTTCCAGTCGTGGAAGCCGTATTTGCGGCGTATTTTCTCCTGATACTCAGGCTTGTTTATCTCAGCAAAGTTGATACCCTTTGCCTTGGCATAGGCTGCTATCAGATCCTTGCCGTGCTGTATATTCTCCTCCTTGAGCTCACTTCTGAACCACTGGTTGATCTTGTTCTTGGCCTGTGTGCTCTTTACGACCTTGAGCCAGTCACGGCTTGGTCCCTTGGAGTTCTGTGAGGTGATTATCTCTATCTGGTCACCATTTTTGATGACATAGTCTATCGGCACCAGCTTGCCGTTTACCTTGGCACCGACCATCTTGTTGCCGACCGCAGAGTGTATGCTGTAGGCAAAGTCTATAGGTGTGGAGCCCTTTGGCAGGTTCTTTACATCGCCGGACGGTGTGAATGCAAATACATTGTCGGAGAATAAATTTAAATCACTCTTTAATAAAGTCATAAACTCCTTATTATCCGACATGTCCTGCTGCCACTCGAGTATCTGGCGCAGCCAGCTGAGCTTCTCCTCCTCTGTGACAGTTGTGGTAGTGGCATTGCCGTTGTTTGCTTCCTTGTACTTCCAGTGCGCTGCGATACCGTACTCAGCTGTACGATGCATCTCATAGGTACGTATCTGTATTTCAAACGGCTGTCCGCTCGGGCCTATGAGTGTCGTGTGAAGCGACTGGTACATGTTCTGCTTCGGCATGGCAATATAGTCCTTGAAACGGCCCGGTATAGGCTTATACTTCTCATGTATGATACCAAGCACTGCGTAGCAGTCCGGTATGGTGTCCACCAGAATCCTGATGGCAAAAAGGTCATATATCTGGTCTATCGTCTTGTCCTGATTGACCATCTTCTTATATATGCTGAAGAAATGCTTTGCCCTGCCGTATATCTCAGCCTTGATGCCGGCATCTGTAACATACTTCTTGACATCGTTTACCAGGCCCTGGATGTAGGTGTCGCGCTCTGCCTTTCTGAGGGCTACCTTCTCTACCAGATCGTAGTAGGCATCCGGATAGAGGTACTTCATACAAAGATCCTCGAGCTCTATCTTTATCTTGCTGATACCAAGTCGCTGCGCGATAGGACAGTAGATATCCTGTGTCTCTCTGGCGATACGCTGCTGTGCCTCCTTGGACTGGTACTTGAGTGTACGCATATTGTGCAGTCTGTCTGCCAGCTTTATGAGGATGACTCTGATATCCTTTGCCATGGCGAGAAACATCTTGCGCAGATTCTCAGCCTGCATCTCAAGCCTGTCCGCGTTCTTGTCCTTCGGATCCTTGGTGCTGTCTGTCAGGTGCAGGTGCTTCAACTTCGTAACGCCATCCACCAGATGTGCGACATCGTCTCCAAACTCCGCACGCATCTCATCCATGGTCATGATGGTGTCCTCCAGCACATCATGGAGCAGTCCTGCTGCAATGGTTTCCTTATCCAGCTCGAGCTCGGCGAGTATTATGGCAACACAAAGCGGATGTATGATATAAGGCTCTCCTGACTTACGTGCCTGCCCCTTATGGGCATCGTAAGCTACCCTGTAGGCTTTGTCCACAAGGCTCGTGTCATCCGACGGATGGTACTTTTTGATTTCCTTTTTAAGCTCCTCGTAAAGCTCCTCTGGGCTCGTAAAATCCTTTGTTCCCCTTATGCCGCTGGTATCTGAGCGAAATTTGTCCGCTATTTTTTCTAATTCTTCTGTTGAGTAATCTGCCAATAGTCTCACCTCGATTGTAGTGTATCTTTAGTAGCCATTATATTTTATTTCTTTAAAAATTGCAATCCAATGTTAGCCGATAACCATCTTTACTCCGCCATACATGCCGGCTGAGTTACCGAGTGTAGCAAGCTTGATCTCTGTCTCACGGCTTGCATGGAAAGCATACTCTTTATAGTACTTTGCTGCTGTATCGATGATGATGCTGCCCGCCTTTGAAAGGCCTCCGCCTACAACAAATACCTCAGGGTCCATAACGCATGCTACTGCTGCCATTGCCTTGCCGAGAAGCTTCATAGACTGCTCTACAGCCGCAATGCCCGCTGCATCTCCTGCCTTTGCCGCATCGCATACATCCTTGGCTGTGAAGCCTGCATTTAAATCAAGCTTTGTTGCCACATCCCTGTGTGCTGCAATGTATCTCTCTGCCACTCTTACGAGTCCGTTTGCCGATGCATACTGCTCTAAGCAGCCCTTCTTGCCGCAGCCACAGCACTCTGACTCATCATCTACCATAGGCATATGTCCTATCTCTCCGCCTGCTCCGTTTACTCCGGCTATGATTTTGCCCTCGCGGATGATTCCTCCGCCTACGCCTGTGCCGAGTGTGATCATGACTACATCCTGATGACCCTTTCCGCCACCCTGCCACATCTCACCGAGTGCAGCTACGTTGGCGTCGTTTCCGGCCTTTACCTTGATGCCTCCGCACAGCACTGAGAGGGACTGTGCCACGTTGAACACGCCCCAGCCGAGGTTGACACACTTCAATACTGTTCCGTCATCCTTTATCGGTCCCGGCACTCCCATGCCTACGCCCTCGATGTCACCCATCTCGATGCCGTGCTTCTCGTTATTCTCCTTGATGGATGCTGCGATATCAGGCAGAATGAGCTCGCCGGAATTCTCTGTGCGTGTAGGAATCTCCCATGTATCGACAAGCTTTCCTGTGGTCTCGAAAAAGCCTATCTTTACAGTTGTTCCACCTATATCTACTCCGTATGCATATTTCTTCATTTTTTCGTCCTCCAAATCGTTAAACTATGTTTATATTTTATTGCCTAATTGCATATTTTTCAATGTTTTTCATTGTTTTTTATGTTTTTTCTATATATAGAGGCATGTATATCCTCATCCACATGCCCGCTATTTGTAAATCCAAGCTTTTTTGCAAGGCGAACCGATGCTTCATTTCTCTCATCTATCCGGCAGTAAAGCTCTTTGAAGTCTGTGTTTTCGCGCGCGTAGTCTATGATGAAGCGGCACACCTCCGTGGCATAGCCCTGGTTCTGAAATTTTGGTGCTATCATATAGCCCAGTTCATTATGCTCAAGTCCTGCCCTGCCTATCAGCTTCCCTGTTTCCTTTAAAAATACAAGCCACATGCCATACTCGTAAAATCCATACATGTTCTCTATATATGCTTTCTGGTATTCAAGCTCTGTCTCATAGTCGTAAAGCGGCTCCACAAAGTCTGTCATGCCGGGCTTGTCATAGAGCTCATAGAGCGCAGGAAGGTCTGACAGGGACAGCTCACGTATCAGACACCTGTCTGTCTCGCCGATGTCCCACGGGATGTGATTATACCGCCTGCGCACCCGCTCCAGATACTCAATATCAAGCTCTGCAAGGCTTTCCACTGCATAGCGCGTGCCGCACTGCGGTTCTCCTACTGATGCTATGCCGAGTGAGTCAGCTATTTGCTTCTGCTGCCTGTTTGATACTATCCAGATGCAGTCTGTGGGAACTTTCGATATTCTTAGATTTCCCGTATTAGCTTTCGCGGTGTTATCTGCAGATTCTGTATATCCTGAATTATTTTCTATTTCATACACACACAAATTATTCTGCTGCTCATCCGGCAGTTTCTTCTGCAACTCATCCAGCAATTTTTCCGGTAGTGCACCATACAGTTTTTCTTGCAGCTCGCCATGATAGTAAAAAGAGGCAAGTTTTGCGCTTGCCTCATCAATAATTATTATCATTAAACTGTCTCCGGCTCCGGATAGTCCACTCCGAAGGTCTCAACTGTAACTGTCTTCATGACCTGAGCCTCAAGTGGTTTGTCCATATAGTCTGTGCGCACCTCTGCGATTTTGTTTACCACATCCATGCCCTCGATTACCTTGCCGAATGCCGCATACTCGCCGTCGAGATGTGGTGCATCCTGATGCATGATGAAGAACTGGCTGCCTGCTGAATCAGGTATCATGGTACGTGCCATTGAAAGTACACCAGCTGTGTGCTTTAAGTCATTTTTGAAACCGTTGTGTGTGAACTCACCCTTGATTTCATAGCCCGGGCCTCCCGTGCCGTTTCCGTCCGGATCTCCACCCTGGAGCATGAAGCCCTTGATTACACGGTGGAAGCATACTCCGTCATAGAAATTGTGATTAATTAAGCTGATAAAGTTGTTTACTGTGTTTGGTGCGATTTCCGGATAAAGCTCCGCCTTGATTACATCGCCGTTTTCCATTGTGATTGTTACGATTGGATTCTGTGCCATTATTTTTCTCTCTTTCTTTTATACTATTATGGTTCTGAATAGTTACATATTATGATATGAGACCCGGAAAACATCCGTTTTTTGCGAATAATTAAATATCGAATTAATTTTTATCCGATTATTTTTCTACTTATTCAGTGCCTCTACTACCTTCGGAAACTCCATGAAGTGTGATGCCTTCACCAGTATGGTGTCGCCCTCCTTCACATATGAAAGAAGCTCCTGTGTCATGGTCTCTCTATCCTCGAAATAGTGGATGTCTACATCGGATGATTTCTCTGCGGCTCCGGCTGCATATTCCTTTGCCAGCTCTCCTGCGGCAAAAAGTGTATGGATATGATTCTCTCCAACTGCTTCGCCTACCTCATGATGCAGCTTTTTCTCATCGCTTCCAAGCTCGCCCATGTCACCAAGCACTGCTATTGTCCTGCCCTTTGCATGTGAAAGCACCTCGATAGAGGATTTCATGGATACAGGATTTGCATTGTAGCAGTCATCTATCACTGTCATGCCATGCGTTTTGATGAAATTGGTACGCCCTGCGATTGTCTCTGCTTTCTCGATTCCTGACTTTATCTCAGCTATTGTGAGACCAAGCTGCAATCCGACAGCTGCTGCCGCCATGGCATTGTATACATTGTGCTCACCCGGGATGTGGATTTGTGCATCAAACTCACCCTCAGGAGTGACAAAATGAGCCTTCATGCCGTCAAAGCCCAGGTTTTCAATATTTGTGGTATATACTGATTTATGAACATCCGAAGCCGATTCCTTGCCATAGTATATGACAGGCTTTCCATTTACCGTCTGCACTGTGGCCAGCTTGTCGTCATCTGCATTCAGTACTGCGACCGCATCCGGCATCATATGCTCAAAGCACTCTGTCTTTGCTTTAAGCACGCCATCCCTGTCGCCCAAAAACTCCAGATGGCAGTAGCCGATATTGGTGATGACCATGACATCCGGGCATGACATGGTAGAAAGTCTGTGCATCTCGCCAAAGTCAGATATGCCCATCTCAAGTACTGCAACCTGATGGCTTTCCCTGATTCCGAAAATGGTGAGTGGCAGGCCTATCTCATTGTTGAAATTGCCTGCAGTCTTGTGGACGCTGTATTTCTGCTCAAGGACTGATGATATCATCTCCTTGGTGCTGGTCTTGCCAACACTTCCGGTGATACCCACCACCTTGATATCAAGGCTTTTTCTGTAAAATGCCGCGAGCTTTTTCATGGCATCGGTGGTTGATTCAACAAGCACATATGGGCCCGCCGGATCCGTAAGCTCATGCTCAGAGAGCACAATTGCTGCCCCCTGCTCAAACACAGTCGGAATGAATTTGTGTCCGTCCACCCTTTCTCCCTTTATCGGGATAAAAAGATAGCCCTCCTTCACCTGTCTGCTGTCTATGACGGCGCCGGTGATTGTCGTATCAAGCAGTGTCTCATCGCCTATGTATGTGCCCTCGCAGGCCTTAGCGATATTTGCAAATGTAAGATTCTTCATGTACTTATCAGACATGCTACACCTCATATTTTTTCAAAGATATGTCAATCAGATGCTCACAGAGCTGATTAAAGCTCATACCGATAACCGCTGCCTCCTGTGGCAGAAGACTGGTCGGAGTCATGCCAGGCAATGTGTTTGCCTCGAGGCAGAACATCTCATTTTTGTCATTAAGCAAAAAGTCTGAGCGTGAATATGTGTCAAGCCCGATAACGCGCGCAACCTCCTCGGCATAGTGCTGCATATCCTTTGTCACCTGCTCAGGAAGCTCGGCCGGACATGTCTCTACTGTACTGCCCGCCTTGTATTTATTCTTATAATCGTAGAAGCCCTCCTTAGGTGCAATCTCTATAATAGGAAGAGCCTTACCCTCGATAACGCCGACAGAGAACTCCCTGCCCTGTACAAACTCCTCGATAACCAGCTCATTTTCCCACTTGAAGGCATCGTCAAGTGCCGCCTTGAACTCTGCCGCATCCCTAACGATAGTGACACCGATGCTTGAACCGCCGCAGCATGGCTTTACTACACATGGAAGTGTCAGGTCAAGCTTTGTGATATCATCCTGTCTGGTCGCTCTGGTCATGGAAATGCCCCTTGGAGTAGGGATACCGTTTGCAAAGAAGAACTGCTTTGATGTCTCCTTGTTCATGGCGATGGCTGAGCTTAAATAATCGCTGCCTGTATATTTGACACCGAAGAGGTCAAATGCTGCCTGTATCTTTCCGTTTTCTCCGTTTTCTCCGTGGAGAGCCATGAAAACAATGTCCGCCATCTGACACATTTTGATGACATTTGGTCCGAAGAAGCAAGGTGACTGGTCCTTTCTGGAAGCCTTTACCTTTGCGAGGTCAGGTGCCTCTGTCGGAATATCGCTGACCTGCACGCTTATCTCGTCCGCGCGGTCAAATATACCTGTCAGGTCCTCCTCCCTGTCACTATATCCCATAAATACATCCAATAATATAACTTTGTGGCCGTTCTCTTTGAGTGCCTTAGCTACCATGCTTCCTGTCTTGAAGGAAACATCTCTCTCTGTGCTGAGCCCTCCGGCAAGTACTACGATGTTCATTTTTGTCCTCTTTTCTTTGATTGAATTATCATGCTTTGGTTTAATTAAACACAATGCAATGCTTCTTTTTTAAAGCTATGAGTAATCAACATAATTTCTTCAAAATTATAACACCATTTGTGCAAAAAAGAAAGACCGGTTGCCCGGTCAAAAAAGAAATTCTCATTTTATTTTAAACTGTGTTAGCTTCCAGCAGCTGTATCATTCTCATAAATACCATCCGCCCGTGCAAATCATCCTGTGAAAGTGATTCCCCGTACTTCAATACTAATAATCGGCACTGATAAAAATTCAGCTCAGGATTGCCAAAAAGCAAAATCCGCAAGGCTGCATTTTCCAGGTAATTGTGTATATTTCCCACCTCAATAAATATATCTACAATATCATCGAGGTTAATAAGTCCTTTCTGTTCATAATAAATTCTTCCCAAATATTTCATCCCTCCATCGATTATATTTTTCGTAGAACTTCTTTTTTTGCCTTTCTTTTGAAATTTTGTCGCTTTTGCGAAATTTCCCTCTTTGTTTTTGTTGGTGGGTTCATTTTTCCATATAATATATCAATATTCTAGGCGCGTTGCGCGCTGGTATTTTGAAGATTTCTATTAGAAGCTTCAATATTGATTGGTGATTAGCAGTTTTCGACAAAATATGACATGGGTTTGGGTTTAATTTAGCTGGTTTTTGGTTTATATTGCACTTTTCTCATAAGAATTTTTGGAATGATAAATTTGTACTATATTTTGAGGTTTTTGTTCTAATTATTTCATTTTTTATTGTTCGCTTGTTCCTTTGAGTAAATTTGGATTGACATTTTTCAATTTTTCTTTTGTTCGATTTTTCAGCAATATTTACATTTGTAGATTAAATCCATTTTTGTGGAGATAATGTAAAAGCATTACTACTGGATTCATTTTTAAAGGCATCGAATTCGAGCCCTTTAAAATTAGGATTTTTATATCTTGCAATATCCGTTAAACATATATAAAAAAACCGGCAGCCAACGGCTGCCGGTTTTCGATGAAAGAAAGGTTAAATTATGATGAAAAACAAGAGTCTAACATTCCGGTTCGATAAGTCCGTATGTATGTCCTTTTCTCTTGTAGACTACATTTACTTCGTCATTCTCTGCATTTCTGAATACGAAGAAATCGTGGCCTGAGAGCTCCATCTGGATGCATGCATCCTCAGGATACATAGGCTTCATACCAAATCTCTTGGTACGGACAATCTTGATTTCCTCGTCCTCTGCATCGTCTGCCTCCACGAAATCATCCTGGAATATCGCCGGTGCATACTTCTTTGCGGAAATCTTGGTTCTGTATTTGCGAAGCTGTCTCTCGATTACTTCCTCTACGAGGTCAATTGATACGTACATATCATTGCTGACCTGCTCTGAACGGATAACATGTCCCTTTGCCGGGATAGTAACCTCGATTTTCTGTCTATCCTTTTCTACGCTGAGCGTAACATATACGTCTGTGTCCGGTTTAAAAAACTTCTCCAGCTTTGACAACTTCTCCTCTACTGCCTGCTTAAGCCCCTCTGTTAATTCGATGTTTCTTCCTGAAATTGTTATTCTCATGATGTCCAACCCCTTTATCATTTATTTGATACGTTGTCTGTATCATGTAAATATTATACCATAAATTTCTTTTTCATCAATCATTTTTATGCATTTTATATAAAAAATCAAGATTTTATTTATGATTCGACACGAAATCACTTGATTTCGCTATACTTAGGAATTTCATCAAGGCAAAAAACATCAAGTCGGATGATTTTTTATACACTATCCCAGCGCCTCAAGCTGAGAGGAAAGCTCCTCCCACGCCTCCATATCTATAAGGATTTCTTCCTCGAGAGCGTCTATTTCGTTCTGGATTTCCGTGAGCTTTGAGTAGCTTGACTGATACTGCGGCTTCATAAGCTCGGCCTTGAGCTCATCGAGCTTTGCTTCCTTGACTGCCAGGTCCTCCTCTGCCTTTTTGACCTTTTTTTGTATCTTTGAGCGCTCCTTACCCGGGTTGTAGTATGCTTTGCCGGTTGATGAGACAGCCATGCCGCCTGCCTGGGCTGCGTTATTTGCATTGGTGCTTTCGCCCACATTACCTGCTGCAGCAGTTTGTGACGTGCTCCGGTTTGCATCACTGCCTGTCTGACTGCCGCCGGTCTGACTGCTGCCGTTCCGGCTTATCGCGCCGCCAAATATTGCATTGCCTCTGTATACATTTTTGCTTTCCGAAGCCTCCCTGTCGAGCTTTTCCTGATACTGCTCATAGCCAAACTGATAGAGATTGGTCGTGCCATCCTCGAACACAAGCAGCTGTGTGGCTACCTTTTTCACGAAATATCTGTCGTGTGATACAAAAATCAGTGTGCCCTTGTAGTCCTTAAGCATGCTCTCTAGCGTTTCCTTACCTACGATATCCATATGGTTAGTTGGCTCATCGAGCACGAGCACGTTCGGTCTGGTCTTTAAAATCTTGCAAAGCGCCAGTCTGACCTTTTCTCCTCCTGAGAGCATATTTACGTTCTTGAACACGTCCTCCCCTGAAAAAAGGAAGGCTCCGAGTGCATTTCTGGCCTCGGTTTCCGTGAGATTCGGATACTCATCCCAAAAATCATCGAGCACAGTCTTGTTGCTTGTATACATGGCCATCTGCTGGTCGAAATATCCTATCTGCACGTTGGTTCCAAAGCGGTACTCGCCTGAAAGTGCAGGGATCTTACCCACGATAGTCTTTAAAAATGTCGATTTTCCAAGTCCGTTTCCGCCGAGTATGCCAAGCTTTTCGCCTCTTTTCAAATCGAGTGACACTACAGAGAGCGGATGGTCATAGCCGATTGCAAGCTCTGATGTATAAAGCACATCGTTTCCAGTCTCCTTTTCGGGCTGGAAATTGGCATGGAAGGTCTTGTTGTCGTACTTGTCCGGCGCCTCGATAATCACCATGCGGTCGATAGCCTTCTGCTTTGACTGCGCCATGGCTGTCTTGGTCGGCTTGCCCTTGAAGCGCGTAACCATACGCTGCAAACGCTCTATCTCCTTCTGCTGGGCGATGTGATCCTTCATCTGCTTGTCGTAGTTTTCCTTTTTGCGGGCGATAAAATTGGTATAATTGCCCGGATAGCGCCTTGCTGTGCCGTACTCTATCTCGTATACCACATCTACCACATTGTCGAGAAACATACGGTCATGGGATACGACAACCACTGCCTTCGGGTACGACTTCAGATAGCCCTCAAGCCACTCAATCGTCGTGACATCGAGGTGGTTGGTCGGCTCGTCCAAAAGCAGTATGTCAGGCTTTGACAAAAGCAGCTTTATGAATGCTATCTTGGTCTGCTGTCCTCCGGAAAAGTCACGGATTGGCTTTTTGCGCTCATCATCTGAGAAGCCGAACTTGCGGATCATGACCTCATATTCCTTCTCATAATAGTAGCCGCCATCATCCTTGAAGGCCTCCTCCATCGCGGTATATCTGGCTACCTTTTCATCGGAATAATCATGCTCGAGCTCTGCAGCCGCGCGCGCAAGCTCTGCCTTTCGCTCGTCCATTTTCACGAAGCATTTACGCACCTCCTGCTCGAGTGTCACATCAGGATCATCAAACGCAATCTGCTTCAGATACCCTATCTCCGGGTTTCCTGCCTTTGCAATAAAGGCGCTCTCATCGCTGTCGAGCTTTTCCATCTCAACCTCGCCTGAAATGAGCTTTAAAAGTGTTGTCTTGCCACAGCCGTTTCTGCCGACTATCGCTATCTTTTCTGTGTTTCTGATTTCAAAATCTATACTATGCAAAATGACGTCGTCGCCAAATGCGACAGCGCCATTACTTATCTGGTAGAGCATATACTATCCTTTCATGCTTATGCCTGCTGCTTAATTGTTAGCCATAATGTAGTTGACAAACTGTGTTGCAGTACGTCCTGAAATACCACCGTGGCTGAGTTCCCACTTGTTTGCCTCCCTGCACAGCTCCTCGTCTGAAAGTGTGCAGCCGCTCTTTCTCGCAAGCTCTGTTACGATGTTGAAGAACTCCTTCTGTGACGGCTTTGAGTAGCTGATTGTCACACCAAAACGATTTACAAGTGACAGCTTCTCCTCAACTGTATCTGAGTGGTGCTTGTCATTGCTGTTGTCCTGGTCATTACGGTCATTCCATGTCTCCTTAATCAAGTGACGGCGGTTAGAGGTTGCATAAATCAGTATGTTGTCCGGCTTTGTCTCCACGCCGCCCTCGATAACTGCCTTTAGGAACTTGTACTCAATCTCATGCTCCTCGAATGAGAGGTCATCCATATATATGATAAATCTGTAGTTTCTGTTTTTGATTGCTGCGATAATCTTTGACAGATATTTAAACTGATGCTTGTATATCTCAATCATGCGCAGTCCGTCATCATAATACTGATTGACAATAGCCTTGATGCTTGTTGATTTTCCGGTTCCGCTGTCTCCGAAAAGCAGCACATTGTTGGCCTTTTTGCCCTGTACAAAGGCCTCTGTATTGTCTGTGAGCTTTTTCTTTTGGATTTCATAGCCGATCAGGTCATCGAGCATGACTGCATCCATATTGTTGATTGGCATGAAGGAGAAGCCGCCGTCCAAATGCTCCTCAATCCTGAAAGCCTTGTTGAGACCAAACATGCCGACTCCGTATGCCTTGTAAAAGCCTGTTACCACATCAAAGAACTCCTGCTCATCCTTAGCTGCCTCAAGCTTCTTGCTCAGCGCCCTTACTTTCTCGCTGACATTGTGATTGTACATAAGATCCTTTTTCACAATGGCCTTATAATTGCTGATCTGTGTGAAGCAGTCGATCCCGAGTGCTGACTCGATTGGCTTGAAATCATAATCGAAAAGCTTCTTAAAAATCCTGAAATCGTTTGCCACAAGCCCATTTACGCTGCCATCGCTGGCTCCGACCTTCTCACAGGTGATGGAAAACGGATTCTCACTCATCATAAGGAAGAAAGTGAGATAGTTGTGCCACAGATTGTCATCAAAACCATAGTCTGTCGCTACCTTTAGGATTCTCTTGACCTGTGTATTGATGTCGCGCACAAGCTCTGTCTTGTTGTACTCGCCCACCTCAAACTGCTCAAAGAGCTGGCCCAATTTATAAAGTATCTCGTCCTGAGATAAATCTCCGTACATAAGTAATTTTGATATTTCCTGATACATGGCTGTTCCTCCTGGTCTTGCCTTGTTTTCGCTGCTAACAAATTATTATAAACACTGCGCCTCGATTTTGCAAGAGCTTGTATCCCGGTTTCTTATTACTACGGGCTGAAATGGCGCGGGGGACGTAAGCACCGGGCAGTGGGATGTACATCGTACTCCCGCTGGAGCGCATAGCGAAGTGTCTTAGAGTCTGTTGAATTATGCCTCAATAAACAGAAATGCCAAGCCATGGACGGCTGGGCAAGGCGTTATGCGCCACGGACGGCGCATAAAAGCCGGTTTCGTCGGGCATCGAAAACCTAAAAAGCATAATTCCTACAGACTCTTAGACAAGAAGCGTAGCTCACGCGGGAGTATGGTGTGCGTCCCACTGCCCGATGCTTACCTCCTTCCCAACACGTAAAAAGGCGGAGCTAAAACTCCACCTTTATTGTTGTGCCACGCCCCACCTCGCTGTCGAGCGTAAGCCCTGCATCATGCAGCTGCACTATATGCTTTACTATCGCAAGCCCAAGGCCTGTGCCGCCGGTCTCCTTTGAGCGGCTCTTGTCCACTCTGTAGAAGCGCTCAAAGACCCTCTCCTGCTGATCCTTTGGGATGCCTATGCCGTTGTCCTCGACCGTGAGAACTGTCTTGCCGCCCAGCTTGTGTACCGTCACATTTACGGTGCCGCCATCATTGTTGTAGCGGATAGCATTCTGGCAGAGATTCTCAACGAGCTCCGTGAGAAGCTGCCTGTTGCCTCGTACCATACAGTCAGTGCCGTCAAAATTGAGTGCTACTTTTCTCTGCTCGGCGTTCACCTGTAGATTTTCCATGCAGTCCTTGACCAGACTGTATAGATCAAGCTGTTCAAAGCCCTGCTGTGCCTCACTGGAATCAAGCTCCGAGAGCTTTATGATATCATTGATCAAGGAAAGCAGGCGCTGTGCATTTCTTCTGATTTCAGTGGCAAAATGAATCTGCTGCTCCTTTTCGACCATGCCGTTTTCTATGAGCTCTGCGTAGCCGGAGATGGCTGTAAGCGGAGTCTTTAGCTCGTGTGACACATTGGCTGTGAAATCCTGTCTGCTCTTTGCCGCGGCAAGCACGCCCTCATGCTGTATCCTTATCGCATTCATGAACGGCACGAGCTCCTTGTACTCCGTCTTTTTCTGGATGACAGATGCCTGTTCAAGGTTGCCTGCGAGTGTCTCGATTGGCTTCATGAGCTTTCTGGTCAGGCTCTTTGCGAGAACTACACATATTCCAGCTATGATAACCGTCACTATAAGCATGGCCGGTATATTGCTTGCAAACATGTTCCAGATACTTCTCGCCGCAATAGAGACACGCAGTACCGTTCCATCGTCGAGCCTTATGGCGTGATAGAAGGTATTGCTGTTCATGGTGGCTGAGGTTCTCACGCTGTCTCCCTCACCTTTATCAAATGCAGATTCAACTTCCGGTCTGTCGCCATGGTTTCCGAGGCTTGTCACATCATTTTGATTGTCATACAACACTGTGCCGTCCTTGTCAATCCAGGTGACACGAATACCCTCCACGTCTATCTGCGGTATTTCATTTATATCCTGTTTTAGTATTCCGGTGCTTTCTATTGTCTCTGCCATGACCTGTAAGTCTTCCTTTACCTGCTTCTGGAAGAGGTAATAGTTTATTACTGTCATGGAAATCATTGTGGCAATTGCAACAAAAAGTGCTGTAGCTACCAGATAATAGTTAATCTTCTTTTTCATGCTGTACGCTCCGCTTGTGTATATCAGAAGTCATAATAAACAGCTATTATTCTATAACATAGCCCACATTTCTGACTGTCTTTATCCTGCTGCCATAGTCACCCAGCTTGTGGCGGAGTGTCTTTATGTGCATGTCCACTGTACGTGTCTCGCCCTCAAAGTCAGTATCCCAGACGCTTCTCATGATGACCTCCCTGGTCATGACTATGCCCTGACTGCCCATCAGAAGCCTCAAAAGCTCATACTCCTTGTATGTAAGGTCAACAGGCTCATTTTTCACTGTAACAACATGACGCTCATGGTCAATCACCAGATCATCCAGCTTTAAAAGCTTCGGCTCCTCCTTCGCTGTTCTCCTGAGCAGTGCCTTCACTCTTGTGATAAGCTCCATGATTGAGAAAGGCTTTTTGATGTAATCATCTGCGCCTCCGTCAAACCCTTTTATCATATCCATCTCTGTGGTCTTGGCTGTGACCATTATAATAGGAACATCCTGTGTGGCCGGACGCTTTCTAAGCTTTCTGACAATACCGTAGCCGCTCTCATCCGGAAGCATCACATCAAGCAATATAAGATCCGGTACAAGCTCATCCAGCTTCTTGTAAAATTCCTTTGCGTTTTCAAATGCACTGACGATGTAATTACTGTTTTTTAAAGCAATAGTCTCTATCTCACGTATGCTCTCGTCGTCCTCTACAATATAAATAAGTGCCATAGCTTTCTCCATTTCAAAAAATCTTATGTAAAATTTTTACCTATTCTTTACTTTCGATTATACATTACAAATGTAAAACAGACGATGGTTTTATGTAAAATTTATGTAAAATCCATCGTCTGTATTAATTTCATTTGTGTATAATAATTAAATCATGACTTACGAACCTTGTCATCCAGCGCAAACTCAACCCACTCTGCAATATTTGTTGCATGGTCTCCGATACGCTCGAAGTATTTTGCAACCATGAGAAGATCCTCTGCCTGCTCACCATCCTCCGGATGCTCCCTGATGAAATCAATAAGCTCAGCCTTTACCTTATCAAAAAGCTCATCAACCACATCATCCTGCTTCATCACTATGTGAGCCTTGTCATTGTTCTTCTCAACATATGCCTCGATTGCCCTGATAAGCATAAGCATTGTCTCCGAAGCCATGCTCTTGACATGCTCTATATTGACCCTGTATGGCTTGTCACTGCTCATCAAAATGGTCATCTCGCTGATATCGGCTGCGTGGTCTCCTATACGCTCCATATCAGTAACCATCTTCATCGCTGCAGAAATTGTTCTAAGGTCTCTTGCTACAGGCTGCTGCTGCATGAGCAGATTAAAGCACAGGCTCTCTATCTTTTTCTGCTCTCTGTCTATCTCTGAATCGCCCTCCATGATGGCTTTGGCGCTATCGGCATCCTGATGTATAAATGCCTCGATTGCTTTCTGGATTGACTCCTCAATCATGCTTCCCATGTGCATCATTTCTTCATTCAGCTTCTTAAGCTGCTCGTCGAATTTCGATCTCATTAACCAAACCTCCCTGTGATGTAATCCTCTGTTCTCTTGTCCTGTGGATATGAGAAAATTGTCTTTGTGTCACCAAACTCTACCATATCTCCCACAAGGAAGAAGGCTGTATCGTCTGACACACGTACTGCCTGCTGCATGTTATGTGTTACAACCACAACTGTGTACTTTTTCTTTAAATCCTCCATGAGCTCCTCTATCTTTGAAGTAGAGATAGGGTCGAGCGCTGATGTTGGCTCATCCATCAAAAGCACCTCCGGCTGTACGGCAAGTGCTCTCGCAATACACAGTCTCTGCTGCTGTCCACCTGAAAGGCCCATGGCAGATTTCTTTAATCTATCTTTAACTTCATTGAAGATTGCAGCACCCTGAAGACTTTCCTCAACTATCTGGTCGAGTATCTTTTTATCCTTGATGCCATGCACTCTCGGGCCATATGCGATATTGTCATATATGCTCATCGGGAATGGATTTGGCTGCTGGAAAACCATGCCGACCTTTTTGCGAAGTACGGTTGTATCGACTGATGGTGCATATATATTCTCACCATCTATCTCTATGCTTCCCTCGATTCTGACGTTGTCAACCAGATCATTCATTCTGTTGATACACTTTAAAAATGTAGACTTACCACATCCTGACGGTCCGATCAGCGCTGTCACGCTGTTTTCTTTTATGTCCATATTGACACCATGCAGTGCATGATTCTGGCCATAGTACAGATTCAGGTCGCGAACCTGAATTTTGATTTTTTTCTCCATTTGTATCTCCTGCAACATGTAATAAATTTCTTGTCTTCGAGAATACATTATATGGATGCTTTGTAAAATGCTCTATCAGATGTATGTAAAATCTATGTCAAATTTAAGGTTTCTTTAACTATATGAAGCTTGTCCATTATCCTGTCTGCATCAATATTGGAGTAATTGATAATAAACTGATGCCTGTCCTCCTTTGGCTTACTCAGGTTGAAGTGGGTAATCGCCTGAAGCTTTATGCCTTTTTTCAAAAGCCTTTCTTCAACTGTTTTGTCCGGAAGGTTTGTGTCAAACTGTATGATAAAATGCAAGCCGGAGTCATTTTCTATTACCTTACACGCCTTTTCAGTGAAACAGCCTTTTATGGACGAAAGCACGCTCTGGCGCTTTCTGCCGTAGTGCAGCCTCATCCTGTTTATGTGCTTTTCAAAATAGCCCTCGCTGATAAATCGTGCCAGCGTGTACTGCTCGAATGTGGATACCGTGCATGAGTAAAATGAAAGCCTCCTGTAAAACTCATTTGCCAGATGCTCCGGCAACACCATGTAGCTGATTCGGATGGTGGATGTGAGAGATTTTGAAAATGTATTTATATAGATGACCTTTTCGCACGCATCTATCGAGAGGATGGGAGGTATCGGGTGTCCGTTCATGCGAAACTCACTGTCGTAATCATCCTCTATGATGTATCTGTCGCTGCTCTCGTTGGCCCATGCCAAAAGCTCATAGCGGCGGTTCACAGGCATAGTGATTCCTGTCGGGAAATGGTGTGTCGGGCTGATATGTGCTATCTGCGCGTTCGCTTTCTTTATAAGCTCCACGCTGATGCCCTGCTCATCCATCTGCACCGGCAGGCATTTTGCATTGTTGCACTCGTATATCTGGCTGATTTTCTTATAGCCCGGATCCTCCACGCAGTATACCTTGTCCGTACCCAAAAGCTTCACAAGCAGTCCGTACAGATACTCTGTTCCCGCTCCGACTATTATCTGGTCCGGGTCCACATTCATACCGCGAAACGATGACAGATGGCTTGCTATCGCTTCCCGAAGCTCTCTCACTCCGCCACACGGCGACACCGACAAAAGCTCCTGCTCCCTAAGGGAAATCGTCTCTCGCATGAGCTTTGCCCATATGGAAAACGGAAAGTTACCCGGGTCTGTCCTGTTTGATGAGAAGTCAAATATGCTTTCATCCTGCTCAGGCGGCAGCTTTATGCTAAGCTCCTTCTGCACCGGTGCCTTGATTACCCTTATATCTGACACATCGGCTATGAAATAGCCCTTCTTTGGCCTTGCAAACATATAGCCCTCGCCTATCAACTGGTCATATGCATTTTCAACCGTAATGGTACTAACTCCCAGATTCTTGGCGAGGGTACGCTTTGATGGCATTTTCTCCCCGGAGCTTAGTTTCCCCTGTGATATATCGTTTTTGATGCACTCATACAGGCATTTATAGAGTGGCCCGTCTGTTTTTGTGAGGTCGTAGGTCAGCATTTGATTCACCGCTTTCTGGCATTTTTATTTTCCTTATTTTGAATATTTTAATATTACCAGATATGGCGTAATATTGCAACCATGATATATGGCTGGCATGAGCAAATGCAGCCCGGCGGCTCAGGCGGCGTGTACACTCTCGTGTTCGCTACGCTTTGCTGCCAAGATACTGTAAGAATTATGCCTTATAGTTTTTCTATGCCAGACGAAACCGTCGCTACTCGCCCTCCATGGCTCGATAGCTCCTTGCCCCGGCTTCCATGCCGGTGCATTTCTGGTTTTCTTGGGCATAATTCAACAGTATCTAAGCAGCTCCGCTATGCGCTCTCACGAGAGTATACTCGCCGCCTGCGCCACCTAAACATATATGCTCACGCCTGACTACTTCCGTCATATAAATGATTAAAGGGGCAAAATACCTTTTGACCCTCATATCATATAAATTGATTCAAAAATACAAATGCAAAAACCAAAAGGAGATTTAATAAATGAAAAATAATAAGAATACTCAATACGAACTCAACAAAGGACTTGCACAGATGCTAAAGGGCGGTGTCATCATGGATGTCACGACTCCGGAGCAGGCCAGGATTGCCGAAGCGGCCGGTGCATGTGCTGTTATGGCGCTTGAGAGAATCCCTGCTGATATCAGAGCCGCAGGCGGTGTTTCAAGAATGAGCGATCCAAAGATGATTAAGGGCATACAGGAAGCTGTCAGCATCCCTGTCATGGCAAAGTGCCGTATCGGTCACTTCGTGGAGGCTCAGATACTTGAGGCTATCGAGATTGACTACATTGATGAGTCTGAGGTGCTTTCACCTGCTGATGATGTGTACCATATCAACAAGAGAGATTTCAAGGTGCCTTTCGTATGTGGTGCAAGAGACCTCGGTGAAGCACTCCGCCGTATCAACGAGGGAGCTTCCATGATCCGTACAAAGGGTGAGCCCGGTACAGGTGATATCGTGCAGGCTGTCAGACATATGAGAAAGATGAATTCTGAGATTGCTAAGCTTACTTCCATGCGTGAGGACGAGCTTTTCGAGGCGGCTAAAAATCTTCAGGTGCCTTTTGAGCTTGTTAAGTTTGTTCACGATAACGGCAAGCTTCCTGTTGTAAACTTTGCGGCAGGTGGTGTGGCTACTCCGGCTGATGCAGCTCTTATGATGCAGCTCGGTGCTGAGGGTGTGTTCGTCGGCTCAGGTATCTTCAAGTCAGGCGATCCTGCCAAGAGAGCTGCCGCTATCGTAAAGGCTGTTACAAACTTTACAGACGCCAAGCTCATCGCAGAGCTTTCTGAGGATCTCGGTGAGGCTATGGTCGGAATCAACGAGAGCGAGATTAAAATCATCATGGAAGAAAGAGGCAAATAAAATGAAATCAGGACTTAAGATTGGTGTTTTAGCTGTTCAGGGAGCGTTTATTGAGCACAAGCGCATGCTTGAGTCTCTTGGGTGCGAATGTGTAGAGCTGCGCAAAAAATCAGATATCTGTGACTTAGACGGACTCGTGCTGCCTGGAGGTGAGAGCACTGTGCAGGGCAAGCTGCTCCGTGAGCTTGATATGTTTGATGAGCTTAAGGGAAGAATTGCAAACGGACTTCCGGTGCTTGCAACCTGCGCCGGTCTTATCCTTTTAGCTTCACATATCAGCAACGATAACAACGTATATTTCGGCACTTTGCCTGTCACTGTTAAAAGAAATGCCTACGGCAGACAGCTTGGAAGCTTCGAGGCCACAGCAAGGTTTGACAATAGCTTTGACTTTACCATGACATTTATCAGGGCGCCATATGTGGAGGCTATTGATGATTCAGCAAAGAATGATGTGCGTGTACTCGCAGAGTATGATGGCAAAATTGTCGGCGTGCAGTATAAGAACCAGATTGGGCTGGCTTTTCATCCGGAGCTTGATGATGATACACGGATTCATGAGAGGTTTTTGGAGATGATATGATTATTCAGGAATGTTATTATAATTTGTAATAGCATTCCTTCTTGTTTTCTATTTATATTTTTATTGCCATATCATTTTTCATCATTTATAATTATATCATATGATTCAACACTATTATCCGGAGGGGTTATGAAAATTTTAATTAGTAGGGAACAATTGGAGCTTTTACTTGAAAAAAAGCGCGATTTTATAGGCAAAAAGATAACAATAGATACAATTATAGCAGGTATATCTTTCTTAATATCAGTATGGACAGCAAACTATGAAACCATATGGAGCATCCCGGGAATTGTATTTAAAACTATATTTTGTGTTATCGGAATTGTCTACATGATAAAAATAATATATGATATTATTGATTTCAAAAACAATAATTACACTCACACAGACTTATTGAGAGATATAGAAGGATTGGACATGATACAGCATAATCATTCATTAATTATAATAAAAAACAGTGCCCCCGGCATAAAAACAAAATATCTTACATATTATGACGAAAGATGGGACTGTAAGCTGTTTCCCAATTTAAAAACCGCAGATAAAGACAATGAAGCCTTTATCATCAGTAATTTATCAAATGATTTAGGTATACCCAAAAAAGAAATCAAATGCAAATATATATCATCCAGAGTACAGGAAAAATATTCCGTAAGCCATAACGAAAACAGAGTGTATAACCATAGGCTGTACGAGGTAGAATTTAAAAATATTCCAAAAATAATGAATAAAAACGACTTTTCTATTAACTCCCGACACTATTATTGGATGACAATTAGTGAAATGGAAAAAGACGATAATATAATGAAAAAGAATATGGAAGTAGTTGATTTTGTAAAAGAATGCGAAAAATAATTTTTTAAGCCGGGGCATCTGCCCCGGCTTTTATTGTTTCTTATGTCTTATAAGTTCAATATATAATATGATTAGATGGTCAATAGGTATCATAATATTGTTTTAAAAAGCCTAAAACTCCAGAGTCACCTTAAACAGATCACCGTCCACAGTCAGCTCCAAAGTACCATTCATAAGCTTCATAAGGCTTTCTGCAATAGACAGTCCAAGTCCGCTGCCCTCGGTATTTCGTGAGCTGTCTCCTCTGACAAAACGCTCCTTGAGCTCATCGCTTGAAATATTAAGCGGTGTAGCTGATACATTCTTGAAGGTTATGATGGCTCCGCTGTCCTTTGGAATGATGTCAATGTACACTCTCGTGCCCGGCTGGGCATATTTGTTGATATTGTTCATCAGGTTATCAAACACTCTCCACAGATGTCGTCCGTCTGCCTGAATCATGACAGGTGTAACGTCATTTTTGATAATTAAATCAAGATTATTTTTCTCGAATTTTTCTTTGTATTCTCCGGCTACCTGTGACAACATAACAGCCGCATCCAGTTCCTCAAGTTCTACATTTATGCTGCCGGTAGATGCCTTTGACGCTTCGAGTAAATCCTGAATTAATTTTTTCAGACGTGATGACTGTCTGTCGAGAACGTCAAGATATTCACGTACCTTCTCGTTATCTATGTCCTCCTTCTGCAACAGGTCCACATAATTGATAATGGAGGTGAGCGGTGTCTTGATATCATGCGACACATTTGTGATGAGCTCCGTCCTGAAGCGCTCACTCTTCATTTTTTCAGAGACCGCCGCCTCTATTCCGTTGCTCACATTGTTCAAATCCTCACCATGCTTTCTGAAGAACAGCATGAGCCTTGATGTATCAACAGGCTGTGAAAAATCACCGTTTGCTATAGCCTTTGCGGCACATCTTATCCTGTCATACTGCATGATAAATGCGATAAGAAACGCAAGCTCTATAAGCTTTATAATGAATATAAATCCAATACTCCTTACTCCAAAGCCTATAAGCTCAAGCAGGCATATGAAACCGAATGCAAGCATACTGATCAAAAACAGCGGTACATTTCTTTCTATCCATGAAAAGCCGTATCTGATTGGAGCAAATACCATCCTGCATAGCTTTTTGACAGGCTTTAAGAAAAATCTCACTACATAATAGCACAGTGTATGCTTCCAGAACTCATGCGCCCTGATTCTTACGTATGTTGAAAGGATTGCTTCAAGCGAAACCATGGTTGCCACCAGACAAATGAGTGCCACCACTGGAAGCTGCTTTATAAGTAAAAAGCCTGCCGGAAATACCATAAAGTCTGCAAGCATTGTCACACCGAGCATCACCTCATACGGCAGCCTGTCATATAATCGTAATTTAATTTCTTCTGAATCTTCGCGTTTTCCGGCAATCGTCAGCAGATACCCCGCTGTAATCACAAAACCAAGTATAAATATGACAAACAATACACTCAAATGTGTCTCTATAAATTCCATGATATCCAGTACGCTGTCTGCCTGATTGAAGTAATCGCCCTTTTCCTGAAGCTGCTGTGGAAGCTTTGCATACACATAATAGTACTCAGGCAGCTCTTCCGTTGGGGTGTATGGATAGTACACAATTCCGGTATCCGATATATTAAAGGTATCCGGTAAAAGCTCATAGCTCTCATTCACCTGCTCCACCACTTTTATGATTTCGTAGCGGTCATAATAAATATCCTCATTATAATCGTAGTAAGAGCCGTCACTTTCAAAGCCCGAATTATCGTTATCCTCCAGATTCATGCCACACTTTATATGATTTCCTTTTTCATCATAGCACTTTACATTTTTCCACTCGGCAAAGCCGGAAGTATCGAGTGACTGGCCTGTAAACATCTCCTCGTAGGCAAAGTATTTATTTCCATTCTCATCGGTTTTCTCAACTGCCTTATATAAGCCGAGCGAGCTGTTATCGTTAGAGCCTGTCATCACCCTCACCTTTGGAATGACATAAGCTGTGCCATCATTCAGGCACAGATAAAAGAGCCCATTTGTCTTGGAATACATGATTGAGCTGATTCTCTCACTGTTCATATCGCTTGAAGCAGCGTCTGACTCCTCATAGCTGCCGCTCATTGCATCCCATAGATTTAATAGCCTGTTCCACTTTAAGTTCTTTGCCTTGTAGCTAAAAATATAATCCGGATTTGATATTTCATCCACACTTGAATACACCTTTGCTGCATCAGATTTTACATCTACCTTGTCCTCTGATGTTTCATTGCTCTTTACCACTGCGGCCTGCAGATTGGTATCATTAGTCATCTGCGAAAATGCATTGTCATCACCGGATTCATAATTGTACACCATCTGTCTGCTATAGGCTCCTGCAATATTCGCATGAATTTCATCCCTTAGCTGTGCTGTGCTTTCATAATTGTTTGTGTACACTGCAACTATCGTTGTTACAACAAATCCTGCCGCCATGACCGAGCATACTATAAATGCCGCCAGCTTAAGCCACAGATTTCTTGATATTTTTTTCATATCATTCACCTTCCATTTTATAGTGCTTCACCTGACAAAGCTGTATCAAGCACGCACCTATTCAGCGTCAATTTTGTATCCGCGCCCCCAGATAACCTTTAAGTATCTTGGCTCCGCCGGATTTATCTCTACTTTTTCTCTGAGATGACGGATATGTACCGCCACCGTGTTTTCTGTCCCGTATGGCTCATCCTTCCAGACCTTTGCATATATCTGATTCGGCGAATATACCTCGCCCGGATGCTCCATGAGAAGCTTCAAAATATCGTACTCTGTACGTGTGAGATTTGCTGCCTCGCCATCAACTGTCACTGTCTTTGATTTGTCATCCAGCTCAATGCCACCGATTACCAGCTTTCCTGCGCTTGTATTGCCTGCGCCAAGAAGCATGTATCTCCTGATCTGCGACTTCACCCTCGCCTGCAGCTCTACCGGGTTAAACGGTTTCGTCACATAGTCGTCTGCTCCGACCGTGAGCCCGAGTACCTTGTCAGTGTCCTCACTTTTGGCAGTGAGCAGTATGACCGGCACATTAGAGATTTTTCTGATTTCCACCATCGCCTCTATGCCGTCCATGACAGGCATCATGATATCCATCAGGACAAGATGCACGTCATTGTGCTTTACTATGTCGAGCGCCTCCAGCCCGTTTCTCGCCGGGATTACCTCGTAGCCATCACTGGTCAAATAAATGCTGATTGCCGATACAATATCTTTTTCATCATCACATACTAATACTTTATACATAATTGCCTCCGGAAGTTTTATGTTGGTCTTATTGTATCAATTGTAACATTAAAATCCAATTATGTAACACATTAAGATTTGTTTAAGAAAAAAAAGAAGCTTCGATTTACTGATTTCAAATCGAAGCTTCTTTCTTAGTTAGTTTATTATATTGGTTAGTTTGTAACTATTCAGCACAGAAATATGCGGTAGTGCATATTTCGTAAGAAAACGTATATTATGTAGGAGCAAACGCCCATCAGCGCAGCTAATTCTACTTCGCCTGGAATTTCTTTGCAAGCACCTTTGTCAGGATGTTGATAAGGAATACGATTACAAGAAGCACAACCGCAATTCCAAATGCCTGGTCGAATTTTCCTTCACTTGTCGCTGCAAGGTAGAGCTTGATGGTAAGTGTTCCACCTGACTGCATTATCTTTGAGAAATATCCGCTGGCAATCTTTGGAAGCATTCCTGCACTTCCTGCCGTAAAGAGGAGTGCTGCTGACTCACCTACGATTCGTCCTATCGCAAGGATAACACCTGTGATGATTCCCGGCATGGCTGACGGCAGCAGGATGGTGCGGATGGTGTGCCATTTTCCAGCTCCAAGTCCGACTGCTCCGTGTCTGTAGCTGTCCGGTACAGTTTTAAGCGCCTCCTGTGTATTTCTTGTGATGAGAGGCAGCACCATGAGTGTCAGTGTCAGTGAGCCTGTCAGGATACTGTAGCCAAAGCCTATTGTCTGTCCAAAGAACATCATTCCGAAGAGACCAAAGATGATTGACGGTATTCCTGCAAGTGTCTCTGTGGCAAACTCTATTGTGGATACGAGCTTACCCGGCTTTGCATACTCATTCAGATACACGGCTGCTCCCACTCCGACAGGAGTTGCTATAAGCATGGTGATAATTATGATGTAAAGTGTATTGAGCAGGTTGCCCGCTATTCCGACAGTGCCTCTTAATACAGATGTCTCGCTGGTCAGAAACTGCCAGTTTACCTGTCCGATTCCCCTGACAAATACATATATGATGATTCCCGCAAGCAGCACTACCGATAATGCTGCGCACAGATATATGAAAAAGTATACTACATCATCGCCTATTCTGCGGCGTTTTCCATTTATACTAGTCATTTTCCACAGCTCCTTTCTTTTTGAGTTTCATAAGGGTGAGGTTGATTATCATGATAAACACAAAAAGCACAAGACCTACTGAGAAAAGCACTTGTCTGTGAAGCCCGCTGGCGTATCCCATCTCGCTGACAAGCTGTGTGGTAAGGAAACGTACTGAGTTGAACGGAAGTGGAAAGCTTACCGTTCCACCGGCTACCATGTTGATAGCCATAGCTTCTCCAAGTGCACGTCCTATTCCGAGCACAATTCCTGTCATGATTCCTGACTTTGCTGCAGGAACCGTCACTTTAAATATTGTCTGTATCTTTGTTGCTCCAAGTGCAAGGGATGCCGCTCTCATCTGCTGCGGTACTGCCTGTATTGATGATACGCTCATGTTGATTACCGTAGGAAGAATCATGATTGCAAGCACTATGATTGCTGCAAGCAGGTTTGATCCGCCGGTAAACTGATGCGTTGCTGAGTTTGCAAAAACATGCTTCTCGAGTTTGTATAATACCGGATTAAGTATCATAAGTCCTAAAAGTCCATAGATTACTGATGGAATGGCTGCAAGCAGCTCTACTGCCGGCTGCACTACCGCTGAGAGCTTTTTGTTTGACACCTCAGTGAGAAATACTGCCGTAAGAAGAGCAATCGGTACTCCTATGAGGATAGATACTGCTGTTCCTATGATGGATGTGAGGATTATGTACAATATTCCGTAGCTTGGGTCTGCCGCTGTCGGCGCCCATTTTGTTCCGAATAATAGGTTTAACACTCCAACCTTGAAAAATGCCGGTGCACCTTTAAGGAACATATAAATTGTTATTGATAATACTGCGAATATTGCCACAACCGCACATACCGTGAATATTATTTTGGCAACATTCTCTACTATGGATTTATGTTTCATTTGATACTCCTTGTTTCAAAAAATTCCCCAGGAAACCTGCCATTTCCTGAGGAAACCCTGTATCTTATCGATATGTATTAATACTGATGCCTAATATCGATGTCTGTATTTTGTATTATTTTTATACTTATACTTACTAGCGATGTCTGTATTTCGTATCATTAATATGACCGATATTTCTACTGAGGGAGGATAAGACCTACCTTCTTGATAACTGCCTGTCCCTCATCTGAGTTTACATAGTCAAACCAAGCTTTAACAATATCGTTCTGCTCGTCAACCTTGCCCTTTGTAGCCATTACGAATGGACGAGAAAGAAGATATTTGCCTGCTACAATGTTTTTCTCTGTTGCCTCTACTCCGTCAATTTTCATTGCTGTTACTGTATCATCAAGCACGTCAAGTGAAACATATCCGATTGCTCCAGGTGTTGAGCCTACCTTTGCAAGAACTGCTCCTGTTGAGTCAAGCTCCTGTGCATATTTACACTGATCCTTTACATCAAGAAGCTCCTCGAAGGCTCCTCTTGTACCAGAAGCTGCCTCACGGCCGATTGCTACAATTGCCTCATCTTTTCCACCAAGGTCTTTCCAGTTTGAAATCTCACCTGTGTAGATTTTCTTTAAGTCATCTGATGTAAGCTCTGTTACTGAGTTGTCCTTGTCTGTGATAACTGCAATTCCGTCGATTGCTACGATGTTTTCCTCAACGCCGTTTGCTTTCTCATCATCTGTAAGTGCTCTTGATGAATCTCCGATATCTACGCTTCCTGCTGTTACTGACTCGATTCCTGAACCAGAGCCTGTATACTCAACTGTTACTGTCACTCCAGGGTTCTTCTCCATGAATGACTCCTTGAGTGCCTCACAAAGCTTCTCCATTGAAGTACTTCCTGCAAGCGAAAGTGAACCGCTTAAGTTCTCATTTGATGTACCTTCATCTGCGCTCTTATCTGCGCTTGTATCTGCATTGTTGTCTGCTCCGTCTGAGCTTGAGCCACATCCTGTAAATGCTGCTGTCATCATTGTTGCAGCAGTTGCCAAAACTAAAAGTTTTTTCATACGATTTTTCATTTTAATTTCCTCTTTCATTTCTTTCTTGAATTTATTTCTTTGTTTGTTACAACTGATATAGTAATGGGGAAATGTAAAATGCAAAATCATTAGTGTGTAAAATGCATGTAAAAAAATATTCATATCCCCTATTTCCTGTCCCTTTCTTAAAGCAAGCCAATACACTAGTACTATTTTCTGCTTTTTTGTTAATAAAGCAATATATTACTTTGATTTTCCAAAAAACCAAATAAAAAAACACGCTATACGCGTGTCCTAAAATGAAATAGTCGGTAACTATTCAGATACATACATAAATAAATCGGCGTGACAAGATTCGAACTTGCGACCTCTACGTCCCGAACGTAGCGCTCTACCAAACTGAGCCACACGCCGTCTGCAATTCGTTTTGCAACTATTAAATAATATCACAATGTATAAATTTTGTCTACCCCATAATATATATTTATGGTATGATTTATGCTGTATAATATGATATAAATTTACACTGTTGTGCCCGGCCTCACAGCGAGGTATCATACCCATGACTGAACTGTAATTTAATCACGTAATTATTTTCTTTATACTATGAAGCCGGCCCGGCAGCGCAGCGACCGGCTTAGCACCACGGTATATAAATTATAAGGAGAATATCATGACAAATCAGACAAATCACATAAATCACACGAATCACATAAATCACATAAATAAAACAGCTATAATAACTGGAGCTTCACGCGGTATCGGTGCCGCCATTGCCAAAAAGCTGGCTTCCTGTGGCTATAACCTCTCACTTTGCTGCCGCAATTCATCTGACAGGCTAAAGGCTCTGGCTGATGAGCTTCACTGTGCATACGGAATTGAGGTGCTATGCTACACCGGAAATGTAGGAGACTTTTTCTTTGCCAAGGATATGGTTACGAAAACCATTTCCCATTTTGGCCATATAGATGTGCTCATTAACAATGCCGGTATATCACATATCGGGCTGCTGAGCGACATGACACCGGAGGAATGGAACAATATCGTGGCAATAAATCTGACCGGTGTTTTCAACTTTACAAAGCTCGTCATCCCTTATATGGTTGCCGATAAATGTGGCCGTATACTACAGATTTCATCTGTCTGGGGCAACGTCGGAGCATCCTGCGAGGTGGCATACTCAGCCTGCAAGGGCGGTATAAATGCATTTACCAAGGCACTCGGCAAGGAGCTTGCGCCATCGCATATTCCGGTAAATGCCATAGCCTGCGGTGTCATAGATACCGATATGAACCGCTGCTTTGATGAGACAGAACGCGCTGAGCTGGCCGATGAAATTCCCGCCGGACGCTTTGCTACAGCCGATGAGGTCGCAGCTATGGCTTACTCCGTCATCACTGCACCTGATTACCTCACAGGACAGATAATCACTTTTGATGGTGGCTGGATTTAAAATATTTATTTTAAATTTTCTATTTTTTTCGTATTTTTTCAGATATTTGTTGCTTTCTGTGATTATTGTGTTACAATTTGTTTATGAATGAAATAAATATCTTTTTACAAGAAAAGCAACTATCAACCATTAGTACAACTGTGCCTGACAGGCTTGATTATCTGATGAGGCTCCACAAGTTGACCAACATTGCTCTTTCTGAAATCATGTGCTGTGCAGAATCAACTATTTCAGGCTACAGGACAGGCCGTAGAGTGCCTGACATTTTTGTCATTTGCCATTTAAGTACAATTTTTGGTGTCACACCCAATTATTTTCTTGGATTCACCGACGAAATTTGTCCGACTCACAACTGATTATGTGATATATACAAGGTCTTCCGGTATCACTTCACAACCATCACGGGCTGCTGATGCAAATGTCACATAAAATATATTGAAAAATGAAAGGGGGAAATGTTACTGTCAAAGCCAAAACAGTAACGAAAAACAGCCCGGCACACTTATCGCTATGTGATATGTGTACCGGGCTATTTTTTTATTAAAACGATATCTATTCATGGTCACTGAGACCAAAATGCCGATGCATCCTTATCCTTCCTGCATGCAGACAGCAGATTTTATTGTTATTCTGCCACAAGTATTATTGTGGTTCTCGCAGGAACTCTTATGGTGTTGACACCCAAAAGCTCTGTCTTTGCCGTGAAGTCCTCTCCGTCAAAATACTCTGCATTGGTGTTGGTGTCCACATGCCAGTGTTTTCCGTTCGGAAGCACCGGAAGCTGCATCACAAGCGGCTCCCAATATGCATTCATGCAATAGAATACAATATCATCCTCCGTGTCCTCCTCATTTCTTCCGGCATACATGATGCCGATAAGCTTTGTCTTGTAATCTGTCGAGGCATTAAACGGTGTACCGTTGTGCACACTGATCTCCGGGAACTGGCAGGATGAAGGCTTTGTCATCTTTCTGAGTATAGGATGCTCTTTCCTGAACTGAATCATATGACGCACGAAATCATGGATTTCCTTGAATTCCTCAAGCCTGCTCCAGTCGAGCCATGAGATGATATTGTCCTGACAATACGCGTTGTTGTTTCCAAACTGGGTGTTACAGAACTCATCGCCCGCAAAAAACATCGCCGGGCCACGGCTGCACAAAAGCGCTGCAAATGCATTCTTTATAAGGCGCCTTCTAAGTCCGTTTACATTTGGATCATTTGTCTCACCCTCTGCACCACAGTTCCAGCTATGTCCGTTGTTGTCTCCGTCTGTGTTATTCCAGCCGTTTTTCTCATTGTGCTTTTCATTGTATGAGTAAAGGTCATACAGTGTAAAACCATCATGACAGGTCATGAAATTGACTGATGCCTTGTGTCCTCTGCTCTCCGGGCTGTAAAGGTCACGTGAGCCGGTGATACGTGTGATGGCATTTCCCGCCATACCGTCATCGCCCTTTAAAAAGCTTCTCATGTCATCCCTGTATCTGCCGTTCCACTCAGCCCATCTGTTCCATGATGGGAAGCTTCCCACCTGATACAGTCCGCCTGCATCCCAGGCCTCTGCGATGAGCTTCATCTTGCCAAGTACCGGGTCGAATGCCAGCGACTCAAGAATCGGCGGATTGGCCATAGGTGCACCGTTTTGGTCTCTTCCGAGAATGGAAGCCAGGTCAAATCTGAAGCCATCCACTCTGTACTCAATAGCCCAGTGCCTCAGACAGTCTATGATAAAGCTGCGCACAACAGGATGATTACAGTTCATAACGTTTCCACAGCCACTGAAATTGTAGTAGTGTGCATCCGGTGTAAGCATATAGTACACGTTATTGTCTATTCCCTTGAAGGAGAAGCACGGTCCCATCTCATTTCCCTCAGCGGTATGATTGAACACCACATCAAGAATGACCTCTATGCCATTTTCCTTTAAAGCCTTTATCAGCGATTTCAGCTCGTCTCCCTCGTGGTTGTGCTCCTCGTTGAAGGCATAGCTGGTATTCGGTGCAAAAAATGATACTGTGTTGTAACCCCAGTAATTGTAAAGCTGCACACCATCGACCACTCTCGCGCTCTCCATCTCATCAAACTCAAAAATCGGCATGAGCTCCACTGCATTTATTCCCAGGTCCTTCAGATACGGAATCTTATCCTTCAAACCGGCAAATGTGCCCGGTGCGCTGACTCCTGAGGACTTATCCTTTGTATAACCCCTCACATGTGTCTCATAAATCACAAGATCCTCAAATGGCTGCTCAAGCTGCTTTATGTTGCCCCAGTCAAAGTTACTTTTTACAACTCTCGCCCTGTACTCAAAATCCTTGCCGCCCTCCGGCTTTTCTCCCCATTTTCGCTGTCCTGTGACCGCTCTGGAATATGGGTCTAAAAGGACATTTTCCTCGTTAAACAAAAGTCCCTTTGCCGGCTCATATGGTCCGTCAAAAGAAAATGCATACTCAAATTCATCCGGCTTTATATCAAAAACAAGCATGGAGTAGGTATCTCCTATCCTATATGAATCAGGAAACGGAATCCTCGCATACGGCTTTGATGCCTGTGGCTTGAACAATAAAAGAGTGCACCTTGTTGCTCCATGGGAATTGATGGTAAAGCTCACTCCGTTTGATGCCACGCACGCTCCGTACATTCTGAAAAAGCCCGGACGTATCTTAAATCCCTCTACCACATCAAGCGGCAGCAGGCCTGTATTTACTACATCCTCATGCTTTTCTTCTTTACTGCGCTCTCTCCACATATACATATTGCTCTTTGCTCCCTTACTATATTTGTATGATGGTACATGCCTTTTGTTGCATGACTGCTTTTTATCTTAATTCGTTAAAAAATGATATTGTAACTATTCAGCCCTTCTTTTTCTCAGTGGTTCTGAATAGTTACCTACTGTTAATTTACATGCAGCTTTCCAAGCTCATCAATCTCTATATTACTACAATTTTGTGAATATGAGTTCATTAAATTGCATATCTCTTTGGCTTTTTCGCCTGAAGCCACTGTTGGCCTGAAATCATTGTATGAGCTTGCGCTGCTTAAGGTGCATGGAATAATCTGCGCATCTATGCCCGGCTGCAATTCACCATTTATCAGAGTAAATGTCTGCTGATAAATCGCCGTGTTCTTGTCTGCCGGATTTTTATTGCCTCCGAAGCAGAAATTCCCAAGACTGTAGCATATCATTTTGCCGTTATAGACCTCCATCCCCTGCAGTACATGAGGGTGGTTTCCAACTACCAGGTCTGCTCCCCAGTCAATGATGCGATGTGCTGCCGCCTGCTGATAGTCATTAGGGTAATGGTCACCCTCTATGCCCCAGTGACAGCATGCGATAACTATCGCTGCTCCCTGTTCACGAAGCTGCGCTATACCGTTTTGGATATATGCCTCTCGGTCACCGTTTTGTGACAAAAGGCTGACCGACACTATTCCAATCCTTGTCCCATCAGCTGTCTCGTAAATACCGGTATGATCATTGAAGCCATACACTATCCCGGCATTGTCGAGCACATTTCTCGTATCGTCCAGTCCAGCCTGTCCATAGTCGTATGTGTGATTGTTTCCAAGACTGCAGGCCTCGATGGAGCTGCCCGTCATTATTCCAATGTACTCAGGCTTTCCCTTAAGGTTCCAGCGCTTTTCTACGCGCTCCGTCGCATCCGATAGCACACACTCCAGATTGATGAGCGTCATATCGTCAGCCTCAAAAATATCTCTCACGCCGCCGAAAAAGTAGTCCTGTCCCTTTGAGTCATAATAAGAATTAAAGCTTCCGTCATAGCTTTGCTCCTGATTGTTGCCGAGTGTACAGTCTCCTGTAGCCGTAATCACTATGGTTGACATCTGTGGCTTTTGTGTATCCGCTTCTGTTGCCTCAGCTTTGGTTGCATCAGACTGTGTACTCTCTGTGCCTTCTGCCGTACTGTCAACTGCGTTATCCTCTGCTTTTCCGGCATCCGATGTGTCTTTAACTACATCCACACCATTCCGGTTAGCGGCTTCCTTTATATTATCTCCAATATATTCTTTTCCTATGAGTGCTCCCGCCATAATGACGCATAAAACCAAAAGCACACATAATAGAATTTTTAATCCCTTGTTTTTCATAGTTCTCCTCATTTGTAATCTTATACTGTGTTATATTTGAAAAGACTTTATTCAGAATCACCACACACCCTTAAAATATCAACCGTGTGCGCACTTGCTCCCATCAGGTCTGCTCTCTCACATGTTGAAAGATGATACTGTACAAACATATCAAACTCTTCCTCGTCAAGAGCATTCAAAAATGGCCTGATATAATTTGCCGCGCCATCGGCTGCTATTATCTTTTCGCGTGTAAGCGCTGCCTGTGCATTTAATGCCTCTATATCTTCTAATCGGACAAAACTGTACAAATCATTAGCTTTTTCTGTACAATGGAAGCCCTCATCGAGCATTCCACCCTCTATGCCCTCTTTTATATGCTTCTCCTTTATGGCATAGGTTATCACGCTGTACTCATTCATAATGTATGCCACAAGTATGTAACCACCCGGTTTTGTCACCCTTTTTGCCTCATTCAATGCGGCAAGCTTTTCTTCCGCCGACTTCAGATGATACATAGGTCCGAATACGAGTGTGAGGTCAAATTCATCGTTTCCAAACTTTTTAAGCTTTGTGGCATTGCCCTGGTATGCCTTTACTTTATCGCTCTTTTGCTTCAGCCTGCCGAGGTTATGCTTAACTAACTCAAGTGCTGTCACATCATACCCTTCCTCGGCAAGAGGCACTGAATATCTGCCCGTTCCCGCACCGACATCCAGAATTTTAATCTGTGAGCGAAGATCAAGCTGCTTCTCATTCATCAGGCTGCCAAGACAATCGTGTATATACTTCATGGATGTGATAAACTCTACCCTGCCGTGACGGCTGTTTAGGCGCTTTTCCTCGTTGAATTTGTTATAGTATTCTTCTAATTCTGTCACGTGTATTCCTCCCTGTATTATTCCTCGATATGCTCACGTCCCTGCGCAATGATTGTACGCACATGTCCGTCTGCAAGCGAATAAAACACTGATTTGCCCTCACGTCTGCTGTTTACCAGCTTGTTTGCCTTTAATATCCTAAGCTGGTGTGATATGGCAGACTGTGTCATGTTGAGCACCTTTGCAAGGTCGCAGACGCATACCTCCGCTTCAAACAACACAAAGAGGATTCTGATCCGGGTGGAGTCGCCAAATACCTTAAAAAGCTCTGCAAGGTCGTAGAGCTCGGTTTCCTCCGGCATTGTATCATTTACTATTTTCAGAAGGTCTTCGTGGATTTCGTTGCAGTCGCAGCATTCTATCTGTTCATTTATGTTTTCGCTCATGGTGTGGTGTCCTTTCTGCGTTATTTTTTCATTATTTTTGCGTTATTTTTACTTTATTGGCTATGGGGCGGGTGCTCCGCATAAATTGCATGTGACATCGCTCAGTATTTCGATATTAAGACTCTGTAGGAATTATGATTTAGGTTTTGACTATAGGACGCAACCGGCTTTTAGCGCCGTCCGTGGCGCTAACGCCTTGTCCGTGCGTCCATGCACGGACATTGCTGTGTTTTGACATAATTCCAACAGACTCTAAATATCTCCATATTCGCGATGTCACATGCAATTTCTGCAAGCACCCTTTGGTTTTGGCTCATTAAAGGGTATGGACGCGTCGTACTGGCGGGAGCGTAACTGCTCAGTGCCTTCGCAGTTACGGGGCTGGTCCGGATGCGTGTAAGGGCACTGCAGGAATTTACTTAGCTTTTGTTTATTAGCTATTGCCGTTTAATTGTCTTTTGTTACTGTCACACTTTCGTGTGAACAGTAACTTCTTTATACGCGAAAGACAGAGTGCACCTCTTGGGTGCATTCTGTCTCGTATTTTTTATTTAATAATTCTGCTCTTTGAGCTCTACGTTTTTAGAGCTTGTGTACGAATAATGCGCGGATTGCATTTAGCACTGCTATCACCATTACTCCTACGTCTGCAAATATTGCGAGCCACATATTGGCTATTCCGACTGCTCCGAGCACGAGGCAGATCAGCTTGATGCCTATTGCGAAGTATGTGTTTTCATATACTATTCGCAGGCATTTGCGCGATATTTTTATTGCTTTTGCTATCTTTAGCGGGTCATCATCCATGAGGACGATATCTGCGGCTTCGATTGCTGCATCTGAACCCATGGCGCCCATTGCAATTCCGATATCTGCTCTTGAGAGCACCGGTGCATCGTTGATTCCGTCTCCGACGAAGGCGAGCTTTTCTTTACTGCCCTTTCTTGCAAGCAGTTCTTCTACCTTTGCTACTTTATCACCTGGTAAAAGCTCACTGTATACTTCATCAATTCCCAGCTCTGCCGCTACTGAGTCGGCTACTGTCCTTGAATCGCCTGTAAGCATTATTGTACCTTTTATTCCGGCTTTTTTCAATGCCTTTATTGCTGCCGCTGAGGTTGACTTTATCTTATCTGAGATAAGGATATAGCCCTCATATCTGCCGTCTATCGCGATATGGACTATGGTGCCGACCTTGTCAGTTTCACTGTAGCTTAAGCCCAGCTTTTTCATAAGCTTGTAGTTTCCTGCCGCTACAGATACGCCATCTACCTTTGCGGTGATTCCGTGACCGCTGATTTCCTCAACGTCTGTCACTCGGGTTCTGTCGATTTCCTTTCCATACGCCTTCTGTAAGCTCCTGCTGATTGGATGCGATGAGCTGCTCTCTGCGAGTGCTGCGTACTCGAGCACCTTTTCTCTATCGAGCGTATTGTCGTAGACTCCTGCCACCTCGAAAACGCCCTCTGTCATGGTGCCGGTCTTGTCAAATACAACGTATCTGGTCTGTGATAAGGTCTCAAGATAGTTGGAGCCCTTTACAAGAACGCCCTCGCGGCTGGCGCCCCCGATTCCTGCAAAAAAGCTGAGCGGAATGCTGATGACCAGTGCGCACGGACAGCTTATTACAAGGAATGTAAGTGCCCTGTATATCCAGCTGCCCCACTGTGGCGCGGCTGACATGAAAAGTATTCTGACAATCGGTGGCAAAATCGCAAGTGCAAGTGCACTGTAGCAGACTGCCGGAGTGTAATATTTAGCAAATTTTGATATGAAGTTTTCTGATTTTGATTTCTTTGAGCTTGAATTTTCAACGAGGTCAAGTATCTTTGAAACCGTTGATTCTCCAAACTCTTTGGTGGTTTTAATCTTTAAAACACCGGACATATTGATGCATCCGCTGATTATCTCATCACCGCATTTTGCATCCCTCGGCACGCTCTCACCTGTAAGCGCACTGGTGTTTAATGTAGATGAGCCCTCAACTATCACACCGTCGATAGGAACCTTTTCTCCGGGCTGTACCACGATTACCGAGCCGATAGCAACCTCATCAGGATCAACCTGGGTGAGCTTTCCGTCCACCTCGATATTGGCATAATCGGGTCTGATGTCCATGAGCTCACTGATATTCTTACGGCTCTTTCCGACTGCATAGCTCTGAAACAGCTCTCCAATCTGGTAGAAGAGCATAACGGCTATAGCCTCTGTATAGTCACCATTCTCATAGAGCGCAACCGCTATCGCACCTACAGTGGCAACCGCCATCAGGAAGTTTTCATCAAATACCTGCTTGTTTTTGATTCCCTTAAATGCTTTTTTCAGGATATCGTATCCTATGACCAGATAAGGCACCATGTAAAGCAGGAACCTGATAATTCCCTTAACCGGTATGAAATGTAATATAATCATGAGTACCGCTGCGATTATGATACGCGCAAGTACTTTTTTCTGCTTTTTATTCATACGCCATAGCTCCATTCATTATAATCTCTTGATAATCACCCTTACTATAGCGCAGGCATTGAAATAATATCATTTGTCATTCCTACGCCCGGCAATTTATAAGAAAATCTCGCAGTCGTCCTCTACCTTTTTACAGTTCTTAAGAACCTCCTGCATAACCGCCTTTGCATCCTGTCCTTCCTCAAACTCAACGCTCATCTTGAGTGTCATGAAATTGACTGTGGCATCCTTTACACCTGCTGTATTCTTTGCGGCATCCTCCATCTTGTTGGCGCAGTTAGCGCAGTCTACATCGATTTTGTAAGTCTTCTTCATAGTGGTGTTCTCCTTATTTTCATTAATTATTTGTTTTACTGTACGTTTTTCATTGAACATATGAATGATTGTTCATATGTTAATTTTATTATAACACCTTTTGCACTGTTGTCAATACACAATGTGCATCTACATAAAATTTATTCACATACTCTAATCACATAATTAATCTCATAGTTTATGATTCAGACTTCATCTGTGATATTTTCTTTCCAGCAGCTTCCCTCTTCTATCCCATTTGCCGTAAGCCATTCATCCTCAACCTCTACATGACGCTGTCTGCCGTTTTCGTCCTCGAGATAAACCACGCATTTTGCTTTTGCGCCATCTACTCTTTCCTCACAGCCAAAATCAGCCTCATATATGTGTGTTACCGTATACATCTGCACTCTACCTTCTTTCATATGATTTTGCATGACATAAATATATAGAAACTTCCCACATGTACAGGTGGATGTGTCCACTCTAAAATATCATGTGGGAAGCTGTTTTCAACTATATTTATGATTATAATGCCGCTTTAATCGCTGCAAGCAGCTCATCATATGTCTCATATGCAGGAAGCTCAGGGTAGTCCTTCTTGATGGCATCTGTGCTTCTGAAAAGGAAACCTGCCTTGCTGGCCTGTATCATGCCTAAATCGTTGTGGCTGTCACCGCTTGCAATGGTATCGTATCCGATAGACTGCAGTGCCTTTACAGTTGTAAGCTTTGACTGCTCACATCTCATTCTAAAGCCTGTAATCTCGCCATCTTCAGCAACCTCAAGCTCGTTACAAAAGATTGTCGGCCAGCCGAGCTTCTTCATGAGCGGGCCTGCAAACTGTGAAAATGTATCACTGATGATGATTACCTGTGTGATTGAACGAAGCTCATCCAAAAACTCCTTTGCGCCAGGCATTGGATCTATCTTTGCGATTGTCTCCTGGATTTCTTTTAATCCGAGTCCGTGCTCCTTTAAAATATTTATTCTATAGTTCATGAGCTTATCATAATCAGGCTCATCTCTTGTTGTCTTTTCAAGCTCAGGAATGCCTGTCTCCTTTGCAAATGCAATCCAGATTTCAGGTACCAATACTCCCTCAAGGTCTAAGCATACAATATTCATTTTGATTCCTCCGTGTGTTTTATTCTGTGGATTTCGATGAAGCTCAATATACTTGTCATGTAACTATTTAAGTAGCCTTGAATAGTCACCTTATAATTATAGTTCACCGATTTAATCCAGTAAAGTATATCATACAAAACGACTGCCTACAATAGAATTATACGTGATTTTCAAAGGATTTTTCAGTAAATCATTATTACCGTCCATTACTCTCGCCGGCTTTTGCACACGCACCGGCTTCCACTTAGAAGATGCCCTCATCATCTATGATATTTCCGCTCTCCACATGCTTTTTCAGTATATTGTTAAACGCATAATCCCAGATTTTCTCTGAACCGAGTGCTGTGCGCTTATTTCTGCCAAGTATCTGCGACAGCTTTACGCTGTGCTCACGCCATGAACGCCCGCCCGACGCATCATTTAGGAGCATTGGCTGGATATTGTCCATGGTGCGGGCAAATCTGGCTTCCGGCGTCTGCTGCGCCTCAAATTCCTCCCACAGCTCTAAAAGTGGCTCGCCCTGTTCCTTTGGCAAGAGTCCGTATATACGCTCCGCCGCCTTCTGCTCACGCTCATGCTGTGTGGCCTTGCCTGCCTCATCATAGGCATATGTGTCTCCTGCATCAATCTCTACTATGTCGTGTATCAAAAGCATTCCTACTGTCTTTAGCACGTCTATCTTCTCATTGGCATACTCGCTCAAGAGCATGGTCATGATAGCCATATGCCAGGCATGCTCCGCATCATTTTCCTTGCGGCTTGCATCAGCTAAATAAGTCTGGCGGAATATCTCCTTTTCCTTGTCGATTTCTCTGATGAAATCAAGCTGTTTTTCTAATCTTTTGTCTTTCTCATTTTCCTGCATTATTGTATCTCCACGTTAATTCTCGTCATATTTGCAAATCTGCATCTTTTTACTATTATGATTAAAGGGTCAAAAGGTATCATCGATGCATGCTTGCATGCAATTCGATGTATACCTTAGTGACCCGCACTACACCGAGAAAGTAGCAATTTGCTGCGGGGACGCAGGAAATTAGCGGATTTCGAGGTGTAGTCAGATTACGGGAATGCGTAGCATGTAGTAATCTGATTAATCATAAATGAGGGGCAAAATGCCTTTTGACCCTCATATCATTATTATGAATTAACCAATAATTTTGTCAAGCGGTCAATACAAATTACAGCGCATCCTTCATTGCTTTAACATACTCACCGACATACTTTGGTGAAGCCTCCCCATACTCATCGATTATCTTGATGATGGCAGAGCCCACAATGGCACCATCCGAGATATCTGCCATCTTCTTTGCCTGCTTGGGTGTTGAAATGCCAAAACCGATAGCACATGGCACATCTGTGTTTTCTCTGATTACCTTGACTATTGAAGCCAGATCTGTCTTAATCTCGCTTCTTGTGCCGGTAACTCCGAGGCTTGAAATCACATAGATAAAGCCGGTTGCCTCCTTTGCTATCATCGCAATGCGATCCTTTGATGTAGGTGCGATAAATGAAATGAGGTCCACATCATATTTCTCACATAGTGGTAAAAACTCTTCCTTTTCCTCATATGGGATATCCGGCAGAATGAGTCCGTCAATGCCTATTTCCTTACATGTACCGATAAACTTTTCTGCGCCGTAAGAGTAAACCACGTTTGCATATGTCATGAAAACCATAGGGATTGTGACATCTTTTCTCAAATCTCTCACAAGTTCAAAAACCTTGTCTGTTGTAACTCCGGCCGCAAGTGCTTTTATGTTGGCGCCCTGGATTACAGGTCCCTCTGCTGTAGGATCAGAGAATGGAATTCCAAGCTCTATAAGGTCTGCTCCGTTTGCAACTGCTTCTCTTACGATTTTCGCGGTTGTCTCTAAATTTGGATCACCGCAGGTGATAAATGGTATAAACGCCTTGCCGTTTTCAAACGCACTTCTTATCTTACTCATAAATATTCTCCCCTCTGTATCTTGCTATTGCCGCGCAGTCCTTGTCGCCTCTGCCTGAAACAGTAACAACGATTATCTTGTCCTTATCCATTGCAGGCGCCAGCTTCATGGCATATGCCACTGCATGTGAGGACTCGATTGCAGGGATAATTCCCTCTGTCTTTGCGAGGTATTCAAAAGCATTTACCGCTTCATCATCTGTTACCGGTACATATTTTGCTCTTCCGATATCGTGCAGATATGCATGCTCCGGTCCGACTCCCGGATAGTCAAGTCCTGCAGAAATTGAATAAACCGGAGCAATCTGTCCGTATTTATCCTGACAGAAATATGACTTCATGCCGTGGAAGATACCAAGACGGCCTGTATTTACTGTGGCTGCAGTCTCAAAGGTATCTATTCCTCTTCCTGCTGCCTCGCAGCCGATGAGCTCTACGCCCTCATCCTCTATGAAGTTGTAAAAGCTTCCGATGGCATTTGAGCCGCCGCCCACACATGCGATAACCGCATCAGGCAGTCGGTGCTCCTTTTCAAGCATCTGCTCCTTGATTTCCTTTGAGATGACCGCCTGGAAATCTCTTACGATGGTAGGGAACGGATGTGGTCCCATAACTGAGCCCAGGCAGTAATGTGTGTCTGAAATTCTCTTGGTCCACTCTCTCATTGCCTCCGATACGGCATCCTTTAATGTGGCTGTGCCTGATGTAACCGGGATAACCTCTGCTCCGAGCAGACGCATGCGGTATACATTGAGCGCCTGACGCTTTGTGTCCTCCTCGCCCATGAATACAACACATTCCATACCCATAAGGGCTGCGGCCGTTGCTGTTGCCACGCCGTGCTGACCGGCTCCGGTCTCAGCTATCAGGCGGGTTTTGCCCATTTTCTTTGCAAGAAGTGCCTGCCCTAATACGTTGTTGATCTTGTGGGCTCCTGTATGGTTTAAATCCTCTCTCTTAAGGTATATTTTTGCTCCACCGAGATCCTTTGTCATCTTTTCTGCGTAGTACAGTCTCGATGGTCTTCCTGCATAATCATTAAGAAGCTCTGTGAGCTCTCTGTTAAATTCAGGATCGTTTTTGTAATAATTGTATGCTTCTTCTAATTCTTTAACGGCATTCATGAGGGTTTCAGGAATATACTGTCCTCCGTGAATACCGAATCTTCCGTTTGGATTTGTCATGATGTTTTCCCTTCTGATGTATATATGGTATCTATGTGATATTGTTTAATAATATTATGAAATCCGCTATCAGCCTGCTCTTAATTCATCAAGCTTAGCTTTTTTGTCGTCCGCTCTCATCAGCGTCTCTCCGATAAGCACTGCGTCAGCTCCGATTTCACGTATTGCCCTGATATCATCTGTGCTCTTTACACCGCTTTCCGATACAAATATGATGTCATCGGGAATCAGGTCGCGCAGCTTTCTGCTGTTAGCTGTATCAACTGTAAAATCCTTCAGATTGCGGTTGTTTACACCTATTATTCTGGCACCGGCTCTTACCGCCATCTCTGCCTCTTTTTCATCGTGTATCTCCACAAGGGCGCTTATGCCAAGGCTGTCACAGATTTTTATATATTCACCAAGCTGAACCTCTGACAATATGGAGCAGATTAAAAGCACTGCAGCGGCACCGAGTGTCTTTGCCTGATATATCTGATATTCATCAACCGTAAAATCCTTTCGGATACACGGAATTGAAACCGTTTTCGCAATCTCCTTAAGATACTCATCTGAGCCTAAAAACCACTTTGGCTCTGTCAATACCGAGATGCAATCCGCACCTGCCTTCTCGTATTCCCTTGCGATTTCAAGATATCTGAAATCCGGCTCTATAATTCCCTTTGACGGTGAAGCCTTCTTGCACTCGCATATGAAGCTCAGGTCATCCTTTTTAAGTGCTTTTTCAAATGAAAAATCAGAAAGCTTTTCATTTTTCGTCTGAATCGCGATATTTTTCATTTCCTCAAGGCTTATTTTTTTCTTGTCCTCTGCCACACGAAGCCTTGAATACTCTGCAAGCTGGTCTAAAATATTCATCGCTTATCCTTTCCTGTTTTGTGTGCTTAGCTGTTGCTTACCTCGATGAGCTTACCGAGTGTCTCAAGTGCTTTTCCTGAATCAATGATTTCTGCTGCAAGCGCGATACCCTCTTTCATGCTGTCGGCCTTTCCTCCGATATAAAGTGATGCGCCTGCGTTCATAAGTACCGCATTTCTCTTATGTCCCTTCTGTCCGCCTAAGATATCACGTACGATTTTTGCATTTTCCTCAGGTGTACCGCCTTTTAAATCCTCCTTTGTGCAGCGCTCAAGGCCGAAATCCTCCGGTGAGATTACTGTGCTTCTGAACCATCCGTCCTTTATCTCGCATACCCTGGTCGGTGCACTCATGGAAATCTCATCGAGCTTATCCATGCCATATACTACCATTCCGCGCTTTACTCCGAGACTTACAAGGACCTGTGCAAGCGGCTCTACAAGATACTCATCGTACACTCCGAGAAGCTGCATGACCGGTGAACCCGGATTTGTGAGCGGTCCTAAAATATTGAATACCGTTCTAAAACCAAGCTCTTTCCTGATAGGTCCGACATACTTCATTGATGTGTGATATTTCTGTGCAAAGAAGAAGCACATGCCGACTTTATTTAAAAGCTCTACACATTTCTCAGGGCTCTGGTCTATGTTGACACCGAGCGCCTCAAGGCAGTCTGCTGTGCCGCATAATGAGGAGGCTGCCCTGTTTCCGTGCTTTGCCACCTTCATGCCACCTGCTGCCGCAACAAGTGCAGAGGTTGTTGAAATGTTGAAGCTCTGTGCATTGTCTCCGCCTGTTCCTACGATTTCAAACACATCCATACCTGTTTTCACCTGTATGGCATGCTCTCTCATGGCTGCTGCACAGCCTGCGATTTCGTCTGTTGTCTCAGCCTTTGCGCTCTTTGTTGAAAGAGCTGCAAGAAAAGCTGCATTCTGGGTTGGTGTTGTCTCACCGCCCATGATCTCATTCATCACTGCATATGCCTCGTCATATGTGAGGTCTTCTTTGTTTACGATTTTTACTATGGCTTCTTTTATCATGATTATGTCCTCCTGTATTCCGGTAATATTTCGTTTATAATTTTGTTTATGATTTTGTTCTGCTATTTGTTTTCAATTCAACAACTAATATATAAATTCATTAAACGCTGCAATTTTCAATTAAGCTTTGATAAAATTACTAAGCATCTGCTTTCCGTCCGGTGTCATGATTGACTCCGGGTGAAACTGCACTCCGTATATCGGATATTCCCTGTGCTCAACAGCCATGATCTCACCATCATCTGTAGTGGCTGTAATCTTTAGGCAATCAGGCATCGTGTCCGCATCTGCAGCAAGTGAATGGTAACGTGCTACCTTTGCTTTTTTCGGGCAGCCCTTGAATAAAAGGCTTTCTGTGTCAAACGATACATCCGATTGCTTTCCATGCATGAGCTCCTTTGCATATGTGACTGTCGCACCGTATGCTGCGCATATCGCCTGATGGCCGAGGCACACGCCAAGGATTGGGATTTCCTTTCCAAGCTCCTTTGCCACAGCTATTATCACGCCCGCATCCTCAGGCCTTCCCGGTCCCGGTGATAAAATGATGCGGTCAGGCTTTAAAGTCCTAATCTCTTCAACTGTCATCTCATCATTTCTGATTACTCTGATATCAGGCTCTATCTCGCCGATCAGCTGATATAGATTGTAGGAAAAGCTGTCGTAGTTATCAATCAGTAAAATCATTCTTCCACCTCCTGTGAGACTTCCAGTGCCTTAAGAGAAGCCTTTGCCTTGTTTATGCACTCCTGAAATTCCTTCTCTGGGTCTGAATCCGCAACGATTCCCGCTCCGCTTCTCACGAAAACCTTGCCGTTTTTCTTGTAGGCAATACGGATTGCAATACATGTGTCCATATTTCCGGTAAAATCTATATATCCAATCGCTCCACCGTAAATGCCTCGCTTGTTGTCCTCAAGCTCTCCGATGAGCTGGCACGCTCTGATTTTTGGCGCTCCTGAAAGTGTTCCTGCCGGAAGCACGGCCTCAATTGCATCGAGTGCGTCGTATTCTTCTCTTATCTCTCCACGCACTGTCGAGCCTATATGCATCACATGTGAATATCTCTCTATGGAATGAAGCTTTTCTACCTGTACACTTCCGAATTTACTTACCTTTCCGAGGTCATTCCTTCCAAGGTCTACGAGCATGTTGTGCTCTGCGAGCTCTTTTTCGTCCTTAAGCAGCCCTTCCTCAAGCCTTTTATCCTCCTCTGCTGTGGCACCTCGTGGTCTAGTGCCTGCCAGCGGGAATGTATGAAGCACTCCATTTTCAAGCTTCACAAGAGTCTCCGGAGATGCTCCCGCGACCTCCACATCGGTTCCCGAAAAATAAAACATGTACGGCGAAGGATTTATCGTACGAAGCACACGGTAGGTATCAAAAAGGCTTCCCTCAAACGGTGCGCTCAATCTGTTGGATAAAACTATCTGGAAAATATCCCCCTCTTTGATATGGTGCTTTGCCTTCTCGACCATCTCACAATACTGCTCCTTGTCAAAAAGCGGTGTGACCTCGCCCAGCAGCTTGCCACCCATATTCTGTTTTTTCTCTCCGTGCATCAGAAGCTCCCTAAGCTGCTTTAGCTCAACAATCGCTTTGTTGTAGCCTGTTTCCGGAGCATCAAGTGACATATTTGCGATTAGTATTATCTTCTGGCACAGATTGTCAAATGCTATTACCTTATCAAAAAGCATCAGATCAACATCCTTAAAAGCCTCTGTGTCTCTTGCTTTTCCTCTGATGCTTTTCTCCTTGTATCCCAGATAATCATACGAAAAATAACCTACAAGGCCACCTGTAAAAGATGGCAGATAATCGAATTTCGGACTCTTATACTCTGAAAGAATCTGTCTGATGTACTCTGAAGGATTATCCGTCTCCACCGAAAGCTTTCCAAGCTTCATGTGACCATCTATGCAGTTAATCTCAAGCTTTGGATCATATCCCAAAAATGTATATCTTCCCCATGCCTCATTTGCCTGTGCTGATTCAAGCAGGTAACAATGTGTTGAAACATTCTGCAGAATCCTCATAGCCTCTATAGGTGTGATAAAATCTGATAATATCTCACAGCTTACAGGGAGAATGTCATACTTCCCGGTTTTTGCTATTTCTTTAACTTCGGTCAGTGTAGGTGAAATTTTCATATGCTTACCTCCAAATTTTGTGTGGTAGTGAATAAATGTCCAGTGTTTAACCGTGAACAAATGCCCAACATACAGCTCGAATTCGCCTTTTCAAGGCTTCTCCGCAGCTTACGCTGCTACAATTCTCGCTTTATGTTGTGCAGTCCAATGTTCGTTCGCAAGCTTGCATGCGAGCATGCAGACTTGCAAACTCCATTGTACCTCTTTGTTCACTAAAAAACGCCCTTGACAGAATTTTAGTTCTGTCAAGGACGAATAATTTTAACTATCCGCGGTGCCACCTTGAATTCACGATAAAGCTCGTGCGCTTGGCAGGATACCAACATATCCCGGGCAAATGACGTATGCCCACACGTCGCAGAATACTCTGGATATCTGGATGAATGATAAATCCATTTGACTGCGCCCTCAGCGGTCCATTTGACAACTTGTTTCACACCTGATTCTCAGCACCACAGGCTCTCTGTAAGGGCATCATTGCCGTTATCTCCGCTTCAACGGTTTACAATTTATTTAATTGTCGAAACAGTTTAAACTGTTTTCACTTCTTTAACGATTTAACACTTTATCTCGCTAAATTTGTTTAGAGTTTATCACTCCTTTTTGTGTTTGTCAACATATTTTTGCCCCGTTTTTCTAATTATATACATTTAATTATTTTCAAAAACCATATTTAATGACATTCTGCATAAAACATATTCCCCCATTATTTGATATATTTTGCATTGACATATTTCGTTGCCCTTGCCTGCCCCAATTTCATAACAGAACCTGTTTTTACCATTTTCCCAAGCACTGCTTCTACTGTAGACGGACTCACATCAGGAAGGATATCACAGATTTCTGCTTTTGACACAGGAAGCACACTGTTTAAAACTGTCTGCTCAACTCTTTCTGTTTTTTTAAGTTTTTTCCCATTTACAGTAGAAAATCTTTTGTCCAATTCTTTGTAACATTTATAGAGCATAGACAGAAAGTTTTTCATATATTCAAAATATGAATTCTCATTTGTATGCCATCCTATAGATGACTCCTGCAATGCCTCGTAGTAAAAATCCTTTGACTCATTGATTTGTTCCTCAAAAGATACGTATTTTCCAACATCATATCCACTTTTATAAAGTAAAAACAATGATAATAATCTGGATACTCTGCCATTACCATCCGAAAACGGATGAATACATAAAAAATCCAATATCACACATGGAATCAGTAACAATTTGTTTATTTTTGGGTTATCCCTTGCATCCATATATGCAAGTACAAGCTGCTGCATTGCTTCGCCTGTATCTGCCGCAGAAACCGGTGTAAAGCGAACTCTACGCCTTCCTCTTTCATCAATCTCCATTATCAGATTGTCTTCCGTTTTGTATTTTCCTGACAGCTCATATCCTGCAAGATTTGTCATAGTTTCATGTATATGCAGAATCATATTTTCACTAAATGACATCTGATCATGCTTAGAATGTATCTCATCCAGTGCATCCCTATACCCTGCGATCTCACGCTCATCATGATTAAGAGGCGCACTGTCACCGTCAACAATCTGCTTTATACGTGCGTCTGTTGTAACAATACCCTCTATCGCATTAGAACCTTTAACAGATTGTACTCTTGCAATCTTTTCCAGCTCAGTATATATACTTTTATTGCTTTCCTTTCGCGTATCTGATATAGCATTAAATGCAGTAATTGTTGCTGTAAGATTAACTATCTCAGCCGGTAATAAGCCCTCATCTAAAAAAGAATAGTCAAATATATGCATATTGTCCTCCTGTTATCTGCATATATTTTATCAAAAAATGTGCAGATACTCAATCAGTATCTGCACATTTTTCAACCATTTTTCAAATAATATTATGCATTAAATCATAAACACCTACTAATCTAAAGTCTTAATCTAGATTAGTCGGCATTTTACTATTTGTACGATAAGTCTTATAATTTCATTCTCATCACCTTTATCATGCGTCCTACCAGCCCTGATCCATCAACCAGTTATTCAATCCTCTCTCCCGTCGGTTTGGATCTGCCTCATTTGAAAGCTCCGTGTACTCGCCTTTTATATTTCCATCAACAATAAAAAGTACCCTGCTGCACCGCGATGCCACCTTTGCGTCATGTGTCACCATAACGATCGTTGTTCCCTCTTTATTAAGTTTTACAAGTTCATCCATAACTTCATTTGAGGAAGTACGGTTTAATGCTCCTGTAGGTTCATCCGCAAAGAGAAGTTTCGGAGAGTTCATCATACTGCGGCAGATGCAGGCGCGCTGGAGCTGTCCACCGGAAACCTCGTTTATATCGTTGTCCGCCACCTCTATGATACCAAGTTTTCGCATAAGTGCCTCTCCACGCATCTGTTTTTCCTTGTTGCTCTCCTTTGTCTTTTTACTCTCTGCCGCAGGAAGTATGATGTTGTCTAGTATCGTTAGATTTTTCATCATATACATCTGTTGGAAGATAAATCCCATCTCATCAAGACGCAGTTTGGCAAGCTCTTTTTCTCTAAGTTCTGTTATATCTTTTCCATCAAAAATGACCTGTCCGCTCGTCACACGATCCATACCGGATATCGCATACAAAAGTGTTGATTTGCCTGATCCTGACGGTCCCATAATGGCGATCATCTCACCCTCGTTTACTTCTAAATTTACATTTTTAAGTACGTTATTCTGTCTTTTATCTATGACATAAGTTTTGCAAAGATCTTTTGCGCTAAGTATTGCTGCCATGCTTCTTTCCTCCTACTCAATATTCGATATATCGCTGCTCTTTATTCCTCTGATATGAAGTGCCGTAAGTCCCGATGCCGCAAGCGTCATCAAAAAGACGATACCCGGATAGATCAGGAATATTTTCCATGGATCTATGACATAGGATATTTTCGAGACTCCAAGCATACTATAGATTGGACCATCAACCAGATGTGTTACCGGAACTGAGCATATCGCTGCAAGCAGAACCGCTATAAGCGTTACAAACCCGAATCGTGCGGTGTGCCATCTGATTATCCGTTTATCTGAAAAGCCTGTCGCTTTTAGTATCGCGATCTGGCTCTTTTCATCGCTGATAAACGATCTTTCCATCAGAACACAGATAAGAACTACCACTATCAGAGTTATCCCGAGGAACAGATACTGCACAGCCTCCATTGCGGATGCGCAATTCATGCTATCGTCACAGTATTCTGCAGCATTCATCACATCCTCATTGTCAAACAACTTCTTTATCTTTTCTTTTCGATTTTCAATTTCAGTCGCAGCCGGATCATCAGTAAAATTAATCTGATATGCTGCCATACCTGAAATATGAGCAAAGTCAGTCGGTGCATCCTCATGAAGTCTTATTACCGCACCAAGCTGGTTCATGCTCTGGAAATATGCCACAACGATACATTCCCTCTTCTCGGTTCCGTAATCTATCGTTACCGTATCTCCTATCTTTGCCCCGGTCATTTTAGCGATCGTCGGCGTTATCGCAATCTCATTTGCATTTTGTGGAACAAGCCCTTCGGTATACTCATAATCCGAGGCTTTTGTATGAATGCCCTGTAAGCATACGATTGAGTAATCTTTTCCACCGGTACTCACACCATATTTATACTGCACCTCTGAGATTACCTTTGCAGGCATATCATTTTCTGCCAGAAGTTTTTCCGTGTCCCTCAGATAGTTTTCCACACGCTCGCGTCCATCAGCTGTCATACTGCCCATCATCTCAGTCAGATCCGTATAATAAAGATCGCTGCGCGAAGCTAATGTCGTGACAAGTGTGTCGCTTCTCATCGTAGATGTTGTGTTCACAAGCAAAAGCACCAGTACTGTGCATATAAAAAACGTTATGATTATCGTTGCATATCGTCTTGGTGCGCTAAGTACATCATTTATGGCTAAAAATCTGCTTGTGCTGCCACGGCTTTTTCCCAGACGAAGTGGTGATTTTCTGTTATAACGCTCCCCAGTCTGTCCTGAGCGTATAGCATCGATAGGTGATAATTTTTTAACAAGCTTTGTACATCTGAATGCAAAAAGCAGTATCGCTGCCACAACGATAAATGCGCCTGCAAACTCCAAAGCATAATAGCTGTTTCCACCTCCGAGCACCATATTACGGCTTACCGACTCAAGCATCATATTTGAAAACGGTATGCTGCATATAAATCCGCCTATGGCTCCTGCTACCGCAAGAAGCAGATATTTTGCCATATAAAGTCCTCGTATATTTGTGTTTTTTATTCCTATCGCTTTAAGCACTCCGATCTCACGGAACTCCCCTGATATCGTAAAAGTGATGGAAAATTTAAGCACAATAAACGAAACGAGCATCATGCATACGCTTAAGACCAGCATCAGAAATGCGACTATCATATCAATCAGATAGCACATTTTTATCATGGAATGAGTACCGGAAAATGTCACGCCCTCTTCTCCCGATACCTCCGATGCAAGTTTTGATTCATCCGCACCACTTTTCAGATCTATATAATATATTTTTCCCTGCTGTACACCTTCTGCTGTATCCTCTGCCAGCTTTCCTTCGTCCTGCTTACTGAGTAAAAACCGGTTATTTCCCATCATACTTGAACCAAGCAGTGCATCCTTTGCCTCCCCATCAAGTATTACGGACAGCTTTACATTGCCATATGTGATCATAATCTCGTCCCCGGACTGTAGATCATTTTTTTGCATGAAATCTCCTGTCGCATATGCGTGTCCCGGCTCGATTGATGTTATCTTTTCATTTTTGCTGTCGAAGAATTTGAGCTTACTGTCCTCTATAGCCTGATACACAGTCGCATTTCTTGCTTCCAGTGCTTTTCCCTTCGTGTCAGTCAGATCCGATTTATTTCCGAACACTACGTTTTCTTTCCGATACTCTTTTACATCCTCCTGCTCCTTTAACACATCCTTTATCGGATCATCCGTGTCCGTTCCCATCATGATAACGACATAATCCCCGACGCCTGCTTTTTTTAGAAAATAATCGGTGCCGTTCATGACTGCTGCCACATTGCTAAGACCACTCGACACAAACATCGTTGCCAGAAGTATAAAGGCAAACAGGATTATGTTCATTGTCTTTTTTCTTTTCAGATCTTTTTTCAATATTCGAAAAAACATATTTTCTCCTCTCTGTAATATGTATTGTTACGTTGTATTCATATTACATGGGAAATTATTAAATAATCCTTAAATGCATTTTATACTTTATGGATTACTACTGAGGCAAGAAATTCATTCTCCTTTATTTCTGCAAATATCTCTCCGTCCATCATGTGCATAAGCTGTCTGCATATGTAAAGTCCAAGCCCTGAGCCTTTCGCATTTCCCACATTGCTTCCGCGGTAAAATGAGTCAAAAAGATGAGGAAGTTCATCTTCCTTTAATGTGCAGCCAGTATTTTTTACCGTGATAAGACAGCAGTCCTCCTCCGTGGTAAATGAAATCGTGATACATTTTCCGTCACCATATTTTAAGGCATTTTCCATAATATTCTGCAACACCTCAATTAGCCTGTTGCTGTCTCCACACAGCAGACAGTCCAAGTAGCTTTCAACCTCAAATGTAGTATGCAGATTTGAAAGTTTGTCCGTATAATATGCATTTATATATTCCATCACAGATGACAGATAGACCTCGCCCATTTCTACCGTAAGGTTTAAAAAATTCTCCCTCGATGCAGCCATAATCTCGGTTACATATCCCTCCATCTCTGCTACGTTTTTGTCAATTCCTGCATATACCTGTGCTCCTTTTTCCGGTGTGTCATAGAGATTTTCAGATAATGCTTTGTTGTACAACCGAATCGCTGAAAGCGGAGTTTTAAGGTCATGTGCCAATGAAAGTATGAGAGTCTTTTTCTCTTTTTGAAGCTCAAGCTCCTTTTCCCTGCTGCTCTCTAAATTATCGCGCAGCATATCCATTCCCCACAGAAATCTGCCAAAGAATTTACTCTTTTCTTCCTTTATAGGGACAGATAAATTCCCCTTTGCCAGCTCCTCCGTAAGTGACATCATCCTATGGAAAGGCTTTAATATCTTTTTTCCTATGTACATCACTAAAAAAACAGACAGTAAAAACATGATTCCCATACCAACATTCATAAGGATCAATGTTTTGTGGTCTGTCTGTGTATAGATTACTTTGTATATTGTGCCTGTTGTTTCCTGAGTTCTCCTTATTTCCGGCTCATTGATATGTGCCATGATAAAAAACAGCACATTTGATATTGCGATCAGTATCAGCTCTATGCCAAGGAATATCCCGACAAATTTTCTGTATTTATTCATATCTGTATCCTGTTCCCCACACTGTTATGATGTGCTCCGGTTTCTTTGGATCTTCTTCCGTTTTCTCGCGCAGCCACTTTATATGTACTGTCAGAGTCTGCGGCTCGGATTCGCTGTCGCTCCCCCATACACTGTTAAACAGATAATCTTTTTTAAGGGTAATGCCCTTATTCTCCACCAGAAGCCTCAGTAACTGAAATTCCTTTTCCGTGACGCTTACCGCTTTCCCTTCAACGGTCAGTGTCTGCGTTACCGTATTTAATTTGAGGTTATTGCATATGATCTCCTCGCGGGCATATTTGCGTTTGAATATACCGTTTATCTTTGCAATCAATATATCCACATCAAACGGTTTGCTGATGTAATCGTCCGCTCCAATCTGCAAGCCTTTAAGCGTGCTTTCCTTATCGGTTTTGGCACTTGCGATAAGTATGTGTGTGTTAGAGGTCTCTCGTATCCTCGAGCAGACCGAAAACCCATCAAGTCCGGGCAAACCGATATCAAGCACCAAAAGCTTTGCTCCGTACTGCCCAAATATCGATAACGCCTTTTCCCCTGTATCTGCAAGGCTTACTGTGTAGCTTTCTCTTCTTAAGAAATCACATAGCAATGTGCCTATTTCTTTGTTATCCTCTACTATGATAATGTCTGGCATTTTTCCGCCTTTCTCCTATAAAATATACTCCTCAGAATAAATCCAGCATATTATCGAGATAAATGTGCTCTCTGACATGTATCTGATACTGTGGTTTCGTCATATAGTAGAGCAGAAATTCAAGTATCATGGCACTTCCAAGCCCTCTGCCCTCTATTTTAAAATTGCTAAAGCCCATCGGCAGATAAGTGTTTTTTATATCATCTATTCCGATAAAGCCGGGATTTTCCATTGCCTTTGAAAAGAGATATCCCTGCCCTGCATCAGGTGCAGTACAATAATGCTCCGGGCAATCCTCGCCCAGATTTTTGCGGCTAACCGTCTCGTAGCATTTCTTCCTGTCCATGCAGCCAAACCAGCAGCACTCATTGCACAAAAATTCTACTTTATCCTTTTGATGCTGTGATAATACTTTCAGTTTATCAAATGATTTGTTCAACCTGAAATCCGGTACTACATAGCGGAAATCCTCTCTGTTTAGCTCATTTTCAAGTTCACAAAAATCCGTGAGAACCTTTGTGGTTGAGGACACAAAATAAAAGTCAGGATAGTTTTCTTTTATGTAATCAAGCAGAATATCTGAGTAGATGATTATGCCGTTTCCAAAGCCCCTGCTTGGCTCATTTTCTCTGCCTATATCAAATATCCTGCACAGTCCGTTACATTTTTTGTCAGAAAGATGCTCCTTAGTAAGCAATGAATTGCTAAAGGTAAGTCTCGCGGATATCCCATATTCCTGCATCAGCTTAAGCACTTCCTTCGGATCGTGCTCACCAAAACCGACGCGGCCTCCGCCCCATATGCAGTCTGCCGGTGCTCCGTATATCGAGCCTATGTCGCACCAGTCATAGAAATATTCCCTATGTTCACGGTACAGTGGGAGAAATTCTTTGTATAATTCATAAAATTCAAACAATCCCGGTAGATGATAATACGCTTTCATTTTGACTCCTTATTTTAATCTGCTGAACCTGTGCTCATTTTAATAATTTTCAATCACATATTCCTCAAAAAGCGGCAGCGTAAAATACACATATCCTCTTGTCTCTCCTGACACGATACCTTTTCTTATAAGGCGCTTACGATACGGATTGAATTCGTTTGTCTCCATCCCAATTGCATTCCTGATTTCTTTTATTTTTCCGCTTTGTACATCTGCAATCCCCTTTGCAACCATGCGATCCTTCTGAGAAAGCTCCGACCAGATTTTGTCATATACAAATTCGCTCAGATACTGTTCATACTCGCCCAAAATGCCATTGTAGTCGCCACCATTGTTCCACGTCAGATATCCTAAAACCTGAAATGCAAAAGGATATCCTTTGGTCAGCCCCGCCATCTGTGCTGCTTTCTCAGGAGATATGTTAAAAATAGTTTTATACTTATTGATTATTGCTGCGTTATTTAATGGTTTAAGCTGGATTTTAGGTGCTCTGTACAAAAATGTAAGGCTCTTCTCATTCTGAAGCTCCTCAATATTTTCATACAATCCTGTTCCTAATAGAAATACAGGCAGCTCCTGTCTTACAAATATCTGAAAGGCTCCGGCAAAAACCTTCATGTACTCACTATTTGTCATCTCATCTATCGTAATAAGCAGTCTCTTACCACTCTTTTTAAGCCTCTCCAAAATCTTTATAATAGCTGTCTCTGCATCTGTAATCGTCTGTGTCCCCTCTATAGATACTCCAAAACCGAAAAATGATAGATCGAGCTTTGCCGATTTTATAAGTCCCGCACATATATTATCACTATTCAATTTTGAAAGCATTGCAGACAACAGCTCTGTTGCCGGATTGAGTTCTATAACCACCCAGTCATCATTTTCTCTTAGCTTATGCGAAATTTCTGTCATCATTACTGTTTTTCCTGAACCTCGCACACCGGTAATTATAAACATCTGCTGATTTATTGTATCCGCTGTAAAATTCTCAATTATCTCATTAATCTGTACCGGACGATCTACCGACTCTAGTGGACTTCTTCCAAATGTAAGCGTGAATGGATTTTGCATATCAGTCTCCTATTTTTACTGTTGTTTACTGTTTTGAATTTGTTTTACTGTCTTTTACTGTTATTTACTGTTTTGATTTAATTTTACTGTTGTTTACTGTTTATGTCAAGATTACAGTTAATGACAATTCGTATCATATAAACCATTTATGCCAATTTGCATTTTGTAGTAACCGGTTGCCGTTATACAATAAACCCCGGAGCATATTATATGCTTTGATAGCATATCAATGTCATGCTCCGGGGTTTCTATTTATGCCTGATTTAGTTTAAGAAATTCTGTATGATAACTTCCTCTGCCTCTTCCTCTGTAAGTCCTAGTGTACGGAGCTTGAGAAGCTGCTCGTCGTTTATCCTGCCGATTGCTGCCTCATGGATGATAGCTGCATCGATATTTTTTGCCCTGATTTCAGGAATTGAACCGACCTCTGCATGATCCATGATGATAGAATCACACTGGATATGAGCCTGGCATTTGCTGTTTCCGATAGCATTCGGATGGAAAGTCTGGACCGAGTTTCCTTTTCCTACGGATCTGGAAACAATCTGTGCAGAGCTGTCCTCTCCATTTAACTGTACCTCGATATTTGACTCCGCCTTCTGCTCTCCATCTGTCATGAGACGCTCTGTGACATAGAGCTTTGCGTCCTTTCCAAGCTCCACATTGGTCTCACGGACTGTAGAATCAACACCCTTTATCTGTGCTGTATCGAGTGTGAAAACAGAATTCTCACCCACAAATATATTTGTTACAGGGTTGAGCACTCTCGCACCTGTTCCGTTTCCCTCGCCGTAGTGCTTTTCCTCATATCGGACATTCGCATTTTTGCCTACATGGAAGGTATGGATGCCGTCGTGTCTGCTCTCGTTGCAGCCACTGTTGTGGATTCCGCAGCCTGCCACAATCCTTACATCTGCACCATCCTCCACATAGAAATCATTGTATACAAGGTCTGTCATGCCTGATTTGCTGAGCACTACAGGGATATAGACAGCCTCTCCGTCCGTCTTTCCATCAATATAGATATCAATACCGGGCTTGTCCGTCTTTTTCTTTATCTTGATGTGCTCGCTGTCTCCGTGGCAGATTGATGTGCCGTTTTCACGCAGATTAAAGGCACCGGTCTGACTGAATTTATTATCATTTATGACGTCCAATACGCCCTCTGTTACGTTGTCAAGCTTTACCATATTATGCTCTTCCCTCCAGTCTCTCTACACATTTGTGACATTTCTGTACACCATTGAGATAAGGCAGCACCTCGTCCTTTGTGCCGATTTTCTTGATTTCCCCGCCATCAATTATCATGATGCGGTCTGCCATATTAATGATTTTCTCCTGATGTGAAATTACTATGAGGCTCTGCTTTTTCTCAGTATGGATTTCCTCAAATTTCTGTATGAGCATTGAAAAGCTCCACAGATCGATTCCGGCCTCCGGCTCGTCAAATATGCAAAGCGAATGCTCCTTGGCAAGCACTGATGCAATCTCAATTCGCTTCATCTCTCCACCTGAGAGTGTGCCGTCAATCTGGCGGTAAATGTAATCCTTTGCACAGAGTCCTACCGCGGTGAGAAGGTCACAGCACTCCTTGTCCGAAAGCTCCTCCTTTGCTGCAAGCTTGAGCAGCTTCATGACCGTCATTCCCTTAAATCTAGGTGGCTGCTGGAATGCAAAGCCTATTCCCGCATTTGCCCTGTGATTGATGTCAAGCTCTGTAATATCCTGTCCGTCAAGTATAATCTTTCCGCTGTCAGGTGTCTGAATACCTATCAAGGTCTTTGCCAGAGTGGATTTTCCACCTCCGTTTGGTCCGGTGATGACAAGCATTTCTCCGTCCTCTACCTGAAATGATATATTATTCAGAAGGCATTTCTTTCCGCCCTCATCATCTACGTTTAAAGTTAAATTTTCTGCTTTAAGCACGATTTTCACCTCATTTTTATTTATGATACAGCATAAAATCATTCTCCTGCTGTTCTTATTACTTTTTCCGTTTACCGTTCACATTCACACATTAGTATGCCCGGCAATGATTACAGTATAACATAATAATAAACGTTTACAAGGTATAAACTCTCTGGTACTCGCTAAAATACATATTGTGGCTTTTTATAAAAAGTTTGCTTATCTACTAATTTCCCTTATCATTGAATACTCATTGCACAAGGTTCCGTCATTTTGTCTGATAGAATTAAATTTGATGCCAGTTATCCTAAAGCCCATCTTCTCATAAAGTGCTCTCGCCCTGCTATTGCCCTCAATAAAATCCAGTTCCATCTGCAATATATTCAGATTGCTTTCTGCTATTTTTATCATTTCCCGGAACATTCTCGTTCCGATCCCCTGATTCCAGAATTCGCTCAGCAAACCGATTGCCACATTTGCCCTGTGTCCGGTTTTCGCGCGTTTATTCCACCAGACCATGCAATTTCCAGCTATTTTTCCATCTGCTTCACAAACCAGCAGCGTATGTGTATCCGACAAATTGCAGCTATTTATGAAATCAATCTCCTGCTCGATGGTCCGAGTCTCACATTCTTCCGGTGTCCTCAGTAAGAAATCCGTTTCACCGGTTGACTTTTTCATGTACTCTATAAGAGCTTTGGCATCCTTTTCATTTGCACTTCGCAAAATGGCAGTTCTGCCGTCTTTTAATTTAAATTCGATATCTTTTATTATCATATTTTCTATAGTACCAACTTCCTATTGATTTTTGTATTCTATCTGTGATAAACTATCGACAATTAATGGTAGTTGCAGCTTAGACAGAGCGAGACGAAAGTTTCCCTCTGTCTATTTTTTTGCGCTTTTATGTGCATGAAACCTTGTATACACTTCAAGCCTTTTTCAATTATCGCAGCTATCAAGAGCCTATTGTAACTACTCGTTACAGCTATATTTATTTTACATAACAGGAGGATTTAAGAAAAATGCCAAAGAACAGATTTCAGGAAACCATTTTTACCATCATGATGGTGCTTGTCATGGTTTATGCCATGATATGCTACAATATTGCCCTTGAAACAGGCGGTATGAAGAACTTTGTTTTTAAGGCCGCATTAGGCGAATTTCCTATCATGATTGTTGCCGGTTTTATTCTCGATACATTCATTGCCGGACCACTTGCAAAAAAATGTGCTTTCAAAATCGTCACACCGGGAAAGGACAGACCTATTGCTATAATCCTTGCAATTTCCGTCTTCTCAATCTGGTTTATGTGTCCTATGATGAGCTTTATCGCTACCATCCTTTTCAATGGTGGTTTTAATTCACAGATATTTGCGACATTCTGTGAGCTCGTCGTAAGAAACTTTCCAATGGCCTTCTTCTGGCAGCTCTTTGTTGCCGGACCACTTGTTAGATTCATCTTTGGAAAAATCTTCCGAGAGAACTAATTAAATGTAAAAAATGTAAAACCGGGCACGATATCCTGCCCGGTTTACACTATCCATAATAACTGTTAAGCATCACACCTTGCATATTCACAAAAAGCTCATTGCAGGTGTCTTCTCGCTTCTTAGAAAGCTTCATAAAACGCTTTGTCTTAGAAAACTCCCTCTATAAAGCCCTTCATATCGTCCTTAGACACAAGACCAATCTGCTGACCGGCAACCTGACCGCCCTTGATTGCAATAACTGCCGGAATATTCATTATACGATACTCTCTTGCCAGATCAGGATTCTCGTCCACATCAATATTGTAAAACTCCACATCTGTGATTTCATCAGAAAGCTGCTCCATTACCGGCGCAAGCATCTTGCATGGACCGCACCACTCTGCCGAAAAATCAACAATGATAGCCTTATTATTTTTAACCTGTTCAAATTCACTGCTATTAATCTTCTTTACCATAGTTGTTCTCCTTTCATCTGTCGAACGAATTATTTTCGTTGCACCTATACAGCAATAAAAAATAACTGCTGTACTATAGTACACCGAATAAGAAATAACAATGCATCAGAAACTTATTATTCGATGTACTAGCACTACTATAATACATAAATCAGATTATGTCACATAAAAATATTATAAACCGTAAAATTTATCATTTACCACGGTTAATTCTTTTTGTGCTCAGCCATGAAAGCCTCTATATCCTCTGTAGTTCTGATGATATCCTCCGACAGACACACTGCACCATCCTCGGTGATAAGCACATCATCCTCAATCCTGATACCGATTTCCCATTCATCTATATACAGCCCCGGCTCGTCACTGATGATTGCACCCGGACGAAGCCTGCTATTTGAGTCAACTGTCACGTCATGCACATCAATTCCCAGATGGTGTGACACGCCATGCATATAATACTTCGAAATTTCTACAGAATTCTTTATCAATCCAAGCTTCATAAGCCCATCTGCAAGCACATCCTTACATACTTCGTTTAATTCCTTTGTAGTCATTCCCGGCTTAGCAACCTCGACAATCTTGCGGTTTGCAGCAAGCACGATATCATATACCTGTTTCTGACGCTCAGTAAACCTGCCATTTACCGGATATGTTCTCGTAATATCCGAATTGTAGCCATCTATTCTGGCTCCAAGGTCAAGAAGAACCAGTGTTCCATCCTCCATCGTCTCACGATTTGTGTCATAATGAAGCATTGTTCCATTCATTCCGCTTCCGGCGATTGTTGGGAACGCTGTCCACTCTGCCCCACCGCGTCTTATGATATATTCAAAGTCAGCCTGTGCCTGATATTCTTTCATGCCCGGCTTTAAATTGGCCATTACATTGCAGAGTCCGTCCTTTGTGATAGCGATTGCCTTTTTGGTCAGCTCAATCTCATCCTCATCCTTCTGCATACGCTCCTCTGCCACAAGTGGGAAAAGATTCTTCACAGCAACTCCCGGATAATCTGTCTTAAATTCATTGGCTTTTACCACATTGTAATCCGGTAAATCCACTTTCTGATGACGATACGTGTCAAAATATGCTGTGTATACATCCTCACGCGTCATTATCCTGTCCAGTGTGCTCTCAAGCTCATAAATATATTCTATCTCATCAATTCCTGATATTTCCTCGGCTTCCTCCATAGTCACCTTTCTGCCGTACCAGCGCTCCATCGTAGGGTCTGCCTCCTCTATGAAGAGCATTGTCTTAGCAGGCTCTACACATTTATCCAGGACAAGGACCATGTTGTCACGTCTAAGTCCGGTCAGATAGAAGAAATTACGGTTAGCCTGTGCTGTGAATAAATCATACTCATCTGCACTCACATGGTGCTCGATGCCTGAGTACAATATTGCTATAGAATTGTCCTCCATCTTGTCTAAAATTCTTTGTCTTCTGCTTTCAAAATCCATTTTGCTGCCTCTTATTTCATATATTTTTTAAAAAGTGAACATTTCAACGTCAGTTTTTCATCAATGACATTCACTTTTATATTCGTATTAATCTAGTTATATTTATCATCTGCATTAATTTCTGACATATACCCGGCAGTTATAATGCCTGCCGGCAACGCAACAATTGCAATTCCAAACAATGAACTAATCATTGTAAGAATTTTTCCTATACCTGACGTAGCATAAATATCCCCATAACCAACTGTTGTCAATGACACGGTTGCCCAATAAATCGCATCAAAAAAACTATTAAAAGTATCAGGTTCGATATTAAACATTACAAGTGCCGTCACAAATATGTATCCCATAGCTAAAAAAGCAACTATTGTAAGACTATCCTTTTGCCTTTTAAATACCCTGACAAGTATATCAATATTTTTTGAATATCTAAAACTCTTAAATACTCTAAACACCCTAAATGTTTTAATAAGTCTTGTTACTCTTAAAAGTTTAATTCCACTATTAATTATCATAAAAGAAGGTAATATGGATAGCAAATCAATTATAGCCATAGCTGTAAATGGATATTCAATATAAGAAACTTTTCCTTTACCAAGCTTATAATCTGCTGTAAACAGTCTTAACATATAATCACCAACAAATATTATTGTTGTAATCCAATCCATAACATTAAAAACACCATTCTGCTCCTTGAATGCTAATGGTACCAAACTAGCAATGATACACATCATCATAAAAATATCATATGCTTTACTTAACGAATCACCGTCTTCACTTACTTCAATAATCTCATATATTCTTCTTCTCATTTTTCTTTATATACCATTCATTAAACTGTTTTGCTAATACTTTTATAATACTTACAGTTGTCACATGTTTATACATTTCATTCGGTTTTATCTTCATTAAGATGATAATCATATTAGCATTATCTCTGCAACATCTTTTATTTAATTCATTCCCTTCAAATAATTTTCTTATCATTATTTTATAATAATACCACAATTCACATAAAAAAACACCACGGAGCCGAAGTTCTGAGGTTTAACATATTCTCGATATTCTTTGAAATCACCTCTTTGAGAACGTTTTAAAAGCTTGAAAATCCCGAAAACAATGGATTACTTACATCAAATGTTGCATACGTGTTTTACACTTTATACTACTCAGAGCATTCCACGACTTCTCTGAACTTACAAATTCGCATATAAATTTTATCGATAGAAGCTACTTATGTCCAAAATAATCTTTGCAATGTATAACCCTAAAAATGATTGTGATTGTGTTAACCTCACTGCTGAAATGTGAAATTCCATTGATTTTTCAACTAAACATAAAACATCCTATATTTTCAGATTTTTTATGGAATATGACGCAGTTTTATTAATTTGTATTTACGACTATTGATTCACCTACATTTTTACAGAAAACTCAATATTTATGCGGTCATATCAACTTTAATTGTAAATTTACTGGAAGCTAATATGAAATCCAAGTCTCTTTTTACTTTCAAAAATGCAATGCTTCTGTTCATCTGAACGAGCCTTCTGATATTGGTTATCTTATAAGACTTGCCAGAAAATCCCGGGGCTGTATGCCAAATTAGCTTCCAAAGATGGCGGTTTGCCAGGATATGTAGAGGTGATTGGGGTGTTTAATTAGGGCATCCCTCGTAACTCATAAATCTAACACAATTCAATCCCTAACTTTAATCCGCAACCATAACTACATATATTGCTATCTTTACATATATTGCATTTTTGCAAGTGTACATTTCTAAAGTGTTCAAACTCAACGCCGTTCCATATCTCCTCAATTTGTTTGTTTTCCAATGATACTCTATATTTTCCTAGTTGATTATCAAAAGAGCACGGATATGCATTCATTTCAGCATCAATATACATCGAAAATCTTCCCGCTTCACATGCATCAACGGATGACATTTCTAGAGATTCACCATATTTTATTAATGCCGATGTAAAACAAGTATCAAATCCAACTCTATAGAAATGTTTCTTTTTTATAGCAGCGTCCAAAAAACGTGCCAATCGCTCGTCCTTCTTTACAATTTTTTCTCTTCTACCCAAACCAACTGGTTTGTATAATATAAAAATAATCGCTTCTATTCCAACAGGCCATATTTCGTTTTCCAATCTATATGTTGCCTCATCTATTGAATCATCCGAAACCACAAAATGAATATTGGTTTTGCATCCACTACTTACAAATCTTCTAATCGCATCAATTGTTACATCATTATTTTCTTGATTTGATTCTATCCTTGAATAAAACGAAACCGCTACAGCACCACAATATTTCCTTATATAATTTATTTCCTGTTGCAACAGAGCATATCCGCTAGTTGTCAAATTCGGTACAATTCCATATTCCCTAGTCATGGATAATATTTCCTCAAAAAATTCATGTTTATTTGGGTCACCAGCTCCGCCTAAAGCAACTTGAAACACTCTATTTTTACATTGCTTCATAATCGTCTCATAATTTTCCAATGACATATTCTTTTTATTTGAATTAATTGCATTTTGATAACATTCAACACCTACCCTACTACACATTCCTGCCTTTGCTGCACTACATTGTCCCATTATTCCGATATCCAAAAGTTCCGGAAAAGAACGCATAGTAGCATTCATTTGAGTTCCAGAAATATCACTTCTGATCAAAGTTCCATTTTTTTCATTAAATAATTCAAAGAATTTATATTTTTTATCTTCATAGTAAATCATAAATTTCACCACATACAACTTCTTGCATATACATAAATATCATTATTATCAATTTCAAAACTATCCGTTGTAAAAAAACTTGTTAACGTACCTTCATCACTACTAGTGTAACCCATATAACCCAAATATCCCTTTTTTTGATATTCCAAATATCTACTTGCAGCTTTTTCACCAAATACTTCTTTTACATTATCATAAGTCACTTCATCAAAATTAAAGTATCTCAAGCCTTTATTAGTCCCATATATAATATTTTCACACATCTCCATTGCTGCTGATTCTATTGGCGAATTCTTTTTAAAACCTAGCTTTTTATATAAATATTGTGCGGTCAATTCTTTTTTTGACAATATCAGAAAATTTGTAGAGGAACTATTTGTAACATATCCAATCCTAATCTTCATATTCTAAACCTCCTACGAATCCCCAAAATTGATTTTTCAACTCATCATCATACGAAAAATAATCTCCTACCTGATCACCTTTCCACTCTAAATCAACATAATATTTTTTGTTACGACATACTTTCCTTGCCAGTTCTTCTGACATATTAAAGCGACAAACTAAGTATTGTTCGCAATTATCAAATTCTTTTTTATAATATCTGCGAAACTCCTTCCTATAATTTATTGGATTACCAAAATACAAATCATAAATTCGCCCAATCACCTCTCCTGCATAAGAGTTTTTCTTGACTTTATACAAATTTAAAAGTCTTGCCTTTGTACCAACCTCATACAGATTAAAGAAAAGATAATTATTAAATTTCAGATTCGCCTTACTTGTCCTCTGTTTCAAAATATATCCGTCCTTTCAAATTACATATAATATCCTGCTTGTTGCAATGTGACTCAAAATATTCTTGAATTTCTTCCTTTCCTTCCCATGACAAAAATTCTAAATACAAAAATAAATAACATCTAAATCTTTTACATCCTTCTATATTTTTAAACTGCAATTTTTTGTCTATTTCTATAAAGTCATCATGATTAATCCCATCTATATTCCAATATGATACCGTTTCCTTTAATACACTACAAAACTCATCATATATATGTATCTCATATAAATTTTCTAATAATAATTCCAAATTATACTTGCCATTAATCATTTCTTGATTTATTAAAAATAAAAAAAGTCTTGCCAATTCATGACCTGGATTATTCATTATAATATATTTTAAATAATCTTTTTCATAAATCTCCAAGTCGTCATCTCCATCTAGAATTACTTTCAACCCCCAACTATTCAAACCATTTTCTCTATTCATCCTATATGCTTCTATTGCATTATCATGCGGTTTCATAAATCTATTTAAAATAGTTTTGCACATATCAGCATTATGTTGTCCCTTATAAAACCAATATATATAATTTATAACACCTTCTGTACATACCGCATTTGTTTCAACTAATTTATCAATATATGTAATTACTTCTTTAACATCTATCCGTTCACCATCATCAATAAAACTATTTAATGCATATTTAGCCACACAATAATCTCTCAGTTCGTCAAACACAAAATAAATTTCTTCATCATACTTTTCAATAATTGAATTCTCATGTAATATTAATTTTCGACTCACTAAAATAGTTTCATCCATGATGTCTTTGATAGCCCCTGTCATTTCGCTTTCTTTCATTATTTCCGAAAGTGGTATTGCGGAATATTTGTTATTGCTATACATATGTGCAACAATTTTATTCAAGAAAGCTTCACACTCTGGCTTATTTCTTTCGAACACCGCATCAATATATCGTTGAAAAATCTCATACTTGTTTAAGGAATTTACATTCACATCACTGTTTTTATGTACTTCAAAGAACATTCTCATTAACAAGAGCTGACTATACAGTTTTTCTTTCGATGCTTCCGAAAGCTCTCCTGAATAGTTAAATGCTTTTTTATAATTCTCGTACAATCTTTTCTTTGCTACATACGAATACTCTTCTTTCATTATGTCATAACAATAAGCCCCCTCATCAATTCTATCTATCAAAATATTTTTATACTTAAAATCAAAATATTCACTTCTGCACGAAACAATAATTTTAACTTTTCGATATTTTAACATCTTGTTTATGAAATCAGATAATGATTTCATAAATTCATGCGAGCGACTCTCATTAATTGCATCTATCACTATATACATTGACCTATTCAACAAAACACATAAAATATGTTGAATACTCCAGTACACACTAAAATACTTGTTCTTACATGGCATAAGACTGTTTTCAAAATAAACACACATATTTTGATTTATTTCTTTTACATTATAGAAAACACAAATTTTCTTATTATTAATCATTGTCTCTACCAAATTGCAAAGCAAATTAGTTTTGCCATTTCCCGCGCTACCAGTTAATACAATATATTTATTCTTTATAAATTCAGTCCGTGTATATAGTTTTTCAAGCTTTTCGATATATCGGTACCCCAACACTTCAAATAACATTGCTGTGTCTTTATAATTCTCTGGTGCTTCGCATTCTCGTTTTCTTATTTTCCTCATCAACTCCAAAGTACTATTAATCTCTTCATATACTTTTTTAATTGATGCCGATTTACTTATCTTAAACGCAATACCATAATCTTTATAAATTTTCTTTAATCTTCTTCCATTTTCATCATCAAATAAATTATTATAATCTGCAATTATTCTCTTTCTCCAGCTATCACCATGCATGAAATATCTTAAGAGTTCTTTGGTATCATTTAATTCCACAAACACACCCTTTATATATTTTCCATTTTTTTTTAATGTATTTATGTTATGTTTACTTACATCCTTTGTTCGCTTCTTAAAAGTAAAAAGAAACACTAACATAACTAACACGAACACACAAAACGGCCAGTAAACCAAACAATTTGAAATAAATTCAGCAATATTTCCAAACAATCCATCATTCATTTTTTCAAAAAATGTTTTACTTTCTACGCTTCCGCTCATATCCGTATTGACTAACTGAACCAAAAGAAGATTAATCATTTTATAACTCTCCTTGTTAAGATATCTGTTATCTAAAAACTTTATCCATTATTCCATTCTCCATATCATCGATACTATAAATGGTATCCATAACTTCGAATGTCTCTCTTAAATTACCTCTTGCGCTCTTCCAACCTATTCCATCTGTAAACCATACAAATGTAAATCCATCTATTGTATCAGCCTCCTGTGAAAGCATCTTATAACTTCTTGCAGTTTCATTAAGTTTAGAACCTCCTCCACCGTAGAAGTTTGTCTCAATAGCATAGATCATCTTGTCAGTCTTAATTACAAAATCAAATCTTTTAGCTGCTTTTCCCTGATTTGAAAGTGCCGACAAATCAATATTCCATTTTGTCTCAATATCCTTTAAATACATCTCTTTAAAGTAATTCTCGTTCTTTTTAAAACCTGCTGCCACAATGTACTTCTCAACCAAATCTTCCATTTGATGGCCACCACGATTTTTACGTCCATTAGAATCTAAACCTGTTTCAATCCCCAGTGCATAATCTACCAGATTATTTACAAGATGATTTGCTATCATATCAAACAATCCTGTTTTTCTCATAAATACCTTGTATTGCTCTACCTCATAGTTCATAGTTTTGAAATTGTATAAAAATGCTCCATCTTCATCCTGTGCGTATATTTCGTTACTCCTGACTGCAAGTAATAATGGTATACATTTTAATGTTTCCGGATATCTTGTCACTACCTTTTCAAACTCATCTTCTATATTCTTTGATCCAATTAATGAATTCAAAATGTTGAGTTCTACCTTGATTTCATCAACATTCTTAATGACCTTTTCAAAATCTATGTAATAACCATAGCTTGAAATACTTGGTCTGAATTTACTAAGCCATTCGTCAAAATTCCTATTTGTCATTTAGTACCTTCTCCAATCTTTTCTTGGATATTTCCATATATTCTTCGCTTACATCTATTCCTATGAACTTTCGTCCATATCTTACTGCCTCTACCCCGGTAGTTCCTGAGCCACAGAAAGGATCCAAGATAACTTGTCCTTCCTCTGTCGATGCAAGTATTATTCTTTCCAACAGATATTCTGGTTTCTGTGTGGGATGCTTTCCCTCCACCTTTTCAGATGGCTTTGTCAATGAGCCTGTCCAAACATCCTTCATCTGCTTTCCATCATTCATTTCTTTCATTTTCTGATAATTAAAAAAATGCCGAGACTTCTTATCATTCTTTCTAGCCCATAAAATGGTTTCTGTAGAATGTGTGAAGCATCGACATGCTAAGTTTGGCGGTGGATTTGTTTTCTGCCATGTTATGTTATTAATTATCTTGAAGCCCTCCTGCTCCAATGCCATACCAATTGAATATATATTGTGTAATGTTCCTGATATCCATATTGTGCCATTTGGCTTTAGTACTTTCTTACATAACCTAATCCACTTTCTATTAAACTTATGTTTTTCTTCGACACCGGTTCCACTTTCTGAAAGTTTATCCCATGAGCCTTTATTTACTGAAACCATCTTTCCACCTTTACATGTAATCCCATCATTACTTAAAAAATAAGGTGGATCAGCAAATATCATATCCACTGATTCTGGTTCCATTTTTGTTAGAATTTTAAATGAATCACCTACAACCAACTGTGATTCATCCGTCTCAAAGTATAATGGCACTTTCTTTGTAAATAAGTTATCCATTATATTTCTTGTATGATAATTAGGAAGTTAATTACCACACTTTCCTTTCTTTTAATATCGTGGTTCAATACAATTCAGATACTATGGACTTTTGA
>ERZ834694.97-NODE-97-length-105168-cov-11.581041_pt1 | contig 105168 bp, 100 predicted proteins | sample MGYA00519691_ERZ834694 | MGnify/ENA primary metagenome ERZ834694 (study PRJEB31850, sample SAMEA3708758) | human gut metagenome | biome: human gut; feature: human-associated habitat; material: faeces | place: China | collected 2014 ... | reverse complement strand
CGGCTGTGTTTATTGAGCTAAAAGCAAGCTCTGAGGACAGGCTGAAAGAACTGCAGGCTGATATCCAAATGGAGCTTACACGTTCCAAAATATCCGTTGACCGTTTGCTTTTGCGGCAAAAAGAGGGGTTCTTGTCTGTTCATCCTGCGGGCAATAACGTATTCGCAAGTCAGTTTGAACGTGTTCTTCCTGCAAGTTCTGTGGCGAATCTTTATCCTCTAAATTACTCTGGCAAGACCGATGAGAGCGGCTTTTATGTTGGAAGAGATAAGTACGGCACGAATATTCTTGTTGACTTTGATAAGCGTACAGAGGATAAGACAAACAGCAATATCCTTATCCTCGGCAACAGCGGTCAGGGCAAGTCGTATCTTATGAAACTGCTTTTATGCAATCAGCGTGAGGCAGGGAAAAGTGTTCTGGTCTTAGACCCTGAACATGAATACGAAGACTTATGTTCAAACCTTGGCGGAACGTATATCGATATGATGTCGGGAGAATTTATGATAAATCCGCTTGAGCCTAAAGCGTGGTCAGAAAATTCTCGCTTTGGAAATCAAGAAAATGAAACCGATGACAGCCCTGAAACATTCCGAAAAGTAACCCGTTTAAGTCAGCACATCAGCTATCTAAAAGACTTTTTCAGAGCATACAAAGACTTCACAGACGCAGAGATCGACACAATAGAGATAATGCTTATGAAACTGTATGCACGTTTCGGTATTGACGATCTTACAGATCTCGATAAGTTGGAAAACTGTGACTATCCTGTAATGTCAGACCTGTATGAGTTAGTTGAAAAAGAATTTATGGCATTTGATAATGCTAAAAAACACCTCTACACCGAAGAAATATTGCAGAATATCTGCTTGGGATTGCACTCAATGTGCAAGGGAGCGGAATCGAAATATTTCAACGGCAGAACAAACATCAAAGACAGCGAGTTTATCTGTTTCGGAGTAAAAGGTCTTATGGATACAAACAAACGGCTGAAAGATACGCTGCTGTTCAACATCTTGTCATATATGTCTGATCAGCTTTTAGGCAAGGGAAATACTGTTGCGGCAGTCGATGAGCTGTATTTATTCCTCACAAATATGACGGCGATAGAATATATTCGCAACGGTATGAAACGTGTGCGTAAAAAAGAGTCCTCGTTTATTCTGGCAAGTCAGAATATCGAGGACTTTCTGCTGCCTGAGATAAAGGAGTTCACAAAGCCTTTGTTCTCCATTCCGTCGCATCATTTTCTGTTCAATCCCGGTAATATCTCTCCGACTGCATTTATTGATACCCTACAGTTGGAGGAATCGGAGTACGGTCTTATCAAGTATCCCGAAAGAGGAACTTGTCTGTATCGCTGCGGAAATGAGAGGTATCTTCTGCAGGTCATTGCTCCTGCTTACAAGGCGGGTTTGTTTGGTTCGGCTGGGGGAAGATAAAACTGTTCCCAACAGGTGTAAAATTTGAGTTTGACTACAATAGGAGGTCGATAAAAATGCAGAATAAAAAATACGGCATATGGAAAACACGTTATGCTGAGAACAGCAGAAATATATTTGAGGATTGGGTTCGTCATAACGGCGAGCCTATTTTGTTTGCAACGGAGCGTGGTGCACTTGAATATATGCACGGCATAGAAATGAAAGTGCAGGGTGCATTTACTGAATTTGAAGTTCGTGAGGTGATCTGATGTCGGCAGCAGTTGCGGCGACGGTGAAAAAGATAGCCATATATATTCTCGGAGATGAAAACAAGCGTGGCAAGCTGTTTGTGGCAGTCGGCAGTATCATCGCCGGCTTTCTGGGGCTTATGTTCCTGCCTATTGCTGTGATCTCAAGTATTGGAAGTATGAATATTGAACAGCCTGACATAGACAAAAGTCTGTTTACGGAGTCGGCTTTGTTTGAAAGTCTGGACAGCGAACAGCAGGCGGAGATAACAAATATTCAAAATCAAGGACAGGCAATAGAGGACGCTATGACAAATGCAGGAGTGAGAGATCAGACGATCAAGGCTCAGCTGATATATATGTCATACTTTAATGAAGTACAGAATTTCTATGCCGAATCATATGCTGATCTGTTTGCTAATTCTACGAATGACAGCGATCTGATCACGGCGATAAACTCGACTTACGACCTTGAAATTGACTATGATGAATTCATAAGGACGTACACCTGGGTGATGAACAGCACCATCAACGAGTATATGTTTACCGACAGCACGACTAAAAACTGTGCTGATCTTGCGGCTTGGGCTGATAATGCTTACATCTCGGGCTGGGGATATATGAACGGTTTTATCGGTGAAAGAAACGAAACAGACAGAATACGTTATGCAGATAATGCAGGGCTTGTGCTGGGATATCTGAACTACAGTCCGACCGATAAAGAGTTTGATTCTGCTTACAGCACATTGGTTTATACCGAACAAGGCGGTATAGATACTATGCCTGAAGTTGTCGGGATAGGGGTGTTTGACGGAAGTCAGCACGGAATTTATGTTGGGAACGGAGAGGTGATTTTCTCCTCTGCCGATTGCGGTTATGTCACAAAAGAGCCTGTTTCAAATGGCAGCTGGACAAGCTGGTGCACCTATATGGGGATAGAATATCCTCAGGAGGTGGAGGACGCTATTGAAAGTTTGAGCGGTGAAAGTTCATCAGAATAACAGATTGGAGGTTGATAGAATGAAAAGATCAGTTACGGTAAATGTAAACGAAGAAAAGCTCTCGGCTATTGAAATGTACCTTGAGCAGAAAAGTACAACTCTTGCAGCAGAGCTTGACAAGTACATTGAACAGCTCTACAGCAAAGTAGTGCCGCAGAATGTGAGAGATTTTATTGATATGATGTCGGACAGAAAGCCTGCGAGAAAGCCGAAGAATCCTGCTTCTGCCGAACCAGAAAAGCAGTCCGAGCAGTAATTCGCCGCAGTTCGCGCCGTGTCGCCTTGTGTGGCGAGGTTCGGAGGTCGGTGGGATAACTTTACCCTAACAACGGTCGGAGCGAATTTGGGGCATTTTGTCGAGCGTTAAGAACAAGTCTTATCGCAGAGTTTGAGAATGGTAGAAATCAGATGATTTCGGGTGGGTTTGAGGGGCATTTAATATATTGCTGGTTAAAGTTTTGGCGTCAAAGCCGCCAAAACATTTACATCGGACGAGCAAAGCTCGCTGATTTTGCGAGGTTTTACAAGCCTTGATAAAATGGAGTCAAAAAAGGAGGTTTGCGAAAATCATGGAGTCAAAAGTGCAAAAGGCAAAGAAAAATGCCGATATTGCAGAAGAAAACGATGGTGTCACAGCAGAAAAAATCAAGTTTCCATTGTATGTTTTTCCTGAAACAATGAAAACGGTTGATATTTTATACAAGTCGGATAACTGCTCGTCACGCACGGAGTTTATGGAAAAGGCAATCAGATTTTACTGCGGTTATCTTTTGCAGAACAAACCGGAGCTTGTGGATTATCTTGCTCCGCAGATAGCAACGCTTACAGAGGGAATAGTGAAAGGCACGGAACAGAGGTTGTCCCGTGCTTTGTTTAAGGTTGCTGTTGAGCTTGGAGCAATATCACATATGCTTGCGGCTGTGCATGACATTGACGATGATACGATGATCAAGCTTCGTGCTATGTGTACGGATGAAGTTAAGCGGATCAATGGTATCATTAATTTTGAAAAGACTGTGAGGTATCAGAGGTCAGAGTAAGAGAAAGCCGTATCGGTGCGATACGGCTGGTACATAGTTTTATCATTTCAATCCAACTGTTTTTTTATCATGTATTTATCCAACTCTGACGTTTCACCCCTGAAAATAAACCATTCAGGAAATCCATCCAATTTGAATCGTATAAATTCATCGACAGTGTGATAAATCTCATCCTTTTCGGGATCGTAATAAGAACTTCTGTTGGCGTAAATCGTAATGCCTGTAAAGTCTTTCTCTGAGTCCATCGGACATTTACATGGAGCATCGTTGTTAGTTGTGATAATATGCTCCTCGGGTCCCTCTTCTGATGGTGACAAATAGAATTCTCCACAGGCAGATAAATTATGCTCCACCGAAAACTGAATCTCATTATTCATATAATCTGCCAGGACTTCTCTATTTATCCTGTAGATAGGTCCTCTCAGAAAGCTTTTTATTCTTGATAACAAGCCCATAACATCCTCCTTGGATTCTTGATATATTATAACACAGTGCGTTTTTACCAACATTACTTAAATTATACCACATCACCGAATAAAAAACAATCCCCAGAAAGGAAGTGATCGCATGCCTCAATCCCAAATAATCGTCACAAGCCGCTACCTGAAAAGCGGTACACAGAAAAGTAAGAACAAGCGAAGAAATTATACAAAATATATCGCAACCCGTGAAACAGTTGAAGTTCGTGATCAAAATACTATTGACAGAAATGATAACGCTACCAAAAACCAACAAGAATTGCTTCGTGATCTGCTTTCAGATTTTCCCGAAGCTAAAAAATATTTGGAGTATGAGGACTATATCGCTGCTCCTACCGTAGAAAACGCATCTGAGCTTATCAGTACGATCATTGAGCGTAACGCAGACATCATCGGAAACCGACAGAACTTTGTCGGTTACATGGCTATGCGACCGGGAGTTCAGAAAAGAGGCTCTCACGGTTTGTTTAATGAAAAAGACGAACCGATCATTCTTGACAGAGTTGCAAACGAAATTGCAAATCACAAGGGCAATGTCTGGTCGCACGTTGTTTCTCTTAGGAGAGAAGACGCTGTTCGTCTTGGTTATGACAACTCTGAGGTATGGCGAGATCTTGTGAAAAGGCATATTTCCGACATTGCAAAATCGCAGCGTATTCCACTCTGCAATCTGAAATGGTATGCCTCTTTTCATGATACAGCTCATCATCCCCATATTCATCTGCTTGTGTATTCGACGAATCCAAAGCAGGGATTTTTAACCGCTAAGGGCATAGATCAGATACGTTCAGCCTTTGCAAATGACATATTCCATGACGATTTGCAGTCAATATATCAGAAGCAGACTTTAAGCCGTGACGAATTGAAAGCTGTATCCAAAACAGAGTTTGAAAGTATCGTCAGAAAAATTCAGCAAGGCGGTTTTGACAATCCGCAGCTTGAAAATTTTATCCTTAAACTACATTCTCAGTTACAGAATGTAAAAGGCAAAAAAGTGTATGGATATCTTCCTCCCGATGTCAAGGAAACGGTCAACAATATATTTTCGGAGCTTGCAAAAGATGAGAATGTCCATCAGCTCTATGAAAAATGGTGCAGCTTGGAGCATTTGAAATACAAGACCTATACGCAAAAGGAAAAAGAACTGCCTTCACTTACCGACAATAAGGTTTTTCAGCCCGTGCGGAATATGATAATCAGAACCGTGCTTGATATGAATAACCCTATAGTCGAAGAACCCGAACCTACCGAACAATCCGAAGATACCTCTGATAGTCCGCCTGTAGAAATATCTCCGCAGTTTGATGAATCTGAGCAATCCGAAAATGATAATATAATATTTTCAGATAACGATGATCTTACAGTCGAAGATTTCATTTGGAGTGATGAAAATACAGTAACGGTTGATATTGATGATGTTCCTCAAAGCAAATATTATTTAAAGTGGAGTAGTTCGTACAAAGAAGCCTGCAAACTGATTTACAATAAGCAATCAAAGCTTGAAGATTTCAAAAAAGCAGAACAACTTCTGCTTTCAGAATCTCAGACAGGCAATGTTCTTGCTATTCACGATTTAGGAAAGCTGTATTCCACCGACAAGCTTGGTGAAAAGGATGAAGAAAAATCATTTGCATATTACAAAGAGGCATTACAGGGATTTATGGAAACAGAACCCGATTCGGATTTTATGTTTCCCTACGAACCGAAATATGAGGGTCAAATCATGAAACCTGTAGATATGCGTTCTTACGTTTGGTATCGCATAGGCAAAATGCATTGTTATGGGTTAGGTACAGAACAGGACTACAAACAGGCATTTGATTGGTTTTTGAAATCGGCAACAGCGGGGAACAAATTTGCTCAGTACAGTCTCGCCAATTTGTATTACTACGAAAACGGCGTGGAAAAAGATTTGTCGCAGGCGTTTTTGTGGTATCAGAAATCATCTGCACAGGGACAACCTTATGCGTCGTATGCGATTGCTCAGATGTACAATAAGGGTGAATATGTTACTCAAAATGAAGATACGGCGCAAAGGTATTACAATGCCGCATTATCCGGTTTTCTTGAACTCGAAAGCAAGGATCAGGCTGATGATAACCTATATTACAAACTTGGTTCTATGTTTAAAAAGGGACTCGGAACAGACATCAATATGGATAAGGCTATAGATTACTTCAAACGATCTGAAGAAATGAATAACAAGAATGGGTTGTACGAGTACGGAAAGGTGCTTCTGCTCGGAGAAAATATTCCACAGGATATTGAAAAGGCTGTAAAGCTACTTGAAAAAGCAATAAAGCTTGAGAATATCAATGCAAAACGTTTTCTTGCCCTTGAACTTATTTCGGGTGAGCATTTAGATCAGGACATTGACAAAGGACTTGCTATGCTTACAGAGTGTGCCGACAGCAGAGACGCTTATGCCTGTTACAAGCTTGGCAAGATATATTTCAAGGGCGATATCGTGTTGCAGGACTTGGATAAATCAGAGAAATATTTGCTGTCAGCCGAAGATAACGAATTCACACAGTATGCTTTCGGTATACTTTATTTGCAAAAAGAAAAGTATGATATTCTAAAAGCCGTAGACTGCTTTGAAAAATCCGCAGATAAGAATATGTGGTCAAGCTATCAGCTCGGCAGGCTTTATCTTTTCGGAGCAGAGGGACTTGAGAAAGATAAGACAAAAGCAGTAGAGTGGCTCACTAAATCCGCAGACAACGGCAACGAAGTTGCTCAGAATATGCTTAACCACCTTGACAATCTTGAGAATACCATGTTGGCAAATACAATCTTTGGTTTATTCGCAAATCTTAGTAGGTGCATTGAAGAGGACTATACTCAGAAGTATAAGGCAGTCAGACGGACGGTGGACAGTAGGCTGCGGAGAATGATACATCGGAAGAAACAGTCGCTCGGAATTAAGGATGATCAGTCGCAGAGTTATGAGCAATCATATTAACTGATAGTCCTTTAGTATTTCTTGTTATGGAACGGATATACTAACGAAAAAGGAGGCGTTTACAATGGCAGTATCACACAGAGGCGCAATTTCATTCGGTTTAGTCCATATTCCTGTCGGTTTGTATACGACAACGCAGGATAACGATATACACTTCAATCAGCTTTGCAGAGAGGACGGCAGCAGAGTAAAGTACAAAAAGGTTTGCGCATCCTGCGGAAAGGAGATCTCATCAAAGGATATCGTAAAAGGCTTTGAGTACGACAAGGATAAGTTCGTGATTATGACAGATGAGGATTTTGAAAAGGCGAAGTCCGAAAAGGATAAGACTATTCATATCCTGCATTTTACTGATTTGAATTCTATTCGCCCTATTTATTATGATAAGACGTACCACGCAGTTCCCGAAGCCGGAGGAGATAAGGCGTTTGAATTACTTCGTAAAGCAATGAAAGATGAGAATAAGGTCGCTGTCGCCAAAACCGTTATGGGTACAAAGGAAAAATTGCTTACGCTTTTTCCTACAGACGACGGTATACTGATTGAAACCATGTTTTTCGCCGACGAGGTAAAGCAAGCTCCGAAAGAGCCTGCACATCCCGAATTAAACGAAGCGGAACTGACTATGGCGAAAACGCTGATCAACACAATGGTCAAGGATTTTGAGCCGAGTTTATACAAGGACGAATATCAGTTCAAGCTGCGTGAAATCATTGAACAGAAGATCGCAGGCAAGGATATTGTTGCCTCCACTCCCGATGTTCAGGTCAATGTCATTGACATTATGGAGGCTCTCAAGCAAAGTCTTGCCCAGGCAGGCGTAAAGAATGACTGATATCTGGGAAACAAAAAATATCAGACCGATGCTGATCGGCACAGAGGGACAACCCTTTGACAGCGATGAGTATATCTACGAATTAAAGCTTGACGGCGAACGCTGTATCGCATACCTTGACAGAGACAAAACGATTCTGAAGAACAAACGAAATATCTTAATGCTGCCGAAAGTACCGGAGCTTGCAGAAATTCATAAGAATGTGAATGTCCGCTGTATTCTGGACGGAGAGCTTGCGGTCATTAAGGACGGCAGACCGGATTTTTTTGAAATACAGAAACGCAGTATGATGAGCAATCCCGTAAAGATAGATATGGCGGCGAAGAAATATCCTGCATGTTTTACTGCGTTTGATATTCTGTATTATGAGAACAGACAGGTAACGGACTTGCCGCTGACTGAAAGAAAAGAACTTCTACAGAAAGCGGTAATATCGGAAAACGGCAGATTTGCAGTATCGAGGTTTATTGAGAAAAACGGTATCCAATTCTATGCCCTTGCCGAACAGCAGGAATTGGAGGGTATCGTTGCGAAACGTAAGGACAGCAAGTATTACTTTGATAAGCGGACTAAGGACTGGATCAAAATTAAGTATTTGCAGGACGATGATTTCGTAGTTTTGGGCTATGTTCCGAAAGAAAACAGTATGAACAGCATTATCCTCGGACAGTACAGTAATGGTCAGCTTGTTTACAAGGGTCATGTTACTCTGGGAGTTGGCGGAGAACCATTCAGAAGAATAAAGACTTTAAATAAAACAGATTGTCCTTTTTCTGAAATTCCGAAAGGCAATGAAAATGCTGTATGGGTAACTCCCGAACTTGTATGTACAGTAAAATATATGATGAAAACCGAAAGCGGCGGTATGCGGCAGCCTGTTTTTAAGGGGCTGAGAGAAGATAAGTCACCGGAGGAATGTATTGATAATATTACTTGAAAAGACGCATATACTAATTACAGATTGGAGTTGATAAAATGTCAAAGGATTCACAGCTTGATCCCAAAGAAGTCAGAAAGATGAAAGCCAAAGGCGGTCATACAATGGCTGAAAGCGCTTTGGACGGCGAGAGCAGAAACAATAAAAAGCAATCCGGCAACCGTCATAAATGCGGTAACGATAAGTAGTAAAAGAACAAGGAGTATATTGTGTGAAACACTCCTTGTTTTTATATATAAATATCTCATAATTTAAGAGTAATATTAAGACAAAACAAACCATTGCCGTTATTTATATCAAAAGTTCCGTTATGCTTGTTAACAGAATTTCGTATATTGTTAATACCAAACCCATGATGTATTTTATCGTCTTTGGTTGTTTTAAGATCGTCATTTTCCTCATTTGTGGGATTACTGATTGAAATAAATTGATATCCCTGTTGTATGTTCAGTTTTATGTCAATTACTTTATGTCCGCCGATCTTACCGCAGGATTCTATGGCATTGTCAAGAGCGTTAGAAAAAATAACGCATAGATCGATGGGATCAAAATCGTGCGTAAACAAACCGTCCAAGCATATTTCTGTATCGCATTCCTTTGCAAACTCAGCTTTTTCTGTAAGGATTGAGTCTAAAATATTATTTCCGCTTTCATACGGTTTTTCTGTCATGGTTTTGGAATTAGATAATTTATTTATGTACTGAACAGCTTCCTCGTTCTTATTTGATGAGATCAAAGCTGATACACATTGCATATGATTAATGTAATCGTGTCTGAAAGAATGAAATTCTTTCTTCATATCGTCTAAGGCTTTATAATGTCGGAGCTGAGTATCTATCTGTTTTAAAAGCAGATCAGATGTGTCTTGAAAATACTTTTTTGACATACTGTTTATAAACAGCAGAAACATGATTGCAAACATTACTATCATTAAAATGAGTAGGAAGAATTCTGAAAATCCCTTTTGAACAGAAATATTGTCTGTTTCAAAGGAAATAAGCGTAACGACTCCTTCCATAATAAAGACACATAAAAGCATCAATATTCCCACCGCTTTAGACGTTGACTTAAATGCAAATCTTAAATTTTTAAACTGCTCTTTTTTATATAAAAAGCAAATCAAGCCAAGAACAAACAGCTGAAATATCATTGAAGTGACCTTGTTTATTGTCAATTCGTTTAAATTCGAGGCTGTAAGCTTAAATATCCATAAGGCACAGCTTTGCATGAGTGAATCCAAGGATATCAGCAGCAAAGGCATATAGAATGAAATAAACCTTATTTTTTTAGTGAAGATAAACGGAAAAACCAAAAAGCGCAGATAATATACGGCAAGCAGTACTGTCATCATGAATTTTGATGATTCTGCAAAATATGAACTGAAAATCAGAGTATAACTTCCATGAACAACCGATACGGAGAGCGATTTAATCCAACCGGGTTTAAATTCTTCCAAATCAGCAGATTTGCTTATGAGAATCAGGTTAACAAGCAGAAGCAAGTCCGAGATAATAAAGACGGCATTTGAGATTACAGTGTTCATTATATCAGTCCTTTGTGTTATATCTTACTATGTATTCCTGAAAAGCTTTTTTGAAATCGGTCAGATACCTTCTGCTTATGGAAGCACGTTCGTTGTTATCAAAATAGATAGTTTTATTATCGTGATTTCTTATGTGGAGAAAGCTTACTATACATGACCTGTGAGAACGTGTAAATCGGTCTTTGGGAAGCATCTTTTCAATCTCCTGCATATATCGGCAGCATTCAAGTTGATTGTCAACAGTTCGTATTATAGTGTGCTTGTCTTTTGATTCGACATAAATAATTTCAGATAACCTGACTTTCCACGAACCGTCGTTAGTGTTCAATATGAGAAAATCATCTGTTCTGACAGAATCAAGATAATCGTCGATAGATTTAAACAGATCTTCTTTTTTTATCGGCTTTAAAAGGAAACGAAACGTATTTACCTCAAAGGACTGAAAAACGATTTTAGGAAATGCGGTGAGGAAAATAATAGTAACGTCTGAATTTTTTAATCGCAGACGTTTGGATGTTTCCAATCCGTCAATATCGTCCATCTGATAGTCCATAAATATAATGTCAAACTTCTCAGTACTTGATAAAAGGTCATATCCGGTTTTAAAATATGTAGTTAAAATCGGCTCTTTTTTTAATGTGGAATATTCGTTTAAAAGCGTATATAATTCTTCATATAAAATTATTTCGTCATCACATACGGCAATCTTCATAATTTCGCCTCCCTTTGCTTTTAATTATAACATAGAACTATTAAAATATCAAGTAAAATTTTACAATAAAATCACGCTTAAACTACCGCTCGCGCCGAATTTACGACCGTATTTCAGATATCTGTAGACGAATTGAATAAAAAGATTTATACTACCCCCGAAATGAAAAAACGGGGAGGGATATCAAATGTGGAGATACATCTGGCAGATCATTTTTAAGTAATAGGATGGGATAGTTATGGAAATAATTGAAAAGCAATATTTATCTGTTGAATCGCTGCTGTCATATAGGACAAGATCAACATACAGTAAACTTGATAAGTTGATCGAGCATATATTGGAAAGTCTGAAATTTCTTGAAATGGAACGGACAGGAAATATCATTTTTTCTCTGAAAGAAAATACCTATGGAACGGATGAAACAATACTTGACCTTGAATTTTTTGTTCCTGTCAGCAAGGAGTTTAAAAGCAACGAGTTTTATGTTTATAAGCCGCAGCTTATGCTTTTCAACGCAGTGAGAGCAAGACACTCCGGAACTTATGACACGTTAAAAAATTCACGTAAGAAAATGCAAACATATTTATCCCGGAAGTGTTATCAACCGATAACAGATTTTTACTATTACATTAATAACAGCAATTTAGTGGATATTTACGTAGGGATCAACGGTAATATTGTTTGATATTAGGCGGACAAATTTTTGTCCGCCGTTTCCTTTTTTACGACAAATTCTGAGTCAATATGACCGCTTACGCCGAATTTATGACCGTATTTCAGATATCCATAGACAAATGACATTGTTTATGGTATTTTTTGACGGAGTTTGATCAACAAAATTCATATAATATTCGAGGATTTAAGGAGGAATTTATGGGCAGATTTTTTTCATTGGTTCAAATAAAGAATAACGGCAGCAGAGAACAGTTTTTAAAAGCATTTTGTGATGTAATGAAAAAACGAAGTCTTGTGCCATGCTCTGAGAAAGAATCAAGCGTAAGTTATATTCTTGCTTTTTCAGAAAGCGGCAAATGGGTAACACTTGCTTCTAAGGAGTACAGGGACAATCCCAAACAGGTCAAGGACGACGCCAAACAGACAGCTGCGGAAATGAAAACAAGCAGTTTCAGCATGGATGTTGTAGACAGCGACTGGACGTATATTGAACTGCATACCGGGGCTGATGTCCACGATACGGTGATGGTGGGACGTTCCGAGTTTGACGAAGAACATTCGCCGAAAGGCAGACGTGAATGTTGGGAGCCGATTTTAGCTCCGGGAAAAACGTGGGAACAGATCTCTGAAATATGGAACAAGAACGAAGTCTTTGTTGAGGACGCTTTGTACGAAGCAGCTTCCGTGCTGGGAATTGAGCCGAAATATATGGTTTCTGATTATGAGGATTTTGAAAGCAAAGCAGACAAAGATACAAATATTATTCCGATGTTTTTCAAAAAGAAGAATGAAAGAACCCTGTCTTTGAATGCCGCATTTAAACAGGTTTTCGGAGAAGCTCTTGAACCGTTGGGTTTTGTAAAAATAAAAGTTGCTAAACTTACTTACTTTGTACGGGTGGTAAATGATGAAATACTGCATATTTTGACATATCGAGAGCTTCGGACACGAAAAACAGGTTATAAGTCTTTTGAAATTTTAGGTGGAGTTGTTTCACTTTATAGGCGAACGATAGATTTTACAAAGAGTCCGGAGTGTTGGCTGAAAAACAATCATCATTATTACTGTTCATTAAATCCTGAGATTGATGATGATGTAATGGAAAGTGCAGTCCAATATGTATGTGATGTATGGGGAAAAAGTATGGATTGGTTTGTTCGTACTGAGTCACTTGAAGGAGCTTTTAGCAAAAGTATAGTACACTTTTTATATAAATCAGACGACATTTATGGTATGAAAAATGCATTTAATGTAACCCAAAACGTTATGCTGCCGATTTTTGATGAAGCAATCAATCTCAACAACTGCATAGAGCATTTTTACAAACTTGGAACCCCAATGGATATTTGCTGCGATTTAGAGGAATTTAACACAAAACCTCATTATTACTATTCCGAAGGTCTTTTACTGATAAAGACAGGTTACAAAGGTGATATTACGCCATATATGGAAAATATTCTTGCAATGAAAGTAAAAGAAGTTGAGAAAGGCCTTTCCGGCCTTTCCGGAGCAACAGATATTAATGACTACAAAAATAGATTTCGTCAGAAGGTACAACAGCAAATTATCATTCGTGACCAAATGTTGAATGATGCAAAACTAAACACAAAGGTAACGGCAGAATTAAAGAAGCGCAGAACAGACAATATTCGAACTCTTAAATCGTTTGGGTTAGAAATATAAAATGAAAGGCTGGTTATTATGCATCAAAAATTTTTAAAATTAATTTCATTTATGTTGGTAGTATCACTATTACTATCAGTGGTAACAACATCAAATTTTCCTTCTTTGATTGTTTCAGCAGAAGAAAGTATATCAGAAGACAATAGAACTGAAGAAGAATCGAAAGAGGATGCAGTATTACTAACATCAATAACTGGAGATTGGAATAGGGCTAAAAGAGATGGTATAGTGCCTCCTTATGGTCAGTTCCATCATGATGTTCAAGATCATATTATTGATAAATATAAAAAAGATAATATTACAGATGAACATACAGTTACCTTTAAATCTGGACAAGCTCCAGTTGGAAACAAAACAGGAACTGGAAGAGCTGATTTATATTTTGAGGATGTTGAAAACGATATTGCTTATTTTTGGGAAGTGAAACCAGGCTCTTATTTGGAACCTTCCAAAATGATTGAAGGTCTAACTCAACTCGACAGGTATGTAAATAATACTTTACTGGAAGATGGGATAACCGAACACAGATATGGTAATACACCTTATAGTGATGAAAATATTTCATATATTAAGGGTGATCTTAGCTTAGCGGATATTTATAAAAAATTTAGTTGGAAACTTGGTAATATTGATATAAGTCAACTTGAGGGTCTTGATATTAGTTTTGATGGTATTTATGACACATCTCATAAGTATGTGATTTTAATTGCATATCTTCCAAGTGGATTAATACTTTACTGGTTTATACGAATTCCAGATTATAAACTTGACAATCTGTCTGATGTTCCCGATCTGTCACCATTTTGGTGGTTATTTGGATCGACATTTTTAAGTTATTGGTATCAAATTAATCAAAATCTTGGTAATGGTTCTGGTCTCGCTCCATCGCCAAGTTTTGTACCAAGTTTTGCACCGGACTTTGCGCCAAGTTTTGCGCCGGACTTTGCACCAAGTTATTCACCAAACTATTCACCAAGTTATTCTTATGCAAATGAAAGCGCAAATCAAGAAATCTTACAGCGTGAATTAGAATTATGGGAACAAGAGAAAAGCAGCAGTACAAGTATAGATACAGCAACGGTACTAAAGTATAGTATACCAGCTTTAGGTGGAGTATGTGCAGCTGCTGGTATAATTAAATTGGCAACATCCGGCAAGCTTGATAGTGTTTCAAAATCAATTTCTGCGGCATGTACAACACTTATGATTACACTAAATCCAATTGTAGCAAGTGCTGAAAGTGTTGAAAACCCAGAAGAAGTAAATAAAGCTGTTGATGATTTTCTTTTAGCTGTGGAAGTTTTTATGGGAGAAGAATTTGCAGAAGAATTAAGACAAGCATTGCTTGCAAATGACGCAAAAAAAATAGATGAATTAATGAAAGAAATTCAAGAGGAATCCGGTAATTATGACAGAGCAGGCAAAGCCCAGCCACCCCGTGATCCTCTCATAATAGACTTAGGCGAATCAGGCATAGAACTGCGTTCACTTGAACACGGTGTAAATTTTGACCTTGACAATAACGGATTTGCAGAGAAAACAGCATGGATAGGTACAGAGGACGGGTTTTTAGCGTTAGACAGAAACGGAAACGGAAATATTGATAACGGCGGAGAGCTTTTCGGAGATCAGGTAATTCTTAAAGACGGTTCAAAATCCGAATCAGGCTTTGAAGCACTTGCAGAACTTGATGATAACAGCGATGGAATAATTGATAATAATGACATTGCTTTTGCTGATCTAAGAGTGTGGATAGACGCTAACCATAACGGAAAATCCGAATCAAATGAACTTAAAACTTTAAATGAAACAGGCATTGTTTCTATTAGCCTTGAACATTCGGAAGTCAGCTTTGTAGATGAAGAAACAGGTACGCGCATTGCAGAATCAGCAAGCGTTACAATTAACAAAAACGGAACTGTATCGATGGTGGATATCAGCGAGTTCTGGTTCCCTGTAAATTCATCTGATACAACTCAGGACGGCGTGGTTACAGCGGGTAATGTCCCAAATATAATTCAGGCTATCAATGATGATGAAAGCGGAGAATTACTTGAACTTTGCTATCGATTCAGCGAATCTACGGATATAACTATGAAACGCTACTGCCTGAAAAAGATTCTTTATAAATTAACAGATTCCGAAAGTATTTCAATCAACAGCCGAGGCGGCAATATCGACGCAAGAGATCTGCACGTGATCGAGCAGTTCATGGGACGTGATTTTGAGGGTGTAGGAGGTTCAAATCCGAACTCTAATGCAGCTTCAATATTAAAGGATATATATACAAACATAGAAAATCAGTATTACAATATTCTTAATATGTACTGTGGTCTTGGCGGCTATCTGAATGCAGTTTACGAATACGAGGACGAGAATGGCAACAAGAATCTAAACTTAGAGTTCTTAAATTATATATTTGATGAAAAAGCTGCTGAGGGAGAAAATATTGATTACTTAGTATATGACCTTGGCGTTTATCTCAAGTCGTACGATAAGATCAACGGAACATCATGCTTTACTGATTACAGTAATCACTATTCAGAGAATTATGCGGATATTGTTGAATCAACAATATCAGGTAACACATATCTTGGCACAGAAGCTAATGATTCGTATAGCGGTACAAGCAAAATTGATTTCATTTTCGGTGAGAACGGTAACGATAATCTCCGTGGCGGCAACGGAAACGACGCTATTAGTGGTGGAGCAGGCAACGATATCTTGTACGGAGATTCAGGCAGCGACATACTTATTGGCGGCGAAGGCAGCGACACTCTCGACGGCGGAACAGGTAATGACACACTGAAAGGCGGCTCTGGTGACGATACATACATTTTCGCAAAGGGCTATGGAAACGATACAATAATCGACTCCGAAGGATTGAATACTCTCAGATTCAAGGGACTTAAACCAAGCGATATTCTTGTAAACGGCACAGATGAATACGATGCAGCTATAACAATAAAGGGTACAAACGATACTCTTGTTATCAAGGATTTCCGCAAAGGTGAGGAATACCGTAATTACGATCTTGAATTTAACGGAGTTAAAATGCACGTTACCGATAAGGGCAGTCCGTTCAGACATATCTACGGCGGTAACGGCGACGATGTCCTCAAGGCAGTTGTAGATGATTCGGTTATGCACGCTTTCGGCGGTGACGATACCGTTTACGGCAGCAAGGGTGACGACATTATCTATGGTAACGAGGGCAGCGATACCATTTATGCAGGAAACGGAAACGACTTTGTTTACGGCGGTGCAGGAAACGATATTATTGACGGGGGCGAGGGAAACGACTTACTCTATGGAGGTTTCGGAGACGATACATATATTTTCGGCAAAAATTGCGGTACAGATGTAATAAACGATACCGAGGGTACTTCTGTTATCAAGCTCACGAACGAAGTTTCTCTTGCAGACCTTCGTATCGATTCGGTGGGCGAAGATGTTGTTATCAGTATAAGGGATACCGACGATAAACTCATAATCACAGACTTTAAGCAAAATCCCGATAACTATGTTCTTCGTATAGGAGATGAGGAAATCTCCGTTAAGGATAACATTACAGCAGAAGAAAAAGAGTTCCTTTCGGGTTCGGAAAACTACGACTATATCGTTAATGAGAATAAAACGGTTATCGCAGGCGGAGAAAGCGGAGACAGAATAATCGGTTCCGGCATGGACGAGTATATACTCGGAGATTCAGACAGCGATCAACTTCTTGCAGGCGGCGGAAACGACGTGATTTTCGGAGGTTCGGGAGACGACTACATTAACGGCGGAGACGGAGACGATATAATTGACGCAGGAACAGGCAATGACTTCATTGACGGCGGCAGCGGAAACGACATATATATCTTCAAGCCGGGATACGGCGCCGACTCCATTATGGACAGTGAGGGTGTTAACACTGTTATGTTCGGAGACGGTTTCATCGCCGGAGGCATCAAGGCATACCGTTCCAATTGGAACGATATTCTCATTACCTTTGACGGCTTTGAGGATACTCTTACCATTAAGAATTACTGCATCAGCAAGGAGGCAAGAAACTTCACACTTGTATTTGCCGACGGAACTGTCGTAGAAGCAGCAGATCAGAACAGTCCTCTCAGAACTATTTACGGCACTGACGGCAGCGAGTATATGATCTCCATTTATGAGGATGGCATTACAAAACTCGGTCAGGACGGCGACGATCAGCTTGTAGGCAGCAACGGAAACGACTTTCTCTACGGAGATAAGGGCAGCGACAGACTTACAGGCAACGCAGGAAACGATGTTCTTGACGGCGGTGAAGGCAATGACTTCCTTTACGGAGGCGCAGGCAACGACACATATATTTTCAAAAAAGGCTACGGTACAGATACTATCGACGACGGCGAAGGGACGAATACTATTGAGATTTACGGATATTCAGCAAATCAGATAAAGGCTTACCGTACAAACTGGAACGATATTACCGTTACCTTTGAGGGTTCTGATGATAAGCTTGTGATCGAGGGATTCTTCACTTCCGAGGCAAACAGAAATTTCTATCTTACGTTTAACGGCGGTTCTAAGCTTCACGCAACCGCGTCCAACAGTCCTCTGAGGACTATTTACGGAACTGAAAACAGCGATTACATCGCAGCTATGGACGACAGGGGTGTAACTCTTATCGGAGAAAACGGCAGCGACAGCCTTAACGGAGGAAACGGCGCAGATAAGCTGTACGGAGGTATCGGAGACGATCAGCTTTACGGAAGCGGCGGAAACGATATTCTTGACGGAGGCGAAGGCAGCGATTATCTATATGGCGGATCAGGAAATGATACATACATCTTTAATATCGGTTACGGCACAGATACCATCAGCGACAGCGAGGGCGTCAACACGATCTCATTCGGCAGCGGTATTTCGGCGGATATGATAACAGTTTACAGAACAAACTGGAATGATCTTACCATTACATTCGAAGGTATTGAGGACAAGCTGATCATTCAGGGTTACTTTACATTTGAGGATAACAGAAATTTCAATGTGAACTTTGCAGACGGAACAAGATATGCATATGACAGTGAAGAAAATCCGCTGAAACAGGTACACGCAACAGAATATGACGACTGGATGTCCGCATGGAGTGATAACGGTGTTGTCATTCACGGTGACGGAGGAAATGATACGCTTAACGGCGGAGAAGGAAACGATGTTCTGGACGGAGGTGTTGGCAGCGACTATCTATATGGCGGCAACGGAAACGACACATACATATTCGGAATAGGATACGGATCAGATATTGTTGAAGATAATGACGGTGAAAACAAGATCGTTCTCAACGAGATTACGTTGGATATGATAACATTCAGTATTAATGAAAACGGTTATCTGATAATTTCTATCAATGACAGCGAGGACGTTCTTACAATCAAGAACTTTAATTCTGAGTTATTTGCATTTGAATTTGCTGACGGAATTATCGGAACTGTAAATGCTGATACAGCTGAGTTTACGCAGACCATCTTAGAAGATTAATCCAGCGAATTAAATAAGCTTAAATATAAAAAAGCGGCTTCATCGGTGAAGTCGCTTTTTTTATACAAATAAGAAATTAAACCGTCAGACTAAAAAATACCAAGTATATATAGCTTAAAAGGCGCGTACTTTCGGAGGTACGCGCCTTTATTTCGCATATTCAGTTACTATGCGAAACATATTTTAGCTTGTTTTTATGCTGATTTAGATACTATTATATCACAAATTCAAATTAATGTAAACCTTTTTTCGAAGAAAAAATCATAAAATGCGCAAAAAAATACTGAAAACTAAAAAATAAACCGTCAGAAAATCAGTCAGATTGGAGGAATGTTAATGGCTAAAAGAGGAAGTAATATCTATAAACGCAAGGACGGCCGCTTTGAAGGCAGGGTATCTGTTGGATATAAAGAAAACGGAAAGACGAAATACCGCTACGTTTACGGTCACAGCCTTGCCGAGGTCAAGGAGAAAATGGCACAGGTCTATTCGGGAAAGAATACACAGGAACAGTCTAAAAATAAAATGATTGTCAGGGATATCGCAGAGCAATGGCTTGCTGAGAAAAAGCTGACGGTCAAAGCGGCAAGCTATACAAGTTACCGTAATCTGCTCAATAATCATATTTATCCGGAGTTTGGGGGAATTCGGTATACCGCGCTTACCAAGCAAATGTTAAACAGATATATGTCCGAACTGCTCGTATCGGGCAGAGAGGACGGCAGCGGAGGACTTTCGGTTAAGACTGTAAGAGATGTGATCGTTGTTCTGAAATCGGTATGCAGCTATGCTCATAATGAGTATAACTTTTCAAATCCTGCCGAGAACATTAAGCTGCCAAGAATAGAGAAAAACAGCGACGAATCAAATATGAAAGAATTAAATGGAACGGCTTCTGCTCCGCCGAAGAAAAAGACACCGAGCAGTAAGAAAAAATATGCCGAAGCAGTTACTATGACGGAAGAAGAATATCAGAAACTGACCGGGCAGCACACAACTGCTTTTGTAGAAAAATGTATTGAAGTCCTGAATAACTATAAGCTTTCCAGCGGAAAACGATACAAGTCAGATTATCACACCATTCTAAACTGGGTCATCGAAAGAGTTTCCAAGGATTATCCTCAGCTGGACAAACCACCTGCACAAAGTTCGGCTTACGATGTCAACGTCAATCCATTCGACCAGTTTGTGAGGTAAGAAAATGTTTGTCAATACGGAATTACTGGAGTTTATCCGCCTGAAAAATCCCCTTTCTTCTGTTATCGGGAAATACGAAGTGATAACAAATGATTGCTGTAAATGCCCATTCTGTCACAGCAAAACCAATTCTCTGAATCTTTTCCATGATGAGATCTACACCTGTTTTCACTGCGGCGAAAGCGGTGATGTATTTGGATTTGTCAGCAAAATTGAAAATCTTTCGTTTGCAGAAACGGTTCGGAAAATGGCGAAAGCATCGGGATTTTATACACTGGAAGAACTGAAACAGAAGAATATTTTCCGCTTCTGGGATATTTCCTTAAACTCATGATATCCACGGACGGAGAAGAACACGACCGAGCCAAGTGCGTTTATATTCAGCTCATGCACGGGCTGGACAAGTGCAGTGACGAAGCTGAATAACCACAAAACCAGAGCATTGCCGAATAGTGGAAATGCTCTGATTTACTTTATCAAAAGCGTATTCATTTTCAGTATTTTACCATTAAGTATCGTATGCAGAGCAACACACTAAGAGCAAAGTTCTTTTAATCGCATAAGAAGTCTTCCTATATATCCTTCCATAGTAAATACCCCATATATTCCATCACTGAAACGTTCTTTGTATATCGTACAATAGTGTAAAAATGCAATAATTTCTCTGATGTCAAATTCATCAAGATAACCGATCATTTCATCAGGATCAACATAAGGTTTGCCATTAAAATATTTATCTCTCATTTCTGCCCAAACAGGTTTTCTACCATTAGGGCGGCATCCAAAGCCGTATAACGCAGCGCTCGCTCTTGCCACCTTGTTACGAAACGATTTCATTATATCAGGGTAATTCCAACTTCCAAGATATCCAGTTGGCGTTCCGGCACATTCAGATGGTGGATTTGTAAAGAAGGAAATAAACTCATCAACATAAAGAAATGAAGTATCTTTTTGCTCTTCCTCGGATACTTCTCTGAGTCCCATTTTTTCTGCATATTCCTTTTCCAAGCGCACAAATTCGTCTTTCCCAAACTCATAAACACGATACTCATCCTCAAAACCGGTCATAAAGTTCACTCCTTATTTTTTCAGTTACGAGCTTGTTTTTCAATTATTATTGCTCATAATGCTTTTTCAAACTTATATTTAAAATCAACGACAGAATTTCCATTTTTATAAGAATAACCTTCGAGAAGCGTTTCTGATAATTGCAATTTTTCTATGTGAGATTTTATGGTGTCAGCATCAACAGCATAATAATATCGGTTATTATGGTAGCGTTTATACTTTTCGAGTGCGTCAAATATCTTGTGATATACAACCTGATTCGGGTAGTAATCATAATTTGTAAAAATCGAAATACCGCTGTGATAAAAATGCTCCAGTATTGCAGCGGCAGTAGCCGCACTTCTGCTCTGACCGTATTCGCACTGGCATATGATATCCATACCGCTGTCGTATGCACGATAGATAAATGCGGCAATGTCGGGAGCTTCGGGGAAATAAGTATCGTATGTATATCCCTTGCGTCTCAGGACATCAAGGTCAAGGTCATCCAGTTCGCTGTAAAAAACTGTATTGCAGACACCACTGTAATCTACATGGGTATATTCCTCGTCGATACGCTTTATCGCAGGATCGTAAAAGCTGATAACAGCAGTATTCTTCGGAAAGTTACCGGCTGCAATAATGGATTCGATGGCTTCTCTTGAATAAACAGATACGTTCATCAATACCTCCGATCATGAATCAAAACGCCAATTCTTCTTATTCTTTTTGATAAAAAATTCAGAAATCTTCATATTTCTGATATTCCTCACAGAATTTATTAAATTTCTCATCAAACTCATCAATTTTGATTTCTAAATCACTTGTTCCTGCATGATGCGGCAATGGAATGTAAAGAACGCCTTCGCTGTAGAAGCCGCCTATGAATATACGAATACTATCGGATGTTGATATGGTGTATAGCAATGCTTTTGTGAATAAAATACAAGTCCGGCGTTCCCATTCCTCTAAAGGTGTTTCATGTAGCAATAGGTTCAGGATATCATTCAAATCGTTTATTAGCTGAATATCTTTACGATCCACATTAAAAAGTCCGATGTATCTTTTGAAGTATTTCCAGACATTTTTATAATACGTTTTGAAGCTGTCGAGATCAAAGTCGTCAATCAGATATTTGCCGTTTTCTAATAGAGTGTTACGTATTTCGGTTCGTTCATGATCAGACGGAAACTGCGCATGGATATACGGCTTAGAAATTACTGAAAAATCTCCCCAGAATGAACGGCTGACCAGACGTCTGCGCATTCCGCAGTTAGCTTCCTTTTGGGAAGAAGTCATCATGAAACGCTTACCCGACTCATAGAACGAATTGAAAAGCAAAATCAGCTCATTCTGAATCGCTTTCTTGCCGAAAAGCTCCTGAATATCGTCTACCAACAGAACATCTGCATGCATATACTTCTCACGAAACTGCTCCGCTGTACCGCCGTTTTGAAGAGTATTCACCAGCGAAGTTCGCATTTCTGCTGCTGTGGTGAGGATCACCGTCAACTTAGGCTCATTCTGCTCAATCATGTTTTTGACTGCATAGAGCAGATGCGTTTTGCCTGTTGCAGTTCCGCCAAATATAGCTAACGGATTGGAATCGGCATTTTCGGAAAAATTCTTTGATAGCTCAAAGGCTTTACGATTGGCTTTGGTTACTTCAAAGCCATCAAAGGTATACTGTCTGCCTCTGTTTGTATCCTGCATAATACATCCTCCGGTTAATTATTTTTTAGTGTGTAAACAGGACTCCCTGCACCGTATCCTTCATAAATTTTGTTATCTTTTATTGTGTAAACGGGAGTGCCCAAACCGTTTCTTTCATAAATCCTGTTATCTTTTATCGTGTAAACGGGAGTGCCCAAACCATAACCTTTGTATACTCGCATAGCAGACCTCCTTATGAGTTGTCTATCACATATTAGCATTATAATACTTCAGTATTAAATTGATACCAGAAACGATTTCGTCCTTAATGTCCTTTTTCTGTTCTTCGTATTCATTGTGTTTCAAAATATCTTTCAAAGGCTTTTGAAGGATCAGCAATCGCCATTTATTTTTGGGGAATTTGTCTATACTGAATCCATTTTCGTAATTGGGAATATTTGAAAATAACGATTTGAACTTTACATTGTTAAGTAACTCAGATTTTATTTCTGGGTCGCAATCAATCAGGACAACAAACTGCGGCTGGTCATTAAACTCTTTCAGTTTATGGTCAGTGTTGTCAAGTACGATGCCTGCAAAGACACTTGGCTTCCATTCATCTGAGAATTCAATACCGATTCTTCCCCAGCGTTTGAGTGGAACGCCCGGATTATATGACACAACAAAATCATTGATGCCGCTGCACTCCGTCTCCCATAAGGTATCATTTAAGATATCGCAAAAAATACTTTTTAAAGTCTGATCTAATTTCATGACCTCACAATAATTCTCCACGCTTCCAATCTGAATATTGTTTTTCTTTCCCATACCTACCTCCGTAAGATACATTAAAAATTGTTCGATTATTTTCTTTTCGAGTGTGTCATATTTTCCGTTATTGAACCGACCAGAAAAGTATTCATATACGTCATACCATGTTATTGAGATATCTGCCTTCTCTTTGTGTTGTTCTGTACTCTTTGTCAGCAGAACTGTCTTAAAAATAACGTTTAAACTATCATCAATTTCATTATGACAATCAAGGTATTTTTGTATCTGATTCTCACTTAACTGGCTGTCCACTTTGTGCTCGCATATAAAACCGATATTACGGTCTGTTTTGATCACCATGTCCATAAAGACGTTTGTCACGCTAACTTGTGTTTGGGCGGAAACTTCAAACAAGTTATCAGTCTCAGCGATTTGATTAGGCTCACATTTACCGCATAGATAATTAACATATTCACGCCCAAATTGCGGCAGGCTGTCAATCATCCACGCAAGCATTTCAGTAAGATAGTTTTCTCTCGGGGACAGCTTTTCACTCTCTCTGTAATGGAACAGCCTGCTAAAAAGAGATTCGCTCATTTTTCATCCTCCTTCAAATCAACATCATACGGAAAATCAATCACACACTCCAGTTCATGGGGGCTTTCAAGATAAATATCGAAGATCCGTGACAAAAGAACAGAATTCTCTCTTCTGCACAAATAACTGACCAATCATTCGGGCAATATGTCAAACAGCTTCTACTCCAGCTATCTTCTTACTAATATACAAAGCATTCCTATCAGAATTAGTTTAATATTGTGTATATAGCGTATTCAATTCTTCGGAGTACAGTACAAGAGTTATTATTATGTCATAATCCACTGATAAGTATTTCAGATGTTGGGTAATCGGTCTTGCAATGATCTCATGCACAAATCCATATTCACCAGTTCCAAGTGACGGCGTGATAATGCTTTTATAATTGGCGGATCGTGCCGATTTGATTATATTTGTGTATGTTTGCTTGAGAAGACGAAATGCTGTTTCATAATCGTCATATTCCCACACTTTCGGGCCTTGTGCGAAAATAATATCTTTATTTAATGCGAATCCCGGCGTAATCCTAACCTCTGTCACTTTCATTTCGTTTTTTCCCGGAGGATTGAAATAAGAAATCCCATATTTTTGAGATGTATAATTTTCGAGTGAATCTACTCCTGCCATACGAAATATTTCTCCACTTACTCCGGCTCCTGGACGCATCATCGGATTAGTCGGGTTTACAATAGCATCCCCAAGCTTTAATATTTCATCCGATACTATATTGCCGCACACAATATTTAGTTTGCCCATACAAATATCCTCCTTTATCTACGCATAGTTCCAGTAAAATAAAGTGCAAATCGTTTTTTCATAATTTTATACCGACTTCTACGAAAGGCATAAATGATTAGGAAAGGAACTTTCTGTGTTTACATTATAGTCTTTGTCAAGCGAAATATCGAAGATGTGAGTGACAAAACAAAAAAATCTCCCTATCAAGTTGTTGAAAACAGTTTGATAAAGCTGGTTACAGCAAAATATTAAGATACTCTTTCAGATGCTGCATTTCCTTTACAACTTCATCTCTGCTGTAATTTGTCAATTCCTTGCGAAATACAGTCTCATGATCTGATTCGCAAAGCCATTGTATCAGATTTTCACCGGCAGATGTTCCATTTTCATCTATCCATTTAAATTCGGGATATTCTTCACGTTTTTCTATAATATCGCGTTCATGCTTTTTCAGTTTCAAAACATCTTTATTATTTAAACCAAACCAGATACCAATATACAGCTTATTGTCACATACAAGCAGTTCCAGACAGGACTGGTCATACCAATGATCTATCAGCCAAGCTGTATCTGCTGAACGCCAATAGCGGAGTGTGTAAAAGTCGCAACCGTATGTAAAATGTGATATGAGATTCTGAGGTCTGCGATGTGGTTCGAGGTGAATATCAGCCATATTAGCTTTTATATCATTATGTACGCCTTCAAGAAAATCACGATCAAACTTCATAAACATATCCTCCATGAATTATTTTATCAGAGCAGCAGCCTGAAACCGAACTTCCGCCGCCATAAAGTTTTTATTACAGTTCTCACAACCGCATTATTTTTATCATTGTAAGTCAAAAACATTGAACACTGACCTAAACCAATAAAGAAAGATAATAACGGATAACAATAACCTTGAACATGAACACATTCATTTTCAAGAAAATGGCATGAGAGCTGTAAACGGAAAATCATCAAATGTCTATCTCAAATTCAACAGTGCTATTAACCAGATCAAGCACTGTCTGAGCCTTTGCAAGCGTATCGGAAAGTTCGGCATAATACCTGCCAACTTCTTCAATGTCGTAATTAGCGTATTTATAGTCGATGATATTGCCGCCGGAATAACCGGAGCTGACACGCACTTTTGGCATTGCGTCCCTCATTTTAGAAAGGACTTCGCACTGTCTGTTAAGTTGCGGCAGATATACAAGCATCTCGTCGATCGTAATATCAAAATCCGGGATAATTGTTGTTGTGTTGAACACGTTTATTGCGTGTTTTACTTTGCGAATCTTACACTCAACCTCTGCCTGAGCGTCACGCATTTCCTTGAAGTTGTACGCAGGACGTACAGATTCGACATCCTCCTGAATTGCAGCAACAAAGCTGCTTGAATTTGCCTCTTTGAGCTGTAATGCTCTCAATTCGTCGTTGAGCTGACGCAGCAATTTCGCTGCCTGTGCTGATGTTACTCGCATATGTTTCCTCCTTAAGATTTGTATTGGAATTCTTTACTTTTACCTTGTGATTATATTATAGCATCAACTAATGTACCAAAAAGCGGCGGTGTGTATGATATTGCACTTCAACTTGCAAACATATTATTTTAATACTCCCCATTTTACAAACGCAGAGCAGCCATCAAATGTATATGGAATTTCTTCATAATTTGTATTATCAGCATTTTACCTTTTCAGTGTGAAAATCTATAAAATCAGAAATATTGAAAGATGGTATCTCTTTATACAAATCAAGCATAAGATGTATGATCGCTACTGATTTAGCCTGAGTGTTAATACTCTTTTTCGGATTGAATTCAATATCTGTAAAATGCGTATAACTTGTAATCTGTTTGATTTCATCGAGAGAAAACGTATACTTTACAGCATTAATATAAATATAGTCATAGAATACCGTTTTAGGTTCAAGTGGAAAATCCATACTGTTATAATTAAAACCAACAAGTTTTCCTGAACTAAGGAGTCTTTCATCTTTTTTTGCATCTTTAGGACTTACATTCAGCAAATCGTGGTATGGACCTCCGTTTGAAAAAACTTTTGAACTCTGAAAAATATTTTCTAATGTATATCCGTTCAGTTTCAGATTGAAAGCACTTAGTTTTCTCCTTCGGCACTTATCGTTCCGTTTCATCATTTGCAAAAGCGAATAGAATTTCAAGACAAGCAATGTCAAGAAAAATCAAACGCTATCTTCGCTTCCTGCGGATCATTGCTTATGAGGAACTGGACAGAGGTATCTTGAAAACTGAATATGGAGAACGCATTTTATCTGATTGCTGCAATTGAGTTACAAACAGCGACGATTGGGCGACAATCAGGCGACAATTTGATGTTTATCGTTGCCCTCAGATTCTTTCTGTGATATAATGAAAACAGCAATTTTAAGCCTGTCGGTATAGGAGGAAAATACTTATGCAGACAGGAAAAATCACTGCTTTATATGTCAGATTTTCTTATGATGACGGAATTGACGCAGAAAGTGGCAGCATTGAACATCAGAAGTCGCTCCTCAGAAGCTATGCCGAATCTAACGGCTTTACCAATCTTTCTTACTACGCAGATGACGGATATACAGGCACAAATTTCAATCGCCCCGATTTTCAGCGTATGCTCGGTGACATTCATAAAGGACTTGTTTCCACTGTGATCGTCAAAGATATGAGCCGTCTGGGCAGAAACTATCTCATGGTCGGTAAGTATGTAGAAATCGAATTTCCAAAGCATAACGTTCGTTTCATTGCAATCAGTGATAACGTGGATTCTGCCAAGGGAATGAACGACCTGCTGCCGATCCATAACCTGATGAACGAATGGTACAGTCGTGATATTTCCAAAAAGGTTCGTGCCATGATACGTCAGAAAGGCAACAGCGGTCAGTCTATTGCATCAAAGCTTCCTTATGGGTATTACAATACACCGGAGGATAAGCAGACATGGCTGATCGATGAATCTGCAGCTAATGTGGTTCGCAGGATCTTTGACCTGTATCTGAATCAATCCTTTGGTATGTATCAGATTGCTCGTATTCTCAAAGCTGAGGGTATACCAAGACCGACATATCACAGACGAATGGCAAAAGGTATCAAGGTGGAAGCTGACGATCTGTGTGTATGGAGTGCATCTGTGGTAAGGGATATTCTGCAGCATCGTGAATATATCGGTGATACGGTTAATTTCCGCACAGAGATCACGTCAGCATAATGATATTTTTACCGATTTTACAAAATACAAGGACGCTCACAGCGAAACAAAAAATAATATATATGATTTTATTGACCGCAGCTACAAAACGGCAATTGCAGTCGACTGCGAAAATTCGGACGTATATAAGCTGTACAGCGTTCTGAAAAATCTCAATCAGGATGAATTATCGAAAATAGAAAAAATAGTTTTATATGACGATTATCATACGACAAGCGGATGGGACTGGCTTGAAAAATTCACTAAAATACCGATAGAACACATAGAAGTCAACCGGGTCACCGATCAGAAATCATTGGTAGATATAAAGATGACGGCGGGAGTGTGTACCGATTACTATGAAAATAATATAACGTCCTTTATTTTAGTATCGAGCGATTCCGATTACTGGGGACTCATATCAACCCTTACAAAAGCGGAGTTCTTGGTAATGTATGAACATTCCAAATGCGGACAGGCTATCAAACGAGCGTTGTCGGAGCATAATATTTACTACTGCTCCATAGACGACTTCTGTTCGGGTAATATTGAAGAACTGAAAAAAGCGGTATTGTTCAGCTGTCTTGAAAAATATCTGCCCGAAATCATCAGCCTAAACGGAAAGGAACTGGTAAGGAAAATTTATGAAGAAGCAAGGATCAGCGCAAGCGAAAAGGAAATGGAAAATTTCTACGACAGATATATAAAGACGTTAAGGCTCAGAGTTGATAACGACGGTAATTTTACTGTAGAAATCTGCAAGTAAGGGTGACGCAGCTTGGATAAAATAAATTATGAAGAAATTTATGATCATTGCAAAGCTATCTGCCCGGAAATGCAAAGCGTAATTGAATATGTACGTAATATTTCTTCTTCAAATAAAGAAATAAAAAATACCGTCGACAGACTTAAAGGCGGAGATATGTCCGCAGTAAAAAGATATATTGAGCTGTACATGAAAAAAGCGCTGATGTATTCATTGGCAGCGGCAAAGCAGAGCGGACTGCCTTTGGACGAGCTGTTTTCAGAAGCCGTGTCTGTGGCAGCACAGCGAGCCGTAGATTTAGCGGAACATAATATAAAGAAGGTTACTTTAATGTCTTCAATGTCTTCCGATATAAAAAACAGACTTCAAAAATATATATTTGAATACAATGATTTCTCACGATATGAAATATCAGAACTTAAAGTCGGCTATGACGGAGAAAAACTTATGCTCAAAAAGATATGTACGCCTGAGTTTAACGATCTGCTGAACGAAGCTATGCAAAGTCTGCCTTATAAACATGAGATCATTCTGAATATGAGATACGGAATTAACCGCCGTAAATGCACAATAAAGCAAATTGCACAGAAATTCAATTTATCGAAGCAAAGTATATATGCTACGGAAAAGAGAGCATTGATTAAATTGCATGAATCAGAAAAATATGCGGAACTGCTCAGTGTATATCTGGATTTTATTTGAATATAGACCGGGAGGAATGTAAATGCTTTGGTTTATCTTGGGCAGTATATTTGGCGGAACAATAACGCTTTTTACATCAGCATTATGTTTGGCAGCCAAGCAAAATGACGATATAGAGCAAAATAAAGAAATAGAAAATAAGCATAAGAGATAAACTCAGAAATCAATAAGTGCATACCGCATATACGGTTGCATTTTTCATATAAATAAATGCCGTCTGCTTTTCTTCGGCAGACGGCGCCTCTCTATGTCTATATACCAAAAATGTACGGCAAGTCAGCTGGAGCTGGAACAGAAAATGATCGAATCCAGGATATGGTATTCGGATAAATAAAAAAATCCGTCTGTTTTCAGGCGGATTTTTCTGTTATTGATTTAAATTACTGCATACTTTGCGGCTTAAATAACGTATCAATTTCTCAGGAGTAGGTTCTTTTCCGTTTTTACAAATTTCTGCCCAGCGTTTTTGTACCTGGGGATCTTTTGACTGCATTGCAGCGTGAATTACAGCTTGTATTTCACGTCTGACCTCTTCCTCTGATACGTTATGTATTTTGGCTACCTGTTTTATTACATTCATAATATGCTGCTCCTTTTATATAACTAATGGTAATCTATATGACTGTTAGTTATTATATCATGAAAACAGTAATAAGTCAATAAAAATAAGACAAAGTCTGTGGTTTTGCACAGACTTTGTAAAAAAACGCTTATTATTCTGCAAATTCAAGCAGAGTTTCTATCACAGCGTAAATACGCTTTTGTTCTTTTGGCGGAAGATTGTTTATTTTATCCAGGACAAGAGAGCTTTTTATTTCATAGCTTGCATTAAGAACGTCGCATAAAAGCATATCTGATGTGATTCCAAGCGCATTTGCAATATTGACCAAAGTATTAAGCGACGGAGTTTTATCGCCTCTCTCAAGCATTCCGATATAATTCGGAGTCAGATCAGCCATTTCAGCAAGTGCTTCCTGTTTTATTCCCTTTTCGATTCTGTATTTCTTTATATTTTGTCCGACAGTTTTCAAATCCATAATATTACCTCACTAACAGTTGTATTCTCTGACTAATAGTATATATTATTTGTTCGGTAATTTACACAAACTAAAAGGAATTTATAACAACTGACAGTTAGATATGACATAGCGGCTTGAAGCCAGTATTTCTTTACAAATCGTTGAAAACATGATATAATGGATACAATTAAATTCAATGAATGTTATCGGCATTAAAAAGTAACAGCGGAGAATAATATGATTAGAATAATGTTTGTCTGTCATGGCAACATCTGTCGTTCGCCAATGGCAGAGTTTATCATGAAAGACCTTGTGAGAAGAGAAAATCTTACATCGCAGTTTGTGATCGCATCAAGTGCAACAAGTACGGAGGAGATCGGCAATCCTGTTTATCCTCCTGCAAGAGCAGAACTCAAATGTCATAATGTGTATTGCGACGACGGAAAATATGCCATTCAGCTAAAAAAGAGCGACTACGATAGATACGATCTGTTTGTGGTTATGGACTCTAATAATGTGAGAAATATCAGACGTATTTTTAAAGACGATCCCGAAAACAAAATACACAAGCTGCTTGAATATGCAGGCAGAAACGATGATGTTTCAGACCCTTGGTACAGCAGACGGTTTGATGTTGCGTTTGCGGATATTTACGAGGGCTGTTCCGCATTGCTAAACGAACTTACGGAGAACAAAAATGTCTGAAAAAACCTACATCGCCATAGATCTAAAATCGTTCTACGCTTCGGTAGAATGTACAGAACGTGGACTTGACCCCATGACCACAAACCTCGTGGTAGCCGATGAAAGCCGTACCGAAAAAACAATATGCCTTGCCGTTTCGCCGTCGCTGAAAGCATACGGCATACCCGGACGTGCAAGACTTTTCGAGGTAGTGCAGAGAGTCAAGCAAGTAAATAATCAGCGCCAAAGGGAATGCAGAGGATTTCTGTTAGGTGAATCCTATGACGATAACGAACTGAAACGGGATAAGTCACTTGCGGTTTCATATATCGTCGCACCTCCGCAGATGGCACACTATATGGAAGTCAGTACGCAGATATACAACATCTATCTGCGATATATTGCTCCAGAAGATATCCACGTTTATTCAATAGACGAAGTTTTCATTGACACAACAGGTTATCTGAGCACTTACGATATGACGGCAAGAGAGCTGACAATGAAGCTGATACGGGAGGTGCTTCAGGAAACGGGAATAACCGCCACCGCAGGAATAGGAACAAATATGTATCTTGCAAAAATCGCAATGGACATTGTGGCAAAGCATATCCCTGCCGACGAAAACGGAGTAAGAATCGCAGAGCTTGACGAAATGTCCTACCGCAGACAGCTATGGTCGCACCGTCCTCTGACTGATTTCTGGCGGGTTGGACAAGGATATGCCAAAAAGCTTGAGGAACGATATATGTTCACAATGGGCGATATTGCTGAGTGTTCAATATACAACGAGGATCTGCTGTACAAGCTGTTCGGAGTAAACGCCGAGCTGCTTATAGATCACGCATGGGGCTGGGAGCCTTGTACCATTGCAGACATCAAAGCGTACAAGCCCGAAAACAACAGTATCAGTTCAGGACAGGTACTTCAATGCCCATACAGCTTTGAAAAAGGCAGGCTTATCGTCCGTGAAATGACCAATCTGCTTGTGCTTGATCTGGTGGACAAGGGGCTGGTGACAGATCAGATGGTTCTGACGGTTGGTTACGATCACGAGGGCGTTCCCGACAACTACAAGGGTACGGTAAGTAAAGACCGTTACGGACGGAAAATTCCGAAATCGGCTCACGGCTCAATAAATATCGGAAGGTTCACTTCGTCTACTAAATTAATTCTTGATAAGGTTTCGGAGTTGTATGACAAAATAGTTGACAAAAGTCTTATGGTGCGGAGAATGTATGTGGTTGCAAATCATGTTGTCCCCGAACAATCCATAGCTGACGAAGAAAGCTATGAACAGCTTGACCTGTTTACGGATTATGCGGCTCTTGAAAAACAGAGGGAAGAAGAAAGTAAGCGGCTTGAACGTGAGGAGAATATGCAGAAAGCCATGCTGAAAATCAAAAAGAAGTACGGCAAGAACGCTATTCTGAAAGGTATGAACTTTGAGGAGGGCGCTACGACGATCGAGCGCAACGGTCAGGTCGGAGGGCATAAGGCGTGAAAATATTTAAGTAGTAAATTCAGGATTTGAAAAGTTATATTATGAAAGGTGCTGGATAAATACAAAATGAGAATAGATTTTTTTGAAACAAATAATGGAATGGATACACGCGCTGTCGGTGCAGGCGTATATATGATTGAGCTTGAAAATAGAATAACCAAAAATAAAGTTTGCCTATATATAGGTGAATCCGTATGGATCGCATCAAGATGCGGCGTGCATTTATACTCTCTCTATGAGAATCCAAGTTACTTTGGATTGGAAAAAGATGATATAGAAAATGATGATTTTATTCTGAAGTTTAGTGTCGTAGAAACGATTGACGATAAGAAAAGTGTTCTGGGATGTGGGCAATATAAAGAATTAGAATTAGGTGCTATTAAGGACAATAAACCGCTAACTCAATTAGATACCAGTGATAGGCAGATTAAAGATATTGAGAAAAAAGTATTAAAAGTTCAAGATGAATTATTAAAACAAGGGCTTAAAAAGAACATCAAAATCTGATTTTAGAGATGAAAAATATGCATGATAATAATGAAAAAGATAGCCGCTATGCGGATATAATCAATCTTCCTCACCATACCTCAAGCAAACATCCGAGAATGTCTCGGGAAAACCGTGCATCCCAGTTCTCCCCGTTTGCGGCTCTTACAGGCTATGATTCCGAGATCAAGGAAACTGCAAGGCTTACAGATGAAAAGATTGAACTTGATGAAGATAGAATATATGATATTAACGCAAAACTTCAATATATAAAAGATAATATTGACGATAAGCCCGAAATCACGGTAGAATATTTTATTTCGGACGAAAAGAAATCCGGAGGCGCTTATGTGACTCTGAACGACAGGGTCAGAATAATTGACGAATATGAACGCACGATAGTGTTTGTCAGCGGAAAAAGAATTAATATCGACGACATTTACGGAATACTTTTGAGTAGGTGAAATATGAATAAGCTTCTGGCTTTGCTCCAAATCCTCATAAAACAAACAGACGAAAATCATAAGTTGACAACAAATCAGCTTATTGAAAAACTTGCAGAGCAAGGCGTGGCAGCTCACAGAAATACTATTCCTGCGGATATCGAAAGGTTAAGAAACGCAGGCTATGATGTTATCTGCGATAAAAGTACACAGAATAAATATTTTATCGGAAGCAGAGGATTGGAGTCCGCAGAAATAAAAATGCTCTGCGACGCCGCAAACGCAGCACAGTTTATTTCGGAAGAAAAATCAGCAGAGCTTATAGACAAGCTGTTTTCACAGTTAAGTGTTTATCAAAAGAATGAGATAAAGAGTTTAATTCAGCAGCCGAACGAAAATAAAGCGGACAATAAAAGCATATATTATGCCGACGCTATAAATACAGCTATTACACAGTGCAGGAAAATCCGGTTTCAATATTACGAATATAACGAAAAAAGAGAAAAGGTTTTAAAGCATAACGGATATACATATACGGTCAGTCCTTATGCCGCCGTGTGGAATGATGACAGGTATTATTTGGTGGGGTATTGTGAAAAGCATAAGGATATAACGGTTTTCCGAATAGACAGATTAGCGAATATATCCATTATGGAAAGCATTGCAATACCGTGTCCGAAAGATTTTGTGCTGAAAGACTTTATAGCTCAAACCTTTAAAATGTTCAGCGGAGAACTTGAGACCGTTACGCTGAAATGTAAAAACAAACATATGAAAGCAATAATAGATAAGTTCGGCGATGATATAGAAACACATAGCTGCGATAAACATTTTTTCACTGTAAAGATAAATGTCGAGCTGAGTCCTACGTTTTATGCTTGGGTATTTCAGTATCGGGGTGAAATATGTATACAATCTCCACAAGAAGCAGTTGACCGATTTGTGCAAATGGGAGAAAGTGTGTTCAAGGTGCATAAGTAATTGTGCACCTCTTTTTTTATCTATTGACATCAAATTCAATAGGAGTTATAATATATGCATAACGAAATGAATATTACAGTTAGAGAGGCATATAAAAATGCGTCACAAGAATCCCGAATATTTCAAAAGAATTATAGCTTTTATAGACGATTATACGGCAAATTACGGCTCATCGCCAAGCATAAAGGAAATATCAGTCGGTACAGAACTGTCTGACGCTACCATTTGCCGCTATATGCAGGAAATGAAAGCAAACGGAGAACTGGACTATGGCGGCCATCGCAGTATTGTTACAAAACGCCGGAAGCAAACGCTTTCCGAAACTGTAGAAATTCCTGTTCTTGGTTCAATCTCCTGCGGCCTTCCGAAGTTCGCAGAAGAAAATATCGAAGAATACGTAAGACTTCCGGTTTCTTTGTTTGGCAGAGGCGACTTTTTTCTTCTCAGAGCCAACGGCGATTCCATGATTGAGGCAGGGATAGATTACGGTGATCTGGTGCTTATCCGACAGCAGAACTGTGCTGAACCCGGCGATATAGTGGTCGCTCTTATTGATGATGAAGCTACGCTTAAGCGTTTTTACCCGGAAAATCACAGAATACGTCTTCATCCCGAAAACAGCGAAATGGATGATATCTACGTGGATAACTGTATCATTCAGGGCGTCGCTGTAAATGTCATAAAAAATCTTTAATAAGAATATGGAGATAAGAATGAAAATATATAAAACTGCAGGGGAAGATGAACCGGGCGGTATGAACGTATTCGCTCGTCTTCAACGCTGGCATTGTCCGAACTGCGGAGAAATAGCAGCGGGATATCCTAACAAAAGCAATATTACCAGAGTTGAATGCAAACGCTGTCATATAACAATGCTGAGAAAGCAAAAAGGCAGGCATCACGATATTATCGAGATATTTGAAAATATCAGCGAATATTAAAACAAAATACGGTGTGTAGACGATAAGGTCGGGCTGAAACAGCGCTGCGTGTAAATCCTTTATCAGGGTCACATACTTTGATCACCGATTGGTTTATCCAAACCTATTGACTAATGTCAATTAACATGAGAGGCCGTCGGCAGGATAGATTCCGAAAGGAGTTTGTCTTGTCGACGGCTTTTTTTATTAGATCAATATTCAACGCCTGATATGCATTAGGGCTGAGGATACAAAATATGGTCGTTTTGCAAAATGCAAAGCAGCATATTCAGTACCCTTTCTTTAGTGCGCCTTTTTTCAGGCAAAATGGAGTCTGTGTGCTGAATGCAGACTCCGTTTTTTGTGTCCTTATACCGAAGTATCGGGAGAAAGGACAATTATGTTTTATACAGTAAAGTGGCTGTGTATAACCGCTAAATATCCGTAAGCCTTCGTTTTGATTCAAACAAGAAAAATCAAAACGGAGGACTTACAATGAAAACAAAATATTTTGAATACAACAGAAACGGCGGAAGCGAAAAATATTCCGAATTTACAGAGGAAGAATACCTCAAAGCCAAGGAAGATGAAAACCGCTGGTTTATCAGCTTCGGCGACAGCGTTCTGGAATGTGAGGAAAGCCAGTATACGGATCACTTTTCCAAAAAGGATCACGATGAGTATACGCAAAAGGATAAAAACTGGAAGAAAGTTATACCTGTCTCGTTGGAGCAGTATACATACGGCGGAAATTCCGAGCAGAAAATTCTCAAGGACAGTACGGTTGTTCCGCTTGAGGAACGTGTATTGGAGCAGTTAAGCTTGGAACATGATTTGGAAAAGCTCAGAAGGGCTATGGAAAAGCTTAAGCCATATGAACAGAAAATTATCTATCAAATATTTTGGAAAAGGAAAAGTCAGAGCAAACTTGCCAGAGAGTATGGCATATCACAACAAACAATGAACGAAAAATGCAATAGAATTTTAGTGAAAATGCTGAAAATAATGAAAAATGAGAAATAAATCCCTGTAGTTTTGCGATTTCGTTGCCAGTAAATAGTGAAGGGAAAAATCGATACAAATAGTTCGATGAACTTGCCCGACAGAATCTTGACAATAGAATATCAACTCTGCAAGTACGTTAATTACACGGTCGGTATGAAATCTCGGCAGCCATATGAACCATACGCCAAGACCTCAAACGAGTGAGCGATAACTATGACGTTCAGACCTTTGAATAGCTTTCAAAGTCGGCAATGAAACGTGTGAGGATAATGCTACTTCCCAGTGAGGGCTGATAGAGCGGGTGAGAGTCCCATGATGCGGTTAAGCTGACCGCAGCTTGCAGAGTTCCGTGCGTGACGGGTATCGGGGATAAATATCACGCAAAGGCAAAACGAATTATTACGGCGGTTTGCGTAAAATGCAGACCGCCGTTTTACATAATACTTAAACTAATTTTTGAGGTGAAAAAACAATGGAAAATATAAAAGAAAAACCAAGGCATATAAAAGGATATTACGGAGTCAAGGTCCCTCCTGCTATATGCATTCTGCCTACATACCATCCATGCTACGGCTGTGTGTGGTATGTCAGGGATACAGACGTGCTGTTCTGTCCGCTTCATAACTGCGTGAGGAATAAGAAAGGCTTTGAAGTCCCAAAGAAAAAGGTGAATGAAAATGCTGATTAAACGTGGCGATATATTTTACGCAGACCTAAATCCCGTTGTCGGTTCGGAGCAAGGCGGCATTCGTCCTGTGCTGGTCGTACAGAATAATGTGGGAAATAAGTATAGTCCTACTCTGGTAGTTCTGCCGATTTCAACGGCTAAAAAGCACTATCTTCCCACTCATATTCATATCTGCGGTTCAAAAACATTGCCAAAAGACTCGGTGGTTCTTGCGGAACAGATAAGGACGATAGACAGGTACCGACTGAAAAGTTACATGGGTTCAGTTGATTTTGAACTTATGGAAAAAGTAGAAAAAGCGATGAAAATAAGTATAGGAGTTGATTTTGATGACTAAATTCGGACAGGCAGAATACAGCGATTTTATGGCAAAAGTATTTGCAGATAAGCTTGATGAAATTCTTGAAACTGCCGAAAAACAGAATTTCAATAACAAGAATACTGAAGATATATACAGTCAGTTCCCGTCTTCAAGGGATGCAGCGTAGGAGAGATTGGGATGTTAGTAGGATTTTTAATTGGCTTGCTTGTAGGCGGTACAGGTGGAGTAATCACAATGTGTCTCTGCACAGCAGCCGGACAAGCGGATAAGCATGAAAACTGCACAGGTTCGGACGAATAATTTCGTTGGGTTTGGTGATACCATTCTAAAAAGATTTGTGGTATCCTTGTTGGTAAAAAGTAAAGGAGTGTGAGGAAATGCCTACAGTAACGGTGATACAGCCGACAATAACAGAAGAACAAAATATAAAAATCCGTTGTGCCGCCTATTGCCGAGTATCAAGCGATTCCAACGATCAGCTTAATTCCTTTATGGCACAAACAAGGTACTACAGCCAAGTTTTTGAGAACTCAGAAACTGAAGAACTGATCGACATATATGCCGACGAGGGTATCACCGGAACCCGAGAGGACAAGCGCGACGAGTTTCAGCGTATGCTAAAGGATTGCCGCAGAGGTAAGATCGATAGGATTTACACTAAGTCCATCAGCCGATTTTCCCGAAATACAAGGGATTGTCTGAAAAGCGTCAGAGAGCTTAAATCGCTTGGCATTACAATATTTTTCGAGAAAGAAAATATCGATACCGCTAATCTGACCGATGAAATGATGATCACCATTATGGGCGGTCTGGCGCAGGAGGAATCCACTTCGATTTCACAGAATATGCGGTGGAGTATTCAAAAGAGAATGCAAAATGGAACATATAGAAACTCATGTCCCCCATTTGGATATACCGTTCAAAATGACACGCTTGTTGTAAATGAGGAACAGGCTAAAATTGTAAAACAAATTTTTAACTGGTACAATGAGGGCTATGGTTTGCAAGCAATTGCTGATACGCTTAATAGCATGGCTGTTCCGAGCAGTCAAACAGCTGAACGGTGGCACGCATCAAGTGTAAAGTATGTTCTTTCTAATGAAAGATATATTGGTGATGCGCTTTTTCAGAAAAAATACAGAACTGAGACGCTTCCAACCATGCAAAAACGTAATCGTGGAGAAAAGCCCAAGTATTATGTTCAGTCCGTAAATACGCCAATCATTGATAAAGATATATTTTATTCAGTACAGGAGTTGTTGAATAAAAGACACAGAGAGTATATCAATAACAATCATTTTTTATCTAAAAGAATTTTATGCAGTAAATGCGGTGCAACATATAAATGTGTTAGCAGTAAAAACTCTGTATTTTGGACATGCCGGACCCATAATAACAAAGCAAGCGATTGTTCCAATGGACGAATCTCCGAAATTAAAATTTATGCAGCATTTGTGAGATTATGCAATAAACTGCTGTACAATTACAAAACTGTTCTTATACCGCTGCAAACAGCATTGCAGGATTTGAAGCTCAGAAAATTCAGCGGCAAAACTCAGGTGATGGACATTCACAAAGAAATCGCCAAGCTTCGTGAACAAACTCACGTCCTCGCAAGGCTGAAAACAAAAGGATTTCTGGACGAGGCTAAATACATTGAGCAGACTACGGAGCTTACGGCAAAAATCAATAAGCTGCAAACAGATCTGAAAAAGCTTACACGCTCCGATGACGAGGACGAAACTCTGAATCAGATCGAAATGTTAATTGACTTTTTTGAAATGCGCGATAAGCCAATAACCAAGTTTGAAGAATCAGCATTTGAGAGTATAGTTGAGAGGATCGTTGTAATCAATCAACATGAGTTGGAATTTCACTTGATCGGCGGATTGAAATTTAAAGAAAAGATAAAATAGACAAATTCATTATCATAGATTTAGTGCCTTTGGATATAGCTATTTCAAAGGCTTTGTGGTATTGTTATAAGCGGAGGTGACATTAATATGGCAAAAAACAGAATAATACCGTTTGGTTACTGCATGAAGAACGGAGTGATAACAACTGATCCCAAAGAGGTATGCGCTGTTGCGACGATTTTCAGTGAATATCTTTCAGGCAAAAGCCTACTGCAAATTGCCAAGCTAATGGAAAGTGAGAAAATTCGCTACAATACAGATTCAGATAAGTGGAACAAAAATATGGTCAAGCGGATAATCGAAAATGAGAAGTATCTCGGTACCGACAAATATCCGCAGTTGATCGCCGAGGATATTTTCAGACGAGCAAATGAAAAGCGGATACGGAAAGCAACTACGTTTAATCTGATATCCGATGATTTACAGGAAATCAGAAATCGTACATACTGTGCCGAATGTGGTCACAGACTTTCAAGAATTGGCGGCAATCCGAAATATGAGCATTGGGATTGCAGAAATCCCGATTGCTGCAAATTTGAATATCAGCTGACTGATCAGATGATAATCGGAGCAGTGCTGACTGTTCTGAATTCTGCAATAGCTAATCCAAGTTTATCGGAGTCCGGCGGCGAGATCAGCATTTATTCACCTACTGCCGATATAGTCCGTCAGCAAAATGAAATCAACCGTATGACCGATTCAATCCAAGTAGATTTTGACAGAGCTAAAGCAGAGATTTATAAACTTGCTGAGATGAAATACGACTGCTGCACTTACAATGACAGCCCTCAGAAAACAGATAAAATCAAGGCTCTGCTTGAAAATCACGAACAATTAAATACGTTGGATATTGGCTTATTCAAAGCGTGTGTTTCACGAATTTGTATAAGCCATTTTTGTACCGTAGATGTTGAGCTTATCAACGGAGTGAGAATTAAAAATATAACGGAAAGGAAGATCGAAAATGAGCACAGCGCCGAATGTAACAGTAATTCCTGCGAAAGTGCAGACAGCGGAAAGTCGTGATAAATACCACCAATTAAGAGTTGCCGCATACTGCCGAGTGTCAACCGAACTGGAGGAACAGCAGAACAGCTATCAGGTTCAGATTGCATACTACACAGATCTTATTAACAAAAAGAAAGAATGGACTCTGGCAGGAATTTTTGCCGACGAAGGAATTTCAGGCACCCAGACAAAAAAGCGTACCGAATTTAACCGCATGATTCGTATGTGCAAAAACAAAAAAATCGACCTTGTGATTACTAAGTCGATATCGAGATTTGCCAGAAATACTGTTGATTGTCTTGAATATGTCAGACAACTGAAAGATTTAGGGATAGGCGTGATTTTTGAAAAAGAGAATATCAATACTCTGACTATGACAAGTGAGTTCATGATATCATTATATGGCAGCTTTGCTCAGGCAGAATCCGAATCAATCAGCAAAAACGTAAGCTGGGGCAAAGAGAAAGCCTGCCGTGAGGGTAAGGTACAGTTTCAGTACAAGTATTTGCTTGGCTACAAAAAAGGTGCGGACGGCAAGCCGGAGATAGTTCCCGAAGAAGCAGAAATAGTACGACTGATTTATAACCTTTTTCTGGACGGATACAGTTTGAGTAATATTAAAAAAGTCCTTGAAAGCAAGGAGTTTCTGACTTCAACAGGTAAGAAAATCTGGAATGTATCTCATATACAAAGCATTCTGAAAAATGAAAAATATGTAGGCGATGCGCTGCTGCAAAAGACGTTCACTTCCGATTGTATTACTCACAAGGTTGTAAAGAATCACGGCGAACGTCCGATGTATCTTGTGACCAACCATCACGATCCGATAATTGACCGAGACACCTACAACCGAGTCCGGCAGGAGCTTGCGAGGCGCAATTCCAAACGGAAAATTTCCGATAAAACAATTACGGAACAAGGAAAATACAGCGGAAAGTACGCCCTTACCGAATTGCTTATCTGCGGAAAATGCGGTACACCCTATCGCAGGACTACATGGGCGGCTCGTGGAAAAAAGCAAATTGTATGGCGCTGCATAAGCCGACTTGAACACGGCAAAAAGTACTGTCCAGATTCGCCTACGATAAAGGAAGAACAACTCCACAAGGCAATAATCCGCGCGATCAATAATTACTATTCCTGCCGTAATGACATTATCAAAATTCTGAAAGCGAATATCGGTTCGGTTTTGGAATGTCAGGGACAGGAAGAAATCTTAGCCGCAGAAAAAAGGCTGAAAGAGATCGATCAAGCAAGAACTGATTTAATCAGCCTTATAGCATCAGGCGGCTGTGACGAAGACAAGCTGGATTCCGAGTTCGTAAAACTTTACGGTGAGGAACAACAGCTTAGTGAGCGGCTTACAATGCTGAAATCACAGAATAAGACCTCTGCTGAAACTCAGGCAAAGCTTGATAAAATCATGGATATGATTGAACATGAAAAGTTCGAGCTGGAAACATTCGACAATGTGCTTATACGAAAGCTGATTGAGTGCGTCAAAGTACTGAGCAAGACCGAAATACTGGTGATTTTCAAAGGCGGATACGAGGTCAGAGAGGAAATTGAATAATAATTAAAATTTACGGCTTGCGGAGAAAATCTGCAAGCTGTTTTTGTTGGGAGGCGATTATTTGGCAGGCAATTTTGAAGGGATAAAAACTCAGCGTTTCGGTGTAGAAGTAGAATGTACAGGCTTAACAAGGTCGGCAGCGGCAAAGGCGGTCGCAAAGGTTTTAGGCGGCTTGACCGAGCATTACGGCGGGAGTTATGACAGATACGATGTTTACGACGGCAAAAACAGGCGTTGGAAAATCATGTCCGACGCAAGTATCAGATGTACGAATAAAAACGGGAATCCGGCTTCCAAGCTGTATTCCGTCGAGCTTGTAACTCCTATTCTGGAATACGAGGATATGGCGACGCTTCAGGAAGTGGTTCGTTCTATTCGCCGAAGCGGAGGCGTTTGCAATGAAACAACAGGAATCCATATTCATATTGATTTTGCTCCGTATGACGCGCAAAAGCTTCGTAATTTAGTAAACATTTTTGCAAGTAAAGAGGATATGCTCTATCAGGCTTTGCAAGTAAATTCGGATCGAGAGCAGCATTATTGCAAAAAAGTGAACAAGCGTTTTCTTGAAGAACTTAACCGAAGAAAACCAACTGACTTGCAGACGATAAAAAGGCTGTGGTACAGGGATGATGCGGATTACCACTCACATTACGATCCGTCACGGTATCGATGTTTGAATATACATCCGGTGTTTACCGACAACAATATCGAAGTGAGAGCTTTCAACAGTTGCCTGAATGCAGGCGTACTTAGGGCATATATTTCACTGGTTCTGGCGGTCAGCAATCAGGCTCTTACTCAGAAGTCCGCAAGTCCCCGTGTGACGCAGAGTGAAAATCCTCGCTATACATTCAGGACGTGGCTGATTCGCATAGGTTTGAATGGGCAAGAATTCAAGAACTGTCGGAAACACTTGCTTTCACATCTTGAGGGAAATATAGCTTGGAAGAATCCCGAACAAGCCATAGCACAGCGTGAAAGGCTCAGACAAAAGCGTATCGCCGCTCGTGAGCAGCGTGTCGAGCCTGTGTCGGCAGTTTCTCAGGAAAACGAGATAACATCCGATGAAAGTTTCGAGCCGTTAGAGAGCGAATGTGAGGACTTTGAAGAAGATGAAGAAATGGTCATAGAAATGTCAATGTGATCGGAGGTAAAAATGAAAAATAAACAATTATATATTGCTTACGGCAGCAACATCAACTTGGAGCAAATGGCATATCGGTGTCCGCATTCAAAGGTTGTGGGAACATCGGAGATCAAGGATTATGAATTGGAGTTCCGGGGTGTGGCAACGATTGTTCCTCAAAAAGGTGCGACCGTTCCCGTTTTGATCTGGGAACTCGATGAAAGAGATTTGCCTACACTAAACCGTTACGAGGGCTATTCAAGGCTTTACAGACAGGAAACAATGTCTTTTGATTTGGATGGCAAAGAAGTAAATGGCATGGCGTATCTTATGAATTATGGTAAGCTTTCTCCGCCGAGTCAGCAGTACTACAATACGATTTTACAGGGATACAGGGAGAATGGTTTGGATGAAAAATATCTTCAGACAGCTTTGGAGAATTCTCTGTTCCTTGAACATTCCGTAAGTGACGAATTTTATGAGGACGAGTTTGAAGATTACGAGTATGACGATGATATGCAGATGAAATTTTAGGAGGTTTGCAGATATGAGATATAAAGGATTTTATGTGAAAATAACTCCCGATACAGATTTGCATCGGGAGGACAAGGATGGAAATGATATTCGCTGTAAGGGATTCACGATTGAAGTTTTTGTAGATGAATCCGAAAAGCTCGAAATTGATGTTTGTTCGGCGGCGGTTGATTTTGAACTGCTGAAAGCCAGTATTGAGGAGGTTGAACAGTTTGCTAAGGATTATATTGACTGCGAGGAAAAGGAATACAAAAGAATAATTGATAGTATTTTATGACAAAAGTTCTATTATAAAGAATATGAGTCGGTATAGAATTGTTTTGCTGTGTCTTTTTTAGAAGTATGGAAATTAAAAAGATTAATTTGTGTCGCAAAATGTAGAAAATTGTACTAAAACGACGCTGGAAATTTAGAGAAAATGCATAAAAATACTTGAAATTTGAAATTTTTTTTGTTATAATGTTTTTAATGATAAATGCTGTTTTTGATCATATCAAATAAGGGCGTTTGACAGTGATAATGCGGCAATGGAGGATAATTGTATATTATTGCTTAATGCTAGTAGACATATGCTTTGATATAGATATAACGATATTGGAATGACAATTGGCGTTTTTGACACTTTAAACATGCAAAAATTATCAAAAAACATATTAAAGTAATCAAAAACAATGTCAAATGCTGCGAAACAAATTATTTAACCAACAAAATTGGATTCCATGTGTTTTTTTCTAAAGCCTATTGACAAATACAATTCATTTTGATATACTAGAAAGCAGGTATACTATATAGAATGAATATTAGGTGGATTGGATTTTTGTTTATTTCCTAGCAGTTCCGAAATGCCTTGTGTAAAAATGTGAATTGTATATAATATTTGTTCTGTTGGAATACCGCTAAAAATCAGGAGGTGCTAAATTAGCCAATATTGCATATATTATTATGTAGATGTCTTTATGTTCAGTAGTCATTATAATTATGGTTATATTGGTGTGAGGAGAAAAAATGAAAAATATCAATGGTAAGGCACAGAACAATTTTAATGAAACAAATATCGAATTTATTTCGAAACCCCTTGGAGACTCCAAAACAAATAGATCTAACAAGGAATTTACAATGGTTCAAAGAAATGCCCCTTGTAAAGTGATTCCCGCAATTTCTGCAATGAAAAAAAGTGCCGATTATTTATTTGAATAAATGTTTTTCATGGCAAATGATTGGGATCAAATCAAAACCGCTTTGAGTAGTTTTGGGGCGGTTTTACATATCTTTCGTTACATATGTGACGAACTGACCTATTATTGTAATGCAATTAAGAAGGACGGACAAACTTATGCAGAAAGATTTTGTTTACTATGATTTTGTAGATGTTTATGATGATAAAATTTTTACTCATGAGAGAGGCGACGAGTGGAAAGATTATATTGTAGAAAGTTATAAATCTGTATACGCCAAGATGAAAAGTCGTTTGGATTATAGTACTCCGATTCAGTTTTCGGTTAATAGATCTTTGCTAGAGGAAACTATAATTGATGCGATAATTGGAATGAGAAAAATAATTACTAGCGATAACAATGGCGTTGAGGATCCAAATTCTTTTAAGATTATATCCTATTTGGCTTACTGGTGGTTGAGGCATAAGCCTGTATGTGTATATTATCCTCCAGATTATGACTTAAAAGAAGAGATAGAAATTTCAACAATTGACGGAGAAGCCAAAACTGAATATGAGAAACGCCGTAATAAGACAGTATGGCAACTGAAACATATGAACGAACTTGTTGCGGTTCAAATGGTCATTCATTACATTTTTAATATTGACGCCCCGATTTGCGATAAAAAACAATGTGGTTACGTTAGTAATAAAAACAATGGTAATTTTACTTTTGAATCATTTGACGATATGTATATCGCTATATTAAAAAAATTGACCTACTATTTTTCTTATAGACCACTAACTCCTAAAGTGATTGAACACATTTTGGAAGCATATACATTTCACCCGGCCTGGGCACTTACTGGTCGTCATTGGGAGGGGGATTAAGTTCAAAGGAGGCAAGGAAGTATGACTATCAACAAAAAAATTTTGTTGTGTATAGCAATAGCGAGTATTGTCATATGTGTTGTTTGTTCTGCATTACATATTTTTTTTGAATGTGATTCTATTATTACTGAGATGCTAGGGTGTGTTTCCACAGTTGTTTCTATTGTACTTAGTGTTATTGCAATGATAAGTTCCTCAAATACAGAGAAAAAAACTTCAGAAACATTAGAGCAAATAGTCAAACAGAATGAGTTGCTTGTTAATAAAATCAATTCTGACTTAATTGGAAAGAATTTTGACGAAAAAAATATAGAGGATTTGATAAAACATCCTACCCTGCAGAAATAAACAATCCCACTAAATCTGAGCCTTTGGTGTTTGAACAAGACAAGTGGTTTATAAGTTTGATAACATGGCGGTTTTGTAACGCCATGTTATTTTTATCTTTAAATAAAACACCTGCTATGCAGGTGAAATGTATGGACTTTAGTTACAACCTAACTTGAAAAAAATATAGATAATAGAGTCTCTTTGATATACATGGTAATGAGACTACTAACCGCATACTAAGAATAAGGATCTACATTAGAATGAAAAACAACATATAGGCTATTACATGCATGTTGGAAATGTAAATACCATATTGTGTTTGCACCCGAATATTTGAGAAAATCAATATATGGGAAACCAAAAAAGGGCATACGAGCAATCTTGAGAGGACTATGCAAACAAAATCACGTTAAAACTATACAGATGATAGTAGAAATGCCGTCAAACCAAAGAATACATGAATCCGTATTGGGCTTACAATGATGTCATCTATTTTGTAGTCACAAGACACAAAAGACCGTAGATTTTTTCTGCGGTCTTTGTTTTTTTATACATTCTTTCAGCAACCAAAAGAGAGGTTTTGCAACTGAGTATAAGTAAACATAAAAAACAAAATGTGAACAAAAATAATTTGGGATTGCGTGTTTACAAACTGGTAAAAATGTGTTATACTTAAAGTGCAAAAGAATTTCATCAAAGGAGGTCTGAAAAATGAAAAAGATAATAAACAGAAAAAATGCAGCGGCAGTGGCTTGCGCCGCTATGATGATATGTGCGGCAGGTGCTGTGCCTGACAGCCTGCTAAGTGTGAGTATGCCTGTGCAGGCGGCTGAAGCTGCGGTGCAGACAAGTCTGCCTCAGGTCACAGGGCTGACATCTAAAACCCCTGATATAAGCTCCATAAGACTTAGCTGGAACGCCGTGAATGGTGCGGACGGCTATTCTGTTGGAATGCGTTCAAAGGGTCAGTATCCTGAGATAGCAGACGTTACAGACACTACATACCTTGTTACAGGTCTGCCTGCGGCAACGAGGGAGAACTTCAAGGTAAGAGCCTATAAGATAGTGAACGGTCAAAAGGTCTATGGCGACTATTCAGTGAACTACAATTCCGCCACAAACCCCCGCCCTATAAGCGGTCTTAAAGCTCAGACGGGCAATGCTTCCGTTAGCCTTTCATGGAAAAAGGTGGGCTGTTCAAACTATCGTGTCTTTATGCTGAAAAACGGCAAGTGGAAGCAGATAGCGCAGACGGATACAAACAGCTACACTGTCAATGGACTTGACGCAGGAAGCTATAAATTTAAAGTAAGAGCCTGCAAACGTGACGATAAGGGTGCAAATCACTACGGCAAATATTCGCAGGAGATAACAGCTCAGGCTGTCAGGGTGAACAAGGTCACCGGTCTGACCTCCAAGACCCCTAACACAAGTTCTATAGAGCTTAGCTGGAACGCTGTGAGCGGTGCGGACGGCTATTCTGTTGGAATGCGTTCAAAGGGTAAATATCCTGAGATAGCTGACGTGAAAGGCACGACATACACTGTCAAGGGTCTGCCTGCGGCAACAAGGGAAAATTTCAAGGTAAGAGCATATAAGATAGTAGACGGAGTTAAGATATACAGCGACTATTGTGAAAACTACAATTCCGCCACAAATCCAAGGCAGGTAACAGGAGTAAAAGCTTCTGACATCACCGCTTCGACCCTTGACCTTAACTGGAAGTCTGTAGGCTGCACAAGCTACAAGGTGTTTATTTACACAAACGGCAAGTGGAAGAACATAGCTTCATCTACGGTAAATTCCTGCGCAATAAACGGACTTTACGCAAAGAATACATACAGATTCAAGGTAAGAGCCTGCAAGACGGACGATAAAGGTTCAAATCACTATGGAGCATATTCCGAGGAGATAACCGTCAAGACCCCAGACCACACTGTCGAGGTCATAAACGGCATGAGCTATGTTGACGGAGTTCTTTTGGCGAACAAAACATATTCCCTCCCTGCAAGCTACGACCCAAAGGGTCTGACCAAAGAAACGTCAGCGGCATTCAAAAAGATGCAGACCGCTGCATATAAAGACGGCATAAGCCTGTGGGTATGCTCAGGCTACCGCTCTTATTACGATCAGAGATACCTTTATAATATGTACTGCAACCGTGACGGCAAGGCTGCGGCAGACACCTACTCCGCAAGACCCGGCTACAGCGACCATCAGACGGGCATGGCAATAGACGTAAACAACGCCAGCGACTCATTTAGCGGCACAAGAGAAGCCAAGTGGCTTGCAAACAACTGTGCAAAATATGGTTTTATAATTCGTTATCCAAAGGGCAAAGAGGCTTACACCGGTTATCAGTATGAGTCTTGGCACATAAGATATGTAGGCACGCCTTTAGCACAAAACATAACCAACAGCGGACTTTCTCTTGAAGAATACTTCGGGATAACTTCGCAATACAAGGATTGACATATGGTTCAGACCGCTGTTCACGGGCATCTGTGGGCAGCGGTCTTTTGTTATTATCCATGCTCACTTATCACTTGAAATCTTGCATTTCACCATGATCTGTGTTATACTATATTTAAGGCAATACCGCACAAAGATCGTGCGTCAGATGCGTAGTCAGATTTTTGTGTGATATGACGGAAAATCCGCAAGCAGATGGCGTGCAAAGCCGTCAGGCGGGCTTTGTGCGGTGTTGCCTTATATATTCCACTAAGGAGGTCATCTCTATGCTTCTTTCAGGTAAGACGGTCGTTCTCGGCGTCAGCGGCAGTATTGCGGCTTACAAGATCCCAACTTTAGCAAGACTGCTCAAAAAGCAGGGCTGCAATGTTCAGGTACTCATGACACAGAACGCCACTCAATTTATAAACCCTATCACTTTTGAATCCCTCACAGGCAACAAGTGCCTTATAGATACTTTTGACAGAAATTTTCAATACAGTGTTGAACACGTTGCTCTTGCAAAGCAGGCAGATCTTGTTATGATTGCTCCTGCTTCCGCTAATGTTATCGGAAAGATAGCATACGGCATTGCTGACGATATGCTCACCACTACTGTCATGGCTTGCCCTTGCAAGAAAATGATATCCCCTGCCATGAACCACAATATGTATCACAATCCTATTGTGCAGGACAACATCCGGAAGCTTGAGCGTTTCGGCTACGAGATGATCGCTCCTGACAGAGGTATGCTTGCAAACGGTGATGACGGCGACGGCAGAATGCCTGAGCCTGAGGTGTTGTTTGAATACATTCTTCGGGAGCTTGCTTTTGAGAAGGATCTTGCAGGCAAAAAGGTGCTTGTTACGGCTGGTGCGACCATGGAGGCTATCGACCCTGTGAGGTACATCACTAATCATTCAAGCGGAAAAATGGGCTGTGCACTTGCTAAAGCGGCTATGCAAAGAGGTGCAAAGGTGACGTTGGTGGCAGGTCACATGGAGGTTTTGCCGCCTATGTTCGTGGACGTTGTGAACGTAAAGTCTGCGGCGGATATGTTTGAAGCTGTCACAAAGCTTGCTCCTGAGCAGGATATTATCGTAAAGGCGGCGGCTGTGGCTGACTACACGCCTGTTGCGGTGGCTGACAACAAGATAAAGAAGTCTGACGATGACATGAAGATAGAGCTAAAACGCACGCAGGATATCCTCGGCTATCTCGGTCAGCACAAACGTGACGGTCAGGTCATATGCGGTTTTTCCATGGAAACGCAGGACGTTATCAAGAACTCTGAGAAAAAGCTCACCAACAAAAACTGCGATATGATATGCGCAAACTCACTAAAGACCGCTGGCGCAGGCTTCAAGACGGACACTAATGTTATCACCCTTATCACTGAGGGCGGTGCTGTGGAGCTGCCTATTATGACCAAAGAACAAGCCGCTCACAGGATACTTGACGAGCTTGCGAAAATGATATAAGTGTACGATAATATGTACAGATAAATAGATCACGAAGGGAAATACCCAATATGAAACGTATTGAGATATATGAAAACGGCATTAATATAGTATTTGAGATAACAGACGACAACGAGGCAAAGCTTCTGCACTTCTCTGCTCTGCCTTTTGATGAAGCCAAGACGGCTTCATACATGGGGTTGAAAACTTTCAGACCTGTAGAGATACAGGCGAGCGGTATCGACCGCCCTGACGAGCGTCACGGCAACAAATATATCGTGACCGCTCCGGGCTGGAGAATGAAGTTCAAGGATTTCCGTGATGTGAACAATGATCTTGGCAGAAAGCTTGAACTTGTGACCTTTGATGAGGTCACAGGTCTTGAAGCTGTGTCCCACTATCAGTTTTACACCGGCACGTCTGTTGTACGCTGTTGGACTACCCTTACAAACAAGGGCAGCGAGGTACAGACCATTGAATATATGTCCTCCTTTGCGCTGACGGGCGTAGAAAAAGAGGGGCTTAAAAAGCCTGAAGACAAGATGAAGATATGGGTATGCCACAACTCATGGCAGCGTGAATTGCAGTGGCAGGACTACACCCTTGAACAGGTAGGGCTTGCGTCCTCTGCTAAGCCTACAGAACAGCGTTCATCAAAGGTATTTGCCTGCACAAACGTTGGAAACTGGTCGGCAAAGGAATACATACCAATGGGTGTGCTTGAAAACACCGAAGCAGGCTCGGTGCTGTTTTGGCAGATAGAGCAAAACGGCTCTTGGCACTGGGAGCTTTCAGACGTGGGCGGACACTTCTATTTACAGCTTTCAGGCCCGTCGGAGATAGAGTCCCACTGGTATAAAAACCTTGTGCCTAATGAGAGCATAGAAAGCGTGAAATGTGCGGTAGGCTCGGTGACAGGAAGCTTTGACAAGGCTATGGGCGAGCTGACGAAATACCGCAGAAAAATACGCCGCCGCAACAAGGATAATCAGAGGCTTGCGGTAATATTCAACGACTACATGAACTGTCTGTGGGGCGACCCTACGGCTGAAAAAGAATTTCCCCTTGTGGACGCTGCGGCAGAGGCTGGCTGTGAATATTTCTGCATTGACGCAGGCTGGTATGCTGACGGCTTTTGGTGGGACGAGGTCGGCGAATGGAAAGAGAGCAGAAAGCGTTTTCCTAACGGCGTAAAGGAAGTTGCCGACTATATCCGCAAAAAGGGCATGATACCCGGACTTTGGCTTGAAATAGAGGTCATGGGAATAAAGTGTCCGCTTGTGGACAGCGTTTGTGATGACAGTTGGTTCTTCACACGTCACGGCAAGAGGGTCTATGACAGAAGCCGTTATCAGCTCGATTTCAGGAATCCGAAAGTCCGTGCCCACGCTGACGAGGTAATAGACAGGCTTGTTTCTGAATACGGCATAGGCTATATAAAAATGGATTACAACATAGAGCCCGGTATAGGCACTGAGCAGAACTGCGACAGCGTTGGCGAGGGTCTGTGGGGTCATGAAAAGGCTTATCTTGAATGGCTTGACGGTGTTTTTGCTCGTCACCCTGACCTTATTATAGAAAACTGCTCCAGCGGTGGACTCAGAATGGACTATGCGATGCTTTCAAGATACTCCATTCAGTCCACATCAGATCAGGACGATTACAAAAAATACTGCACCATTGCGGCAAACTCCCCTACTGCCCTTTGCCCTGAGCAATCGGCTATCTGGGCTTATCCTATCACCTCAGGTGACAGAGAGGAAGTTGTTTTCAACATGATTAACGCAATGCTTTTGAGAATACACCAGAGCGGTCACCTTGGCAACATCGACCCTGAGCGCAAGGCGCTTGTTAAGGAAGCTATCAGCGTTTACAAGAAGATAAGGGCGGACATAAAGGAAGCAGTGCCGTTCTGGAGCTTGGGACTGTCCAAATTTTCAGACGACTGGGTATCTCTCGGTCTGAGAAACGGCAACAAGGCTTATCTTGCCGTATGGAGAAGAGAGGGCAAGAGCGACACCTGCGCTCTGCCTATCGACTTCCTCAAGGGTGTTGACGCAAGGGTGAAGTGCATTTATCCTGATTTCAGCGTTACGCCTGTGGAGTTTTCAAAGACAACGGGCAATGTTTCCGTTAAGTTTGACAGACCTTATATGGCTAGACTTTTTGAGATAGAGTGGTAAAAAAAGTTACCTGCCAATAAGGGTAACTTTTCCCCACACCGCACCTTTTGATTTGTCCGATTTTACGGACAGTTGCTCGCCTGTGGGAGATATTATCGCCGATATTCCGCAGTTTCCTGCACGGAGGACATATCTTCTGTTCTCAACGGCTCGCATTATGCAGTGGCGGTAATGCTGTTCACGGGCGGAGCTTTTGCCAAACCATGAATCGTTGGTGGAAACGCAAATTATCTGTGCGCCCTGCTCTTTCTGTCGGCTCACAAGGCTTGGAAAAATGGACTCTATGCAGATAACAGAGCCTATGGTCATGCCGTCTGAGGTGAGGGGCTTGGTGTGTCTTTCGTCTGCACATTCGCTCATGGTGTCAAGGTGAAAAATGCCTGCGAAAGGAGTCTTTTCACCGAAAGGCACAAGCACTTGTTTCAGGTAGGGCGAAGACGCAATGCCGTTTTTATCATAGGCGAAAAGGGCGTTGTAATCCTTGCCGTTTTCAAGATAGAACGAGCCTGTCACAAGGGTACACCCATGGGTGGCGGCAAAGTCTGATATAAGGGAAAATTCTTTTAGCTGTTCGTCATAGTCTTTCGACACGGCAGTTTCAGGAAGCAGAACAAGGTCAGTACCCCACCGCCAACAGCTTTCCATTATAGAAAGATAGGAGCGTGCTGAGTCAAGGGCTTTACGGTGTGATTTTTCCCTGCCCTCCAGACTATCCTGTGCGCAGATAACGTCTATCTGAGGGTAGATGTTATCAAGCTTTTTGTCGAGGTTCACGGAATAAAGTCCGTAGCTTAAATTTGCCCCCTGCAAAAGCAGTGCAAAGGCAGTGTAGGCAAAACGCTTTTTGCTAGTATATATCTCCCCATGCAGACCGTTGAGCAGGAAAATTATAAAGCTTGTAAGGCGGCAGCTTACGAGCGTGGCGGATTGCAAAAGCAGTGGCGAACTTGTTACAGCTAGCCATGCCGCAGACCACGGAAACGCCATAATCGGAACTTTCTCTTGAAGCCACTCCCCTGCTGTCAAAAGCAGGCAGAGCAAAACAATCTCAGACAAACGGTGTTTGAGATGCGGTCGCAGGGGCAGGAAAAGGCTCAGTGGAAGATACATAAGAATACACTCCCACAATGTCAGACCTAACCACGCTAAAGTGGCAAGAGGTATAGAGGCAAAGGACGGCAGAGGACATATTTTCCATATGGTGAGCATAAAAGTGAGCTGAAAAAGATAATATGGTACAAAAAAGCACAGAAAATCAAGCCTGAAAGCCCTTTTTTCATGGCAGACTGACAGGCAATGCACCATTGGAGCAAAGATAAAAAACGCAAGCCACGGCAAATTCAAGATAGATTGCATAAGCGCGCTCACTATACCCGTGAGGGCGAGGAACGCTCTCCGTGAGATTTTGGGGTCAATTATTTTCGAGATATTCATGTAAATATTATGACCCGAAAGTCGCACATAATTCACAAAACTATAAAGGGAGGCAGTAAATTGGAGATCTTTATTCCGCAGTTTGTCAGGACGGCTCTTGACAGGCTGAATGAGTGTGGCTATGAGGGTTATATAGTCGGTGGCTGTGTAAGAGATAGTTTGCTTGGCAAAAAGCCTCATGATTACGATGTCTGCACAAACTGCACCCCTGACAAAATGCTTGAAGTTTTCGCAAATTTCCGCACTATTGAAACCGGGCTGAAGCATGGCACGCTCACTGTTTTGATAGAGGGCGAGCCGGTGGAGATAACCTGTTATCGCAGTGACGGAGAGTATATAGGGCATAGAAAGCCTGCTCAGGTGACATTTGAAAGCTCGCTGGAGGAGGACTTAAAACGTCGTGATTTCACGGTGAACGCTATGGCATACTCACCAAAAGAGGGGCTTATTGACCTTTACGGCGGACAAGGCGACCTTGAAAAGGGCATTATAAAATGCGTTGGCGAGCCTGAAAAGCGTTTTGACGAGGACGCTTTGAGGATATTAAGAGGGCTGAGATTTTCTTCATGCCTTGGGTTTGAGATTGAGGAAAAGACCTCAAAGGCTATACTTGAACAACGTGAGCTTTTAAAAAGCATTTCTGCCGAACGCATTGCGTCGGAGCTTAAAAAGCTTCTCTGTGGAAAGGGTGCAAGGAAAATATTGCTTGACTATCGTGAGGTCATAGCGGTGTTCATACCTGAGCTTCGGGAAAGCTTTGATTTCAGGCAGAACAATCCCCACCATTTTCTTGATGTTTACGGTCACATTTGTTTGAGCGTTGAGAACGTCAGACCACAGTGGCAGATGAGGCTTACTATGCTTCTTCACGATATCGGCAAGCCGAGAATGCACACTGTTGACGAGAACGGCATTTCGCACTTTAAAAAGCACCAGTTCGAGGGTGCTTACATGGCGGAGAAGATATTAAAAAGGCTCAGGATAGACAACGCTTCGGCGAAATATATTTATGAGCTTATATGGGAGCATGACAACAGGATACCTGCCACGAAAAAATCGGTGCGGAGATTTATGGCTCAGCATGACTTTGACTTTGTTATGGATTATCTGGAGGTGCGCAGGGCTGACACATATGCCCAGTCTGACTACAAACGGCAGGAAAAGCTTGCAGAACTTGACCATATAGCAGAGCTTGCAATAGAGATAAAAGAGGACAACGAGTGTATCCACATTTGCGACCTTGACATAAACGGCAAGGATTTTATACAAATGGGCTTTGGCGGAAAGGATATCGGCATTGGGCTGGAGCTTGCGTTGAATGGTGTTATAGACGAAAAGGTGGAAAACAAAAAAGAGGAGCTGAAAGGCTACATTGAAAGCAACTTCAAAAGGCAGGATAAAGATAATACTTAAAGGGTCGGCACTTGTGCTGTGGTGCGTGGTGATATTCATGTTCTCGGCAAACAATGCTGACGAGTCAAACAAGCAATCAAATGCGGTGTTTAACGCAGTGATAGAATTTGTCAACCCTGTATATGACAGCCTTGACACTACAGCGCAGGCGGAATACAAGGACACCGCCACGTTCGTCATAAGAAAGCTTGCGCATTTCAGCGAATACGCCTTGCTTGGAATACTGGCGTTCATCAATTTTTCAAATGTGAAAAAGCTTGGATACAGAGGGCTTTTTGCGGCAGTTTTTTCTTGCATCTACGCTTCAAGCGATGAGATACATCAGCTTTTCGTGCCGGGGCGTTCGGGACAGGTGCGTGATGTTCTTATCGACACAAGCGGTGCAGTGGCAGGAATTTTACTTGCCATACTAATACGAAAAATATGGCTCAAAAGCCGTGAGAAAAAATCGTGATAACAAAAAAATATCCGTGGGGGCATTTCGCTCTCACGGATATTTTATTCTAGCAAAACCTATTGCAAATCATATCGTGACCCATTGGTATCGCCTCATTCAAAGCCTTGGCTTTACTTAAATCACTTTATCTCAAGTCTTTTGGTTTCAGGCTTTACCTCCTGCATCTTTGGCAGGTCAAGGGTCAGGATACCATTCTTGTACTCTGCGGCGATATTGTTGGTATCAATGCCTGTAAGGTCAAAGCTTCTCTGATAAGAACCGTATGTCCTCTCACGGCGGATATACTTGTCTTTCTTATCCTCTGTCTCTGCCTTATGCTCAGCGGTAAGAACAAGATCGTTGCCTGAGATGTCAAGCTTGATATCGTCCTTATCAAAGCCCGGAAGCTCTGCTTCCATTACATATTTGTCGCCCTCGTCCTTGATATCGGTCTTGAAGCTCTGGAGTGCATTTTCTCCAAAGAAATCATTCTCAAAATCATGGAATGCGTTAAACAGGTCGTAGCTCTTTCTTTCAAATGGTGTAAGTCCAAACATATAAATTCCTCCTTGATGTGTTATATCTTAATTTATCTTGTAAGCTTTTATCATTTATTCTGTTCTTCCATTGGTATCATTTCCTTTCTTCATTGTCTTTATGATACCCCTGCTATGTGTTCATTGTGTGAAGATATTGTGAACATTAGCTGAATTTTAGCACTCTCATTGTGTGAGTGCTAGCATATCAGTTTTATGAGTGCTAAAGCAATGTCATGACATGATATGATAATCAGCGGGCGAACGCTGTTCGCCCCTACTGCGTCAACGCCTATCACTGCTTATCGAAGCGGTCTTTAAGAAGCTTCAAGGCTTTCTTTTCTATCCTTGAAACATAGGAGCGTGAGATACCAAGACGTTTTGCGACTTCTCGCTGCGGCAGTTGCGGCTGACCGAAAAGACCATAGCGCAGAGTGACTATCTGTCTTTCACGCTCATCAAGAGAGCTTTCGATATAGCGGTAGAGCTGTTCACTGCGAATGGAAAGTTCTATTTTGTCGGCAACGTCCTCTCCGTCTGCGATTATGTCGATAAGGCAAAGCTGATTGCCGTCCTTATCGGAGTCAACAGGCTCGTCAAAGTGGATATCGTTGGCAGACTTTTTCTGGGATCGGAAGTGCATTAGTATCTCGTTCTCCACGCACCTGCTCCCATAGGTAGCGAAGCGGCAGCCTTTCTTGTGGTCAAATGTTGACACAGCTTTTATTAGACCGATAGTGCCGATAGAGATAAGATCCTCCTGATCTGTGGAATTTGAATAATACTTTTTTATAATGTGTGCCACAAGACGGAGATTGTGTTCGATAAGCTTATCCTTTGCTGCCTTGTCACCCTGCGCCATTCTCTCAAAACACTCACGCTCCTCCTTCGCCGAAAGCGGTTTTGGAAACACGCTGCGGCTGTCAAAATGCAGTGCGAAAAATAGAAAATTTCCCGTAAGCAGTTCAAACAGTGCTGAAAACATATTTGTCCCTCCTTATATAAAGTATCGCTCATACGCTTTTTAATCATATGATTTTTAGGGATTGTACTATTCTGATTTTGACATAAGGTCGCAAAATGTTTCTGATTTGTTAAATTTGCTGAAATATTGATTGTCTTGTTTGCTAAAATCACGAATATTATTAACGTTTTGTAAACAGACGGCATTTTACTTTTATCGTTAATCAAATGGTGATATAATTATATCAGATAGGTATGTTTTTTGGGGGTGAGCGCTCATGATAAGCATAAAAGGACGATCGGTATTCGGAAGCATTGCAAGAGGAAAGCTGACCTTTTATCATCGTGACGAATTTATCATCAACAAGATAAAAGTGTCCGACCCTGAACTTGAATACAAAAAATATGTCAAGGCTAAAAACGCTGCTCTTGTAGAGCTTGGGGAGCTTTATGACCGTGCAAGGTTAAGCGTTGGGGAAGGCGACGCTCAAATATTTGTGATACACCAAATGCTTATCACCGACGAGCAATACGACAGCAGTATTCGCACAAAGATACTTGACGAGCATTTCAATGCCGATTATGCGGTCGCAAGCACTTCAAGAAGCTTTGCGGAGATGCTGGCACAAATGGACAGCGAATATATGCAAAGCAGAGCGGCTGACGTCAAGGACGTTTCAAACAGACTTTTAAGACACATATTAAACTGCGCCGACAAGCTTCCCATACTCAGAGAGAACGCCATTATCTGCACCGGTGACCTTATGCCCTCAGAAACCCTGCTCTTGGACAAGACGAAGATAAAGGGCTTCTGCACAAGGTCCGGTTCTGTGAACTCTCATACTGCGATACTTGCGAAAAATCTTGGCATACCTGCCATTGTGAACGTTGGAACGGAGCTTTCTGACGAATACGAGGGCAAGGAAGCCGTCCTTGACGGCTACAGCGGAACGCTTTACATAGAGCCTGATGAGCATACGCTCAGACAGCTTGAATACAAGGAAGCCGTTGAGGGCAGGAAAAAGGAACTTCTCACAAGGCTCAAAGGAAGAAAAAACATCACTCGTGACGGACATGAGATAAGGATATATGCGAATATACTCAACTCTGAGGAGCTTGAATCGGCGGTAAAAAACGACGCAGGTGGAATAGGTCTTTTCAGAACGGAGTTTATGTGCTTTGACAGACCTGCTTTTCCTGACGAGGATTTTCAGTTTTACACCTACCGCAAGGCATTGGAGGCAATGGAGGGTAAAGAGGTCATAATAGGCACTTATGATATCGGTGCAGACAAGATACCTGATTGTGCAGACATGAGTGCTGAGAGAAATCCCTCTATGGGCTGTAGAGGCATACGATTTTGTCTTGAAAGAGAAGGCATATTCAAAACACAGCTAAGGGCGTTATACAGAGCGTCTGTTTACGGACAGCTTTCAATACTTCTGCCTATGGTCATAGACGTGAGCGAGATACTGAGGGTGAAAGAGCTTATCGTGCAGGTCAAGGCAGAGCTTATAAAAGAGGGCAGGAAATTTGCCGACAATGTTAAACTCGGGGCAATGATAGAGACCCCTGCGGCGGTGATGACAAGCGATATCATAGCCAAAGAGGCGGACTTTTTCAACATCGGCACCAACGACCTTGAACAGTTCACCTTTGCACTTGACAGGCAGAACCCATGTTATGACAGGGTGTCACCGAAAAATCACAGGGCACTGCTTAGAATGATAAAAATGGTGTGCGATAACGCCCATGCAAACGGCATAAAAGCAGGCATTTGCGGTGAGATAGCAGGCGACCCAACGCTCACAGAGATATTTCTGGAGCTTGATGTGGATATGCTGTCGGTAGTTCCGTCAAGGGTACTGCCACTGAGAAAGGCGGTAAGGAGCATAAGTCTTAAAGACCCGAAAAAGGCAGAGAATGACCTGAAGCTGTTTTTATAAAAATGACCTGAAGCTGTTTTTATAAAAAGGATAATTTTCCTCATTCCATATAGGCGGTGGGATACGTTATCGTGCGTGTTCCACCACCTTTTTGCTTTGCTTGCAAATACGCTAATAAGGAGAGCGAACTGTTCGCCACTACAGATATTTAAACAAAGAACGTATTTTATCTTATGGTCTGTATGGTTGTCTTATGAAAATCTTAAGCGTTTCTTAAAGCGGTTGACAGTTGGAAAGGGCTATGATAAACTTATATACGACACCAATAATACGTCTGAAAAAGGTAAAACACAAGGAGGAGAAACAGTGAAACTAAGAAACATAAACAGAGGTCTGGTTCTTGGCGGTGTGCTTGCGCTGGGCGTTGTATGCTACTCAGTGTATGATAACAACCAGTTCAAGACTTCCAAGCCTGAGATAGAACAGACCATGAGGGATTATATCGCAGACTTGACAAGTGCAAACGTTGGAAGCAGTGATAAGTTAAAAAGTCAACTGACAGATTTTGTGAATAAGCATTATACTGACTACACCACTTCTGACAATGAGTACGCTTCGTCAAAGTCTGGACTTCTGGACGAAATAAACCAAGCTGAAGTTGCAACGCAGGGAGGAGATATCACCTCGGCTGAGTATGACATAAAAGAGATGTCAATAAACAAGAGTGGAGCTGACGGAGCTAAGGTCATTATGATATACAATGTGTGCTATGACGTATCAAAGGGCGACCCAACTTTTCTCACAACCAACGGCATAAACACCATGACAAGCGGTAACTACACAAATTCCGACAACTATGAGCCTAGCAAATCTTCATACAAGGCGATTTTCAGTTATGAATATGCTGAATTTTATCTTTTGCGTACCTCTGACGGCTGGAAGATAGCAACGTCCAGCGACTACGGATATGGCGAGGATTACAACTTTGATGATAACAACAGTGACAGCGTGGCTGATGAAAGCAAGGCTGAGTCTGAGATAGTTCCGGACAGCAGTGCAGAAAGCTCAGACAGTGCAGAAAAATCCGACAGCGAGGGGGCAGACAGCGTTGAGTGATACTATTCTAAAGATAAAGGGGCTTAACAAGACCCTTGGCAAAAAGCAGATACTTCACAGCATAGATATGGAGTGTTACAGTGGCGAGGTCTACGGCTTTCTCGGTCCTAACGGTGCAGGAAAGACCACAACTATAAAGATAGCAGTGGGGCTTTTACAGCTTGACGAGGGGGAGATATCCATTAACGGGAAGGATATCAGAAAAGACTTTGAGGGCGCAATGGCGAACGTTGGAGGCATTGTTGAAAACCCTGAGATGTACAAGTATCTTTCTGGAATGGAAAATCTCCGTCAGTATGCGAGAATGAGAGAGGGAGTAACTGAGGAGCGTATCAAAGAGGTGGTGGAGCTTGTAAGGCTTTCAAACCGCATTAATGACAAGGTGTCGAAATACTCTCTGGGTATGCGTCAGCGTCTTGGCGTTGCGCAGGCTATACTCCACAGACCAAAGCTTCTTATCCTTGACGAGCCTACAAACGGTCTTGACCCGCAGGGCATAAAGGAGCTTCGTGACATACTCAAAGAGCTTGCTCACAAGGAAGGCACTTGCGTTGTGGTATCGTCACATCTCATGAGTGAAATGGAAATGATGTGCGACAGAGTGGGCATTATCGCAAACGGAAAAATGATAGGCTCATACACAATGGAGGAGCTTATCTCACAGTCTGACAGCTCAATTGCTGAATATGTACTTGAAGTTGACGACCCTCAAAAGGCTATGGGTCTTATAAAGCTCGCAGACGAGGGCAAGCGTATCGACAAGGAAACAGGTGCAGTTGTCCTTTCTATCCCTGTGGAGATAGAGAAGAAAAAGATAGCCTCGGTGAACAAGACGCTTATCGAGGGCGGAGTTTCACTTTACACTGTTCACCGCAGAGAGAACAAGAAGCTTGAGGACGTATTCATCGAGCTTACAGGAGGAAAGGAAGGGGGCGTACAGATTGGCTAGATTTTTCAGACTTGTGAAAAACGAGTACATAAAGGTTTTCAAAAAGCTATCCACAAAAATAATGATCGTGCTTATAATAATATGTGCGCTTGGACTTTCAGGCATTGCACTTTTTGCAAAGCACAATATGGAGAGCAATAACTATTCAAGCTATGACGCAACTGGTGATTATCAGGAAACCATAGATTGGCTAAAAAACACAAACGGCGACCCTAACGAGATCGCAATGTGGCAGTATCTTATAGACAACGATATCGACAGCGATGATTGGAGATATGATGTACTGTCAGCCGTATTCGCAGACGGCACTGGTGATATGTCAGGGATAAAGAAGTATCTTGACGACAACGATTGGCGTGGCTTCTGTCAATACAGGCTGGATAATGACATACTCACAGAGGGCGAAAAGTGGGAATATCAATACAGGTTGGACAAGGATATTTCCTTTGATAAGTCAAACGAGAAGAAAAACGATCTTATCATGACAGTTGCAAACGCAAAAAACACCATTGCGACCATGGGCGACGCAAAGTCTGACGGACAGAACAGCAGAGCAAAGCTGGAGGATAATATAAAACTTGCACTCTATCAGCTTGACAATGATAAGCTCGACAACACAGCAAACCAAATGACGCTGTTTGAAACAAGCGAGCCTGAGCAGATAACATTCTGGACAGTGTTCCTCACAAGCACTTCCCTTGTAACGGTAGTCGCACTGCTTGCTATCGTTATCGCAGGCGGCATTGTATCCTCTGAATTTTCACAGGGAACTGTCAAGTTTCTGCTTATAAACCCTGTTAAACGCTGGAAGATACTGATGTCAAAATACTTCACTGTCATCACAGTAGGTTACATAATGCTTTGCATACTTTTCGTTGTGATGATACCTATTACAGGGCTTATGCTCGGCTTTGACGGCTTCTCAACGCCTTATATCTATGTAAGCGGCGGCGATGTAAAGGAAATGCCTACACTGCTTTATGCGGCAGAGCAATATCTGATGAAAAGCGTTGAAATGGTGGTAATGTCAACACTGGCGTTTGCTATCTCGTCACTTGTAAGAAGCACAGCCCTTGCTATCGGCGTCAGCGTATTCACAATGTGCATAGGCTCAACGGTCACACAGCTTTTGGGTCAGCTTGGACAGGATTGGGCAAGATTCCTTGTGTTCGCAAACACAGACCTTGCTTCTATCTCAAAGGGCTACTCAATATTTGCTCAGCACAGCCTGACATTTGCCGTAGGCGTTCTTATAGCACACATGGTGGTGTTCCTACTCACCGCATGGGACGGCTTTACAAAGCGTTCTGTATAAAACAGAATAAAAACATCAAACGGGCGGAGAAATTTCGCTCGTTTTTTGTCGCTGAAAAGGGTAAACAAATGAACAGATTATCATATAAACATAAGATTGACAAGGGTGAATAAATATTGTATAATAGTCGAGTTGATACAGAGATCGTTTTAATGGATATTTTACAGGAGATAGTTATATGTTTGAAACTTTAGTTGACGTTTTTCTTGACGCATTAATAGACAGCCTTAAGATCCTGCCTTTTCTGTTCGGTGTTTATCTGCTTATAGAGTATATAGAACATCGTTCTGCCGACAAGCTTGGAAAGGCTCTTAGAAAAATGGGGCCTTTTGGTGCGATAGGAGGAAGCATACTTGGAGCAGTGCCACAGTGCGGATTTTCCGTTGTGGCTTCCAACCTTTACTCAGGCAGACTCATCACAATGGGAACTCTCATTTCGGTATATCTTGCCACAAGCGACGAGGCAATACCAATGATGATAGCAAACCCTGCATTTGCCGGCAAGCTTTGGCAGCTTATTCTTATAAAGGTAGCTGTGGCTATAATAGCAGGTGTGCTTGTTGACCTTATCTTAAAGCTCATGGGCAAAAAACAGGACGAAGAGCCTTTCAAGGAGATATGCGAGGACTGCGACTGCGAACACCACAGTATTTTGCACTCGGCACTTCACCACACTGTAAGCATAATACTTTTTATATTTGCGGTAAACCTTATTCTCGGTGCGGTAATGGAGTTTGCAGGAGAGGACACAGTAAAGACCCTGCTTATGTCTGACAGCATAGTTCAGCCGCTCATAGCAGGAATAATAGGCTTTATCCCGAACTGTGCGGCTTCTGTTGTTCTCACTCAGCTTTACATCGAGGGTGTTGTGAGCTTCGGCTCGCTTATCGCAGGACTTTGCACAGGAGCAGGAGTGGGACTTTTGGTGCTTTTCAAGACCAACAAGCACAACATGAAAGAGAATTTCGCCATAATGGGAATACTTTATGTTTTCGGTGTGGCAGCAGGCTTTGTGGCAAGTCTGTTCTAAAATATGACAGACAGATAAAAGGAGCAATTCGCAATGAACTGCTCCTTTTTGTTTGCAAAAATTCTTCGTATGTATAACGGGCTGTGATAGGCGGACGACCCACGGTCGCACCTACACTACATCATATCCTCAATAAGATAAGGCAGGCTTATGCGGAAGCAAACGCCGCCTTTTTTCATATCGTTTTCTACCTCTATGCTGCCCTCGGAAAGCTCGATTATCCTTTTTACAAGTGCAAGTCCAAGACCGTTGCCCTCTGTTGCACGGGAGCGGTCGCCCTGATAGAACTTATCAAATATCTTCGCCTTTACGTCAGGGGCTATAGACGGACCGTTGTCCCATATCTCCGCCGAAATATTCTTCTCGCTGCGGAAAAGCTTCACGCTTATCTTTCCGCCCTCCGGGGTGAACTTGATAGCGTTGTTGATGATATTCTGCCATATCTGCGCCATAAGCTCCTCACTGCCCACATACATGATATCCTCAAGGTCGATATCAAGGTCGATTTTTTTCTTCGACCACTCAGGTTCAAGCACAAGAAGTATTTTTCTTATCTGCTCGTCAAGAGAAAATCTTGTCTTTTTGCCCACTGTTTTCTGATTTTCAAGCTTTGTGAGCCTCAAAATATTTGACGAAAGCTTTGAAAGCCGTGATGTTTCGTCGATTATTATCTGCGTGTATTCCTCACGCTCCTGCTCGGTTATATCGTCAGATTGCAGAAGCTTTGCAAAGCCCTGTATGGAAGCCAGGGGCGTTTTGAACTCGTGGGAAACGTTTGAGATAAAGTCACCTCTCAGCGTTTCCGTCCCTGCAAGCTCCTCAGCCATTTTATTAAAGTTCTGCGCAAGTATGCTGTATTCAGGATCAGACGGTTCTCTTACTCTTACCTTAAAATTGCCCTTTGCTATCTCAGCCGCCGCCGCACTAAGATCTCGTATAGGCTGTATAATGCTTCGGCTCATGAACGCTGTTATAATAGTACCGATAACGATACAGACCATAAAAGCTATGATGACAACAAGGTTTACTACCCAGTAAACGCTGTCGCTTGAAAAGCTGTCTATGATAACGAACTTATCATAGACCTGAGAGATTATAGTTGCGTTAGGCACAACACCCTCTGAGGACACATAATATCCCTTATGCACGATATCTGCAAAATGGTCGTGTACTCTTGAATCGTTTTTATCCACCACTGACAGACTATAGGCTGAATTGTTCACAATGGAAACTATCTCGTCCACAGTAAAACCGCCCTTTTCTTCAAGCTGATCCATTGCCATGGAAAGCTCCACCAACTGCTGTTCGGCATTGCTTTTCATTACAGGACTGCACACCATTACAAGCACTGACACCGATATAGAAGCCGACACCAGCATCACAAAGAAAAACATAAGAGTCAGCTTGAACTGCAAACTTGTTTTGTTTTTGGTCTTTTTCTTATCCAAACCCCTCACCCCTCAGGCTTATCTATCACTGCTTTTTCACAGCCTTATAGCCAAGTCCACGAACCGTGACAATATCGAATGACTCACAGCTTCCGTAACGCTCTCTCAGCCTTTTAACGTGAACGTCAACAGTACGCTCATCAACGTCCTTATCCATGCCCCAAAGCTCGTCAAGGAGCTGACGGCGTGTGAATATCTTGTCAGGGTAGCTGAGCAGTTTAAAAAGCAGTTTGAACTCCATTTGCGGTATAGTTTCCGCCGCACCGCCGTCAACCGCCACGCTCATAGCGTCATAATCAAGCACGCAGTTTCCCACAGTAAGAGAATGTTCCGACGCCATTTTTGAACGCCTTAAAAGCGCACCCACACGGAGTATCATCTCATTTATATCAATAGGCTTTACCATATAATCGTCTGTGCCGGCAGAAAAGCCCTCCTGCTTGTCCTCGAAGGTCTCCTTTGCGGTGACCATAAGTATAGGCAAGTTGAAATCAGCCTTTCTGAGCTGTCTTGTAAGCTCATAGCCGTCCATATTCGGCATCATTATATCTGAAATTATAAGGTCTATATTCGTTTTTTCAAGAACGTCCAAAGCCTCCAGACCGTCATTTGCAAGAAAAGTCACATAGCCATGCTGTTTAAGTGCGGCAGACATGAGCTTTCTAAGGCTTGCGTCGTCCTCCACCACAAGTATCTGAAACATAAAATATCCTCCCTCGTAAAAAAATTCCCCAATAGTGACATTATAGCTTATAATTGTGAACTGGTGATTAACATTTATTTTTTTCAAAAAACTCTCCGAAATCCCCTGAAAATTCATATTCGGTTCACACAGAACTGGTATTATATAATCACAGCAGAAGATACAAAAAAAGCTTTGGTAATTGGTAAAACTTAAAGTCAGGTTTTTATCTTCTTTCCCTCTGCGATTCCCCAAGTCGCTGATACATTTCCTCGTCTTTAGGTTTTACCAAATACCAAAGAATCCCTTTCATAATTCTATAAAAATTAATGCTCATTTCAGCCGATGGAAGTGGGTATTAATTTTTTTATTGCTCTTTTAAGACAAGATACGACAAAAAAACCGCAGAAGCCATATAAAATGACCTCTGCGGATATTTTTTTGCCTTTATTAGCCGTTAGCTGCAAAGCTTTTCACGAAGCTCAGCCGCCTTTCCAAGAAGCGCACAGATGTAGCTGTCCACATCAGGCTTTGCAAATCCGCCAAGCGCTGAGCCTTTGAGCTTTCGCTGACCTGTTTCTCCGGGAATAACAAAGTTATCACCGTTCTTTTTCTTTTCGATAGCCGACTCCAGCATATAGATCTCGCTTGTTATGGTGTCGATATATTTTAATGTATCAAGCTTATCATAGCCGCCAAAAAAACACGTTTTCAGACTATCCATTTTTCTTCCCCCTGCCTTACTGCTGTTTTGCACAGCAATTGTTATCAAAGCCTACAATCTTTATTTGATTTAATTATATCACAAATACTTAGCTTTGTCAATAGGTTTGAAAATGAATGTTCACATTTAAGTAATTTTATATGAATTTTCATGGCGTTTTCTGTTGAATCATTATAGATATAAAAAACGCAGCCCTTGCAGACTGCGTTTTTACGTTATATAAGTCTTTTGATAATAGTGATGTTGTTGTATCTTGAAAAATACTCAACATTTGAAATAACGATACCAGTGGCAGTGTTCTGGGCGTGTACCATTTTGCCGTCGCCGATATAGATAGCAACATGGTAAATACTTGAGATCGACGCTCCGCCAAAGAAGATAACGTCGCCCTTCTTCATGTTGTTATATGAAACTGTAGTGCCGTATAAAGCCTGCGAAGCCGCATAGTGCGGAAGATTTATTCCCACCTGTGCGAACGAGAGCATCACAAGACCCGAACAATCCGTTGCACCGAACTGTGAACCGCCCCATACATACGCTCCGCCCACCATGCTTTTGGCATATGAAACAACAGTGTCTATTTTAGAACTGCTTGAATTATCAGGCTTAGGTGCAGGCGCTGCTGTTGTTGTGGTAGTGGTCTTTTTGCTTGTTTCAGGCTTTGGCTTAGCTGTTTCCTGCGGAGTTGTGGTAATCTGAGCCGTAGTTTCGTCAGGCTTTTCCGTCTGAGCCGGCTTCTTCGTGGTAGTGGTCTTTTCACCGCTGTTGCCACTCTTTTTGGTGGTGGTAGTCTTTTTCTTGGTGGTGGTCGCAGTTGTGGTGGTGGTCTTCGCCTTTGAAGACACCTTCGCATACTTATTGTCCACTTGCTGTGACTTATTTTCAAGGTCGCTCTTATCGTTCTTTATCTGCTCGATAAGCTTGCCCGACTCCTGCTCCATTTTCAGAAGCTCCGCCTGCTCGCCAGCCAAAGATTTCTGCTCCTTGGCATATTCCTCAGCCTTTGCTTTGAGCTGTTTTATCTGCTCGTCAAGCTCCGCCTTGGTCTTTTCAAGCTTTTTATACTGATCCAAAAGCTCGTTAAGCTCGTCATTATCGTGCTTTGCAACTCTCGTCACAAGCTCTATCCTCATAAGAACGTCATAAAAATCAGATGAATTTATCAGCACGTTTGTGTACGAATTTGTTCCGCCTGCAACATACATTGCACGAATACGCTCCATAAAATCGTCCTTGCCCTCGTTTATTGCAGTTTCCTGCAAGTCAAGGCTGTGCTGAGTGTCAAGCTGTTTGCCGTCTAGCTCTGCCATTTGGTCTTCAAGCTCAGAGGAATATTTCTCTGAATTTGCTATCTTTTTCTGTATGGATTTATATTTTTTCTTTATAGCCTCAAGGTTGTCCTGCTCATCGGCAAGCTTTTTGTCAGCGTCAGCTATCTGCTTATCAAGCTCCTGCTGTTGCTTTTTCAGCTCTTCAAGCTGACTGCTGTATGTATCGTTATCCGCCAAAGCGATATCACTTACGCTTCCGTCAGAAAAACCAAAGGCGGCAAAAGCTATGCACAGAGCCATACAGCCTGCGGCTATTCTTTTCATGGGGTAAATTTTTTTCATAATATCAGTTCTCCAAAATATAAGCGTATTATATATTTTTCACGCTGTAACGTTTATGTAGTCCCTTTTATTATAACGCAAAACCCCGTTCTTGTCAAGAAACCAACCGCTAAAAGCCGTATTTTCGGCATTTTAAGACAATTCGCCACACATATTTTGTGCGTTATTGCACCTATTCTCCTCCAAACATCTCACCCAAGGTCTTTCCTATAAGCTCGCCTGTATACTGTGCCTGAGCGATAGAATTGCCGTGGCTTCCCACCTCTATAAGAAGCGAGCCGGTGGTCAAATCCTGATTATAGTGGCGATAGTCGAAAAGCACAGGCCTTGTAAGCCCCTGCCAATCGCTCTCCAAAGCCGACTGCAAGGCACAGGCAAAGTGAAAATTCTTCATATAGTCAGGCATACCCATAGTGCCGTCATCACACCCTGATATTATCATAAGCTGAGCCGCTTCCCTGCCCTCTATCTCCGCCACAGGTGCGAGCCTTGTGCCGTCCTCACGCTCTATGCCATCACGGTGAACGTCAAGGCATACCTTTATAGAGGGGTACTCCTCCAATATCTGCTGTACCGCCATACGGCTTGAATCGTAAGAGCCGTCATAGCTGGGATAATCATGCACAAGTGTATCGTGGATATACGCAACGCCTGCTTTGTCAAGCTGTTCGCATATCTTGTCCCCGACCGACAGCATATTCATTTCAGGGTCGGTGGTCTTACAGGAAAAGGAGCTGTCATAGTGGTCTTTGTCTGTGGGTTCAAAGCTTTCCGTGGCGTGGGTATGATAAATAAGTATCTGCGGCTCAGAGGAATTTCCGTCTATTTGAAAATCATATGGCTTTGAGCTTTCCTCATAAAGCTCATCATTTGAAAGCTCAGTGCAATTTCTCACCTGACCGCCGCCGTCAAGGTCGAAATACTGCTCACCGTCATATCTGCCGTAGGTGTATTTTTCTATAACACCGTCATTCCCCTCCATGCTTGCAGGATATGGTATCTTGTCCGTCACGTCCTGAGCAGGCAAAGGACTTGGCACTTCTGCGCTTTTTGAGGGCGTTTGCTTCTCCTGTGGCGCCATATCCATATCCCATATACTGTGCTTTGACACCACCGCCGCTTCAAGTTTACTTGGATATGCGGTCTGCGCAGTTGCTTTGCTATCATCATCAGCGGAAAAATAAGGCTTGTATTCTCCCATAGCCACCCCTGCCGCCACAGCCGCCACCCTGCCGAACCTGCTTGCAGATCTTGCATAAAGCCATATCCCCGTGGGCATAACGAACGCCACAATTATAACTGCAACACAACGCAGGCAGACTTTCTTTATATCCAATGCTGTCACTCCCATATACATCTTAGTATTATAATGTATATGCAGGACGAGCCGTCATATTACCTGCCCAGCTTCACCTTAACAGGCTTGCCCACTGTCATAGAGTCATGAGTCACGTTGCAGTCATAGCATAGTATCTTCACGCCCTTTCGGGAAGCTTTCTCCAAAGCCTCTCCGAACTCAGGGTGAGTGTCATAATTGGGCGTGAAATATTTCACATTGCTCATCTGAACGAGTATCATTATATAAGACTCATACCCCTCGTCAAGACAGTGAGAAAGCTCCTCTATATGCTTCACCCCACGGAGGGTAGGAGCGTCAGGGAAAAGCACAACACCGTCTTTCTCCAGCGTACAGCCCTTGACCTCCATGAAGATCTTCCTATCCTGCGACTCTAAGTAAAAGTCAAAGCGTGAATTGCCGTATTTCTTTTCGGGATAGACCGAGAAGCCCTCGCCAAAGGGTCTGTTCTCTCTCAGCCACTCCCCTACCGCCTTGTTTGGGGCTTGGCTGTCCATGTTTATGAGCCTGTCACCTTTTTCCACTGCAACAAGGTCAAAAGCGGTCTTTCTCGATTCGCTGTCTGAATGTTCAAGCCAAACAGTACACCCCTCCACCAAAAGCTCTTTGCATCTGCCCGTATTTTTCACATGGCAGACCTCGGCTTTACCGTCTATCTCAACGTTGGCGATAAATCTGTTCGGTCTTGATAGAAATTTGCCTTTATGTATATTATCGTATCTCATAATTCGCTCCTTTTATTCTTACTATTCACATTATACCACAAATATGTTTGATTATAAATACCTAAATCATGCTTTCTTAGCTTTGCTGATTTGTGGTTCGATACAAAAAGGGAAAAATATTTCACAAAATCTATTGACGTTATTTGTGAAATATGTTATAGTTTTGAGTATAGGTTATATAACAATAATAATTTATTAAAATTTTAGAAAGAGGTATTTATAATGAAAAAAATAACTGCACTTCTCGTTTCACTTATAATGTCATGCGCAGTAATGGCAGGCTGTTCTGACAGCAGTTCTTCAAGCTCATCAAAAGCAGACAGCACATCAAAGGCAGAAACAAGCGCAGCCGCTGACGAGTCAACTGCTTCAGAAGCAGGCACAGCCACAGATCTCGAGGATACTCTCACAGCGCAGTATACAAAGAAGATACAGGGCGAGAGCCTTGCTATCGACATGACAGTGGCAAGCGAATATGACAATTCATCAGCTGTTGTTGAGATAGCAGGCGGCAATATGCACATGAAAATGAACTTTATGGGCGTGGATATGGACATCTATAGTATCGACGGAGTTATGTACACACTTGACAGCGAGTCAAAAACGTATTACACTGTTGATATGGAAGAATCTATCGACGACTTCAAGAGCGAAATAGGCTACGGCATTAACGACAGCTACAAGTTCATAAGCTCTGAAACAACTGACGACGGTCTTATCTGCGAAACTTTTGAAAACACAGAAGATCCTGATATCGAGCTTGAATCAGGCGTAACTCTCGACACAAGCGATTCTGACGATTATTCTTTCACAACAACATTCAAGTATTACTTCAATGCTGACACAAAGGATCTTGTTAAGATAGAAACTATCTCTGACGGCTCAACGACTACTGTTACAGTAAACTCATTCACAACTGAAAACGTTGAAGTCAAACTCCCTGACGATTTTGACAGTTGGACAGAGCAGTCTTTCGATATGAGCACTGACGATATCCCTTATGACGCTGAACTCGATGTTGAGTCAGGCGCTGAGTCAGCCGAGTGATTCTTGTCATTTTTCGGAGGCAAAATATTATGAACAAGAAAATGGTAACTATTATTGCAGCTTTGGCAATGTGTACAGCAATGGCAAGCTGCTCGGAGAGCGATACTGCAAGCTCTTCAAAGGCTGAAACAACTACTACAACGACGGCTGCCGCAGAGTCTGCCGCTCCTGCTGAAAGCAACGCTGACAGCACTTCCGCAAGCGCAGGCACAACAGATTATGACGTTGACGGCGATTTCAGAGCATTTGAGCAGCTCAAAGAAAAATATGCAGACGGCTACCTCGTTACACTTGAGGGTCAGATGTCAAACAGCGGAACAAAATATACTATCTGCGTAAAGGACGGCAAGGCTTACGAGTCAAGTACAATACAGGGCATGAAGTCATATGCTGTTTACCCAGGCGACGGCAAGAAGTATAACGTTTCTGAGGCAACAACTACTTACTCGGTAGATGACGCTGACGAGAACGCTTGGAAGGACTCTGACATTCTCTTCGGGGCGGCTCTCGATTTCGACCACGCATATGTTGATACAAGCACAAATGTCGTTCACGAATACTATAAGCTCGACAGTGCCGTTGCAGGTGCTGAGGGTCAGATAATTTACAGCTTTGACGGTGCTACATATGACCTTAAGCAGGTAGTTCTGCTCCCAGAGGGTGCTGACGAATCAAGTGCAGTTTATTTCACTGTAGATTCCATGGGCGAAGCAGACGACAGCCTGCTTGCTGTTCCTGATCTTTCTGCTTATACAAAAGAATAAATTTATCTGATCTTTTTCCAACATCGGGCGGACAGACCACTGCGGTCTGCCCGCTTTTTTTGCATTTCCAGCAAAGCGTTGTGCAATATGACGGAAAAGAAGTTCAAATATTTTTGAAATTTGTGAGAAAAATAGTCTTAAACCCCTTGACAAAATCGTCAAAAGGGTATAAACTATACTTAGCACTCGAGAAGAAAGAGTGCTAACACTTAAATACAATAAGTGCTAACAAGAAGAACGGGTGGTGAGCAAATGGACGACCGCAAGCTGAAAATACTTTCAGCGGTAGTCAATGAATATATCGTAACAGGCGAGCCTGTAGGCTCAAAGGCGATAATGGCTCACGTCAAAGCGTCCTCAGCGACCATAAGAAATGAAATGGCCGAGCTTGAGAAGCAAGGCTATCTCGAGCAGCCACACACCTCCGCAGGCAGAATACCAACATATAAGGGCTACAGGCTTTATGTTGACCAGCTTATGGAGCAAAACCAGCTTACAGCAAATGAAAAGAAGATGCTGGATTCAATGATACCGCAGGAATATGTCACAGAGGAAGACCTTGTGAACAAGGCTTCAATGGCATTGGCGGATCTTACGAAATGTGCGGCGGTGGTCGCAAACGCAACGCCAAAGTTCTCGCTTATCTCAAAGGTAGAGGTAATACCTACAGGAAAGAGAATGTACGTTATTTTGATGATAACGTCCAACGGCTCTATTAAGAATAAGGTTTGCCGATTGGAGTTCGACCTCAGTCAGGATCAGCTTGAGTTTTTTGATAACTTCGTAAAGGAAAATCTCAACGGTGTGCCTATCGACAGTCTTTCGGACGCTTATCTTGAAAAGCTCACAGAAGCAATGGGAACGTACATGATGACCCTTTCACCGCTTGTTTCCGAGATAATGAAGATGACAAAGGAAATGAGCAGCGTGTCTATCAAAGGTCAGAGTAATCTTCTCACCTGCAAGGACTTCAACCAAAACGAGATAATAAGCTTTCTCGATAATCAGAAGGAGCTTAAAGGATTTATAGACGAAACGTTCTCAGGGCTTCACGTTATGTTCTCCCCTGAGCGTGACGGGTTTGTTATCCACAACTCCTCTATTATAACAGCTCCGTTCTCAAAGGACGGCAAGACAGCAGGTGCGCTGGGGCTTATAGGACCTATGAGGCTCGACTATGCGAAGTTTATCCCATATCTCGAGTATTTCACAGGGAAGATATCGGAAATGATATCCGAAAAGCCACAAGAGCAAAACAAAGAAGATGACGAAAATGAATAAAAAGGAAGGCAGGCGGCGTAAATTGAGTAAGGAAACTGAAAAGGACACCGAGCTTGAAAAAGAGGAAAACACCTCTGCTGAAAGCGAAGAAGTAAAAGAAGCGGCGGATACCGCAGAAAATGCCACTGAGGATACAGAGAAAAAGGCGGAGGAGAGCGAAACAGAAAAGCTGAAAAAAGAGCTTGCCGAAGCAAATGACAAGTATCTCAGACTTATGGCTGAGTATGATAACTTCAGAAAGAGAAGTGCAAAGGAAAGACTGGAGCTTACAGACACGGCAAAGGGAAATGTGATAAACGGCTTCCTGCCGGTGTTTGACAACTTTGAAAGAGCGTTAGGCACAGAAACTCAGGACGCAGTTTATAAGCAGGGCGTTGAAATGATCTTCAATCAGTTCAGCGACGCACTTAAAAAGCTCAACGTCGAGGTAATGGAGCTTGCGGGCAAGGAATTTGACCCGAACGTTGCAACGGCAGTCAGCACAGTTGACGACCCTGACCTCGGTGAAAATATTGTGGCGCAGGTGCTTCAAAACGGCTACACCATAGGCGGCAAGGTAATAAGACACGCAATGGTAATAGTAGCAAACCCATAAACAAAGACATCGGGACTTAAGGTCTTGATATAAATTAAGTAAATTTTGAAAGGACTTGATCTTATGAGCAAAATCATCGGTATAGATTTAGGTACAACAAACTCTTGTGTAGCAGTTATGGAGGGCGGCGAAGCCGTTGTTATCCCTAACAGCGAGGGTGCAAGAACAACTCCGTCAGTAGTTGGCGTTTCAAAGAACGGCGACAGACTTATCGGTCAGGTAGCAAAAAGACAGGCTGTTACAAACTATGACAACACTGTAATTTCTATTAAGAGACATATGGGCTCTGACTACAAGGCTCACATGGGCGGCAAGGATTACACTCCACAGGAAATTTCAGCTATGATACTCCAGAAGCTGAAAGCTGACGCAGAAGCTTATCTGGGTGAAAAGGTAACAGAGGCTGTTATCACAGTTCCTGCATACTTCACAGACGCACAAAGACAGGCTACTAAGGACGCAGGTCAGATCGCAGGTCTGACAGTAAAGAGAATAATCAACGAGCCAACAGCCGCTGCACTTTCTTACGGTATCGATAAGGAAGATGATCAGAAGGTAATGGTTTATGACCTTGGCGGCGGTACGTTCGATGTATCTATCATCGAAATGGGCGACGGTGTTACAGAAGTTCTTGCCACAGCAGGTAACAACCACCTGGGCGGCGACGACTTCGACCAGAGAATTATCGACTGGATGATCGCAGAGTTCAAGAAGACTGAGGGCGTTGACCTCTCAGGGGATAAAATGGCAATGCAGAGACTTAAGGAGGCTGCTGAGAAGGCTAAGATAGAGCTTTCATCTACAGCATCATCAACTATCTCTCTCCCATTCATCACAGCAGACGCTACAGGTCCAAAGCACCTTGAAATGACACTTACACAGGCTAAGTTCAACGAAATGACAGCAGACCTTGTTGAGTCAACAATGGGACCAGTTCGTCAGGCACTTTCAGACTCAGGTCTGTCAGCTAACGACCTCCAGAAGGTTCTTATGGTCGGCGGTTCTTCAAGAATACCAGCCGTTCAGGAAGCTGTTAAGAAATTCCTTGGCAAAGAGCCATTCAAGGGCATCAACCCAGATGAGTGCGTAGCACTTGGTGCTGCATATCAGGGCGGCGTACTCGCAGGCGACGTTAAGGACGGTCTGCTCCTCCTCGATGTAACTCCACTGTCACTTGGTCTTGAAACAATGGGCGGTATCTGCACAAAGATCATCGAGAGAAACACAACTATACCTACAAAGAAGTCACAGATATTCTCAACTGCCGCTGATAATCAGTCAGCCGTTGATATCAACGTACTTCAGGGTGAGCGTGAGTTCGCAAAGGACAACAAGCAGCTCGGTATGTTCAGACTTGACGGAATCGCTCCTGCTCCAAGAGGTGTTCCACAGATCGAGGTAACATTCGATATCGACGCTAACGGTATCGTACACGTTTCCGCTAAGGATCTTGGCACAGGCAAGGAGCAGAACATCACGATCACTTCTTCAACAAATATGTCTAAGGACGATATAGATAAGGCTGTCAAGGAAGCTGAGGCATTCGCAGCAGAGGACGCTAAGAAGAAAGAGGACGTTGACGCAAGAAACGCTGCTGACCAGCTTTGCTTCCAGGCTGAAAAGTCACTGGGCGAGTTCGGCGACAAGGTAGACGCTGCTGACAAGTCAGCTTGTCAGGCTAAGATAGACGCTCTTAAGGAAGCCCTCAAGGGTACTGATATCGAGGCTATCAAGGCTAAGCACAAGGAGCTTGAGGAAACATTCCAGGGCGTTGCAACTAAGGTATATCAGCAGGCTGCACAGGCACAGCAGGCAGCAGGCGGTGCCGCAGGCTTTGACCCTAACAACATGGGCGGAGCAAATGGCGGCAGCAACGGCGGCGCTTCAAACAATGGTGGCGACGACGTTATAGACGCTGAATTTACTGACGCAGAATAAATCATAACGGCTGCCTCTGCTCCGATTTTCCGAGCAGGGGCTATTGCCGTATTAAAAGGCTGTGTGAAAAGCGTGAAAGGACTATACTTACAAAAAGGAGGCAAGCCCATGCCCCAAGACTTTCACGATCTGCAGCTTACAGAGCATGGGCGTTTATATGGCTGAAAAAAGAGATTACTATGAAGTGCTTGGCGTTTCTAAAACTGCCACAGACGATGAATTAAAAAAGGCATTCCGTAAGCTTGCAAAGCAGTATCACCCTGACCTTCACCCCGGCGACAAAGCGTGCGAGGAGAAGTTCAAGGAAGTAAATGAAGCTTATGAGGTGCTTTCAGATAAAGATAAAAGAGCAAGATATGACCAGTTTGGTCACGCAGGCGTAGACCCGAACTACGGTGCAGGCGGTGGAGCAGGTGCAGGAGGCTTCGGCGGATTTGGCGATATGGGTGATATTTTCGATTCCATTTTCGGTGGATTTGGCGGTGGCTTTGGTGGTGGACGTTCTGCTAACCCTAACGCACCAAGACGTGGCGAGGATATAAGAGCGAACGTTGTTCTTGACTTCATGGAAGCCTGCAAGGGCAAGACTGTGAAACTTCGCATAAACAGAGCCGAAAAATGTCCTGACTGTCACGGCACAGGCGCAGCCGCAGGTTCTTCGCCTAAGACCTGTCCTGACTGCCACGGCACTGGTACAGTAAGGATAACACAGAGAACGCCTTTCGGAAACATCGCTCAGACCACGACTTGCAGTCGCTGTGGCGGTAAGGGTCAGATAATCGACAACCCTTGTCATACCTGCAACGGTCAGGGCAGAGTAAAGAAGGTATCTGAAAAGGAGATAAACGTTCCTGCTGGCATCGACGATGGTCAGACACTTAGAGTAGGCGGCGAGGGCAACTGCGGTATAAACGGAGGTCCTAACGGCGACCTGCACATCAACATTACAGTTCGACCTGACCCTATTTTCGAGCGTGACGGCTATGACGTGTGGACAGAGATACCGCTTACTTATGCACAGGCTACTCTCGGTGACGAGATAACAGTTCCTACAGTTGACGGCAAGGTAAAATACACAGTGCCAGAGGGTACACAGACAGGCACAGTGTTCCGCCTGAGAGGCAAGGGCATAAAGAAGGTAAACAGAAACGACCACGGCGACCACTACGTTCGTGTAACAGTTGAAGTTCCACGCAATCTGACCAAAGAGCAGAAAGAAAAGCTCCGTGACTACGAAAAGTCCCTCGGTGAAAAGAACTACGCAAAGCGCAAAACATTCTTTGACAAGCTCAAAGACAAATTCAAATAACAAAAAGGAGAACGGCACAGCTGTTCTCCTTTTTTGTTTGCAATAAAAAATGCCGCAGGAAGACCCACGGCAATTATCATCTTATCAAGCCATACCTGTGTGCTTTTTGATAGCCGCAAAGGACTCCGCACTGATAACGTGTTCCATACGGCAAGCGTCCTCTACTGCAACTTTCTCGTCAACACCAAGCTTTATGAGCCACTGTGAAAGCAACGTATGACGCTCATACATTTTCTCGGCTATCTCCAAGCCCTTGTCTGTCAAACGAATATAACCGTCCTTGTCAACAGTTATATAGCCGTTCTCACGGAGATTTTTCATTGCCACACTTACGCTCGGCTTTGAAAACTCAAGTTCGTTTACTATATCTATGCTTCTTACCTCGCCTTTGCCCTTGCGCTGGCTGAGAATAAGTATCGTTTCGAGATAATTTTCAGCTGATTCTCTTATCTGCATTATAACGTCCCTCCCTAGAACAAGTTTGTCATCAGGTCATTACGACTATTATATCACATTTCAAACCGCATTTCAAGTGCAAGCACGCTTTTTCAGCAATTTCGATAAACTTTACATCAATGAATTGTGTTGATATACAAAGGCACTGCCCACAAAAAGCAGTGCCTTTAAAGCTGTCTGTTATTTACTGTATACCGCACTCCTCATAATCTTTCCACTTTTCGGCATACTCCTTATCCTCAAAATATTTGTATACAAAAAGTGCAGTTGACGCAACAACAAGTATCATCGCACCCATTAAAGTCCAGAACGACTTTTTTCTTGAATAGTTTGACATAACAAAACTTCCTTTCTTTCGCAATAGCATACAAAAACTTGCGGCTATCGCTCGTAGCTTTGTTATAATTATACTACACAATGCTCTTTCTGTCAATTAATTTCACAGGATTTTCAGATATATTTTTCCGAGTAAAAGTGCAGAAATTCCTCAAGGCAAAGCCCTCCTGCGGCAATGATACGAGCGGCTTCAACGCCCACATAACGATAATGCCACGGCTCAAAATCAATGCCGGTCATCTGCTCTTTAAGGCGAGGATAGCGAAGGATAAAGCCGAAATCTGCGGCATTTGCACAAAGCCACCGTGATTCAGGCGTCTTGTAAAAATCGTCGCTCACATCATTGTCACCCTCTCTGCCGAGATCCACAGCAAGCCCGGTGTTGTGTTCGCTTGACCCGGGAAGAGCGAGAGTTCTGCCCACCTTTTCCACAGCCTTTTCATAACTCAGACCGCCCCACATTTCGTGAGATACTTCACGCTCCCAAAGCATCTGCTGATATTCAAAAGAGCGATAGGCGGAAATAATTTTCAGCTTTATGCCGTCAGCTTCCGCCTTTTTGAGCAGAAGCCTGAGCCTGTTTCCTGCCTGAGATTCCATGAACTTGCCGTTCACCTCTGTCAACTCCACACGATCGTAAAATCCCATATCTATGGGATTGAATTTATCCACAAGCATAAGATAATCCATATACTGACCTCCTTGTCCTGATGGGGAGAAATGTTTTAACTTAGTATATGCAGATGTGTGTGGAGAGTATACACGGCGAATGAGAAATGAGGAAATGGCATAGCAGACCAAAGTTGTACACAAGCATGAGGTAAAAATAAAGCACCAAGCGTAGCGATTTTGCGGCACAAAAAACTTGCCCGAATGATCTGTAGGGGCGAACATCGTTCGCCCGTTCTCAGAACTTGTAGAAATTCAGAATTGTAGGGGACGGCGCCCTCGACGTCCCGTTTCGGAGAACGGAATAGTTTGTATTTATCACAATGTTGTGTAGACGTGCCGTTTGCGGATAACGTATAATTCATCGGGCAAACAACGTCGCATTTCTGCAAAGCAGAAATTGCATCGCTCCCCTACACATTTCTAAAAGCGGTGCAAAATTACATCATATCACAAATTGTAGCGTAAAATGCCCGTCACGGCGAGCGACCTATATCCAGCACCCGTCAACTCTGACGACCTGCCCGTGAATGTAATCTGCTCCCTCTGAGCTGAGAAACCGCACAACATTCGCCACATCTCTCGGCTTGCCTATCCGCCCAGCAGGTATGTCATCAACTATCACACGAACATCTTCCTCCGTCAGCTCGCCGTTCATCTTCGTGTCTATCATTCCGCAGGATACGCAGTTCACTCTTATACCGCTTATGGCAACTTCCCTCGCCAAAGCCTTTGTGAAGCCTATAAGCCCTGCCTTTGCCGCCGAGTACGCAACCTCGCAGGAAGCTCCCTTTTCGCCCCATACGGAGGTTATATTTATCACATTTCCACTGTGTTCCCTTATCATCTCAGGAAGCATCGCCCTGCTCATACGCATTGCGCCAAGCAGATTCACGTTCATCATCTCCCATAGCTTCTCGTCAGTCATGTCAGTGAAAAGCTCTATATCCGCTGTGCCTGCGTTGTTTACAAGAAGCGTCACCATACCAAAACTGTCCCTGACTTCCGCCACGCATTTATCTATACTATCCTTGTCGCCAATGTCGCAGTAAAAAACCTCTGCACATAAGCCACGCTCTTTAAGCTCAGATACCAAAGCTTCCGCCGCCGCCCTGCCATTCTTGTAGCATACAGCCACCTGCCAGCCGTCCTCAGCAAGCACTCTGCATATCTCTGAGCCTATCCCACCAGAGCCTCCTGTTACCAATGCCGTCTTTTTCATAAAAATACCCCCCGCAGATCATGATATACTGTAATTATATCACACCTGCGGAGGTTTTTCAACGGCTACTTTTCGTTCTCGTCTACCCATTTTCTCGCCCAGCCTGCATTCTGCTCCTGACGATTGTATACTCTGCCGTTTGGCGCAGTGTAATTGTCCGTCACAACATATTCCTGACCTGCCGAGATAACGTCATGGGGCTTGTATACCTTTGTTCCGTCTGTCGCCTGCGGGAAACGGCTCTTGTCACGCTTTTTCATGGCTATCACTCTCCTTTTTATGTTATTATCCTGCCCGAAGCTTTTGTGATTATCAGATGAAAAATCTGCATAACAGTTGAAAATATCACGATAACGTGGTATAATCATCTTATACTATTTTTATCGGGAGCATTAAAATGGAAAAATACAACAAACAAAAAGCTATACTCACCGCACTGCTGAAATGGGTGGAAACAGATTTCTTCGGAATTTTCGTATTTCTCTTTTTTATCGCAGTTGCAAAGCCTTTCGGTTCATTGGCAAATATAATTTTCGGTCTTACAGGACTTCTCACAGTAGTCTGCCTTATGGCTGACTTTGGTCTGAAACAGGGAGAGGAAGCCAGAAATAAGGTCACATTCCACGGTGAAAAGGATTGCCCTAACTATGGCTTCACACTTGGTCTTATTGCAAGCATACCATGCTACATAACAATGATACTGCTGATGATATCAAAATTCAGCGGTTCGTTCAACTTCATGCCTGCCTACAAGCTTCTTGACGCCTGCTTCTATCCTCTTATAGATTGGGCTGCTCACTCTGCCGACGTGAAAGATATGTCCCCATTTGTTTTCATCATGACCGCCATATTCCCACTACTCTATCCATTTGCCACATGGATAGGCTTTAAAATATCCTACAAGCAGATAGACGTAAAAGAGCGTGTGGTCTACAAGCACAAATAAAATCAAGCCTGCCGTATCAGTCCGATACGACAGGCAGTTTTTCTATCTGGTTTTCGTTTTATCGCCCAAGTTTATCTCTATGTCTTTAAGTGACGAATAGTTGACCACGTCCTCAAGGACTATATCATACCGACCGTCAGTTCTTCACTGCATAGTCGGGATCGACAGATCGAGCATCTGCTTCGTCAGCCATATCAGAATCGTCCTTGGCAACAGAAGTCACAGCTTTCTCGCTAGGGTCAACATCGTCAGCGACCTCAGCGTTTTTCTTTACGTCAGTGTATTCGCAGTTCTCATTGAGCCATTTTTCTATCTCTGTGACCTTTTCACTGCCAATATTGTATTTTTCTGTATATCCTAGATTTGCATCAAAATACATCCTGCCATCGTGAGTGAAGTATATCTGACCTTCTGTGCCAAGCATATCAATATTGAAATACGCTGTTATGCCGTTTGAAACATACCACTCATCATCTTCAGTGGTGGAAAAATCAATTGGTGTTTCCCCCTCAGAGGTTTCCGATCCGTCATCAACAGGCTCGGCAGTGAAAACGCCGTTTTCGTCCTTGAGCAGATCAAGAAGTCCTGCAATGTCAACATCAGAATATGTTCTCAGCTTGCCCAGTCCAATATCATTATATACTGTCCTGATCTTTGCGGTCTTGCAAAGGTTCATATTCTTCACTATAGCGTCAAAATCAGACGGCGTATCGTTGAACACCCCATACCACGCCAAAGTGCCGTCATCAAATTTTACTGCCAGATAAAAACTTGATGACAAATCTTTTATTGAATAAATATCCGCTTTTGTTGTTTCCTTTTTGTTTGTTTCATAATTTGTTGTTTCAAGGGTCTGGGCTGTAAGCTTTTCATCAAGATAGCTTTCATCTATAACGCCCATTGAGCTGTACTTCACGCCGTTATATTCCACAAAATCATACTTTGCACCCATAGACAGATACTCCCACGGCGTCACCAAACCGATCTCCGTTGTTGCAAGATCAGTTCCATCATCGGCATAGTCCTGTGCCTGCTCATTTCCCGATGCCGAACTTACTTTTATCTCTCTGTCCGACCTGCCTGCAAACATCATAACACCCGTCGCTGCAGCGAAAACACCGCAGGCTGCAACTGCCGCCCACTTTTTCCACACTGTTTTTATCTTTACTCCGCTTCCGCTCTGCCGACACTCCTCGATAAAATGCTCGTCAGCATTTTCCAAAGCCTTGAAAATATCCTCTCCTGTTGTTTTCATAAAAGAACTCCCTCCTTTTCAAGCAAAGCCTTTAACTTATTTCTGCTTCTGAAAAGGCTCGCCTTAACTGTGTTCAGGTTCATAGCATACTTTTTTGATATCTCTTTTATAGGCGTTGCAAACCAATATCGCTGGAGAAATATATTTCTGTCTCTCTCCTGCAACTCGCCAAGAAATTCGTTTATAAGCCCCTCAAGATGTCTGCCGTCGCAAAGACTCTCGGTGGTGTCATTGTCAGGTATGCACTCGTCAAGCTCCTCCAGGACCGCCGCTATCTCACCTTTTCCACGCTTTGCGGCCTTTGACGCACGATATCTGTCAAATGCGATATTTCTTGTTATCCGCCCGAAAAATGCCGACAGCATTCTGGGTTTCTGTGGTGGAATGGAGTTCCATGCCCTGAGCCAAGTTTCGTTCACGCACTCCTCCGTGTCCTCCCTGACTCCAAGAATATTGTAGCCCACAGAATAACAGTATCCGCCGTATTTTATATCCGATTGTGAAATAGCCTGCTGATCTCTGCTTTCATAAAGCTCGATTATCTTGCTGTCCTCCATTTTTCCGCCCCCCTATACAATATACTTCATTGAAAGTCCTTTCACCTATAATGACGAGATGTCCGCCAAAAGGTTTTATGAAAACGCAAAATAATTATAACATATGATAAAAAATTATGCAACACAAAAACGACGTCCCACATCACTATGGAAACGCCGTTTATATGAAGAATGATTTTATGACAACTCGTTAAGAAGATCCATATACAATTCGTTGTAATCTGTTCTGTTATCCTTCAGGAATGCGATAGCCGCACGAGGGTGGCGGTTGAGCGCGCCTGTGAGCATATAAGGCACGTCATAGCCCCACTGTGAACCCTTTGCCCTCTCCTCAGCAACGTACTTTTCAACAAATTTCAGTGTAGGAGTAAGCTTGTAGTTAGGGTTTCTCAGAAAACTGAGCATCTGCTCCATAAAGCAATTTCCTGCACCTCTGCCCATTCCGCTCATTGTAGCGTCCGCAAAGCTTGCGCCGTGAGAAATGCTCTCGATAGTGTTTGCAAAAGCGAGCTGCTGATTGTTGTGCATATGAACGCCAACTTTCTTGCCGCTTGCCTCAGCCACCTCGCAATACTGCGCAGTAAGTCTTCTCACCTGCTCTGGGAAAAGTGAGCCGTAGCTGTCAACAAGATAAATAACGTCAACAGGGCTTTTTGCCACAAGGTCAAGCGCCTGTGCGATATCGTCCTCGCGGCTCGCAGAAACAGCCATGATGTTGATAGTAGTTTCATAGCCCATATCGTGGCAGTAGTTTATCATCTCCAGCGCACCAGGCATCTGATGAGTATATGTTGCGATCCTTATCATGTCGATAACGCTCTCACTCTTTGGCAGGATATCTTTCTTGAAATCACATCTGCCAACATCAGCCATAACAGAAAGCTTCAGAGGGCTGTCATTCTCGCCCACGATAGCTCTGATATCTTCCTCATCACAGAACTTCCACTTACCGAACCCCTTGACGTCAAAAAGCTCCTTAGAAGCCTTGTAGCCGAACTCCATGTATTCAACGCCTGATTTTATATTAGTTTTATAGAGTTCTTTTACAAACTCGTCTGAAAATCCAAAATTATTTACAAGCCCTCCGTCACGGATAGTTGCGTCCAGAAGCTTTATATCAGGACGATATGACATAAGGTCACCTTTCTGATTTATTGTCTTTGCCTGATTTGCCATTGTGATTACTTCCTTTCCAAAAGCAGGTACTTATCACGCCTGTATAAAATTTATCACTTTAAAGATTTTATGCTTTTAAGCTTTTATGTATTAAAGTATAACATCGTTTTTGCTATATGTCAATAGAGCAAGAAGAATTTAAATATATTTTTTACATTTTAATAATATTTCTCGTCATTTTACACCCAACTTTTATATACTTCTCCCTATGAAGCTTCTGCCCATTTGTATAATTCGCCGAAAAATCATCATACGACTTGACAAAATAACCCCCTCAGAGCCACGCTCCAAGGGGGTTTTATCTTTCTGTTCTCTATTAATCCATGACCGCATTAGCAAGCATAAGCTTGATACGGTTCTCCTGATTGACCTTTGTCGCACCCGGGTCATAGTCGATAGCAACTATATTAGCGTCCGGATAAGCCTGCTTGATAGTTCTTGACATACCCTTTGCAACAATATGGTTAGGCAGACAGCCGAACGGCTGAGTGCATATTATGTTTTTTGTGCCAGTTTCAGCAAGAGCCGCCATTTCTGCGGTGATGAGCCAGCCCTCGCCCATTTTAACACCCTGACTAATATACTTATCAGCACACTTTCTAAGGTGTTCAAAATCATGAGGCGGCTGGAAAATGCCCTGCTCGTTGATGACCTTTATCTGCTGCTTCTGGAACTTGTAAAGCACATCATAACCAATGCCGTACATAAGAGTGCGGCTGGTTTTCTTGTCATAAAGCTTCTCATCGTTGATAGCGTCCGACGCACAGTAAAGCACGAAGTCCAACAGTCCAGGCACGTTAGGCTCACAGCCCTCAGACAGCAGAAAATCGTTAAGGTGATTGTTTGCCAGAGGCGAATACTTTACATATATCTCTCCCACAATACCGACCTTAGGCTTCTTCTCCTTTGTCCTCGGCAGTGCCGCAAAGTCTTTGAGCATAGCATTGTAAATGCTCTTTGTGTGCATATATCTGCTCGGGGTAGCAAACAGCTTTCCAAGCCTGTGCTGCCACCTTGCCAAAAGCTCGTCCGTAGAATTTTTTTCTATCTCGTAAGGCTTGCACTGATTGTACAAAAGCATGAGCATATCACCGTAAAGCACAGCATAAATAAGCTTCATTGCAATGGCAGGGGTGATATCTATGGAAGCGTCCTTTTCAAGTCCGCTGAAATTCAGCGACAGAACAGGCACTTCTGGGAACTGCGTTGACAGCGCCTTTCTTATAAGGTGGATATAGTTTGAAGCACGACATCCACCGCCCGTCTGCGACATAAGCAGAGCCGTGTGTTCAAGGTCATACTTGCCGCTTTTGAGAGCGTCCATAAACTGTCCGATAACAAGAAGCGCAGGATAGCAAGCGTCATTATGTGTGTTTTTAAGTCCCTCGTCTATAACGTTTCGTGAGCAGTTTTGCAAAAGCTCCATGTTATAGCCGTATTTTTTGTATATCGCCATGATAAGCTTGAAGTGTATAGGAAGCATATCAGGTATAAGTATAGTGTATTCCTCACGTCTTGACTTGTCAAAATAAGACCTTTTTACTCTGTCCGAGCCTGCGTGTTTTATCTCCTTTTCAGCCATTACATTGCCTCCTTGTCCATTTTCTTTTCAGCATTTGCGCTGGCTTCTTTTTCCTCCAGTGCCGCCGCCAAAGACCTGAGTCTTATCTTAGCCGCACCGAGATTCGTTATCTCGTCTATCTTGAGCTGAGTGTAAAGCTTGCCCTTTTCTTCAAGTATAGCTCTCACCTCGTCTGTTGTAACAGCGTCGATACCACAGCCGAAGGATACAAGCTGAACGAGCTGCATATCATCATTCTCGCAAACATACTCTGCGGCTCTGTAAAGCCTTGAATGATAAGTCCACTGATTGAGTACGTCAAGGGCAGGTGTATCCACCTTCATTGCCACGCTGTCCTCAGTGATAACAGCAAAGCCAAGGGAAGCGATAAGCTTGTGTATGCCGTGGTTTATCTCAGGGTCGATGTGGTAAGGTCTGCCTGCCAGAACGATTATTTTCTGACCCTTCGCCCTTGCCTCAGCGATTATCTCCTGCGCCTTAGCCTCGATATCCCTATGGTATCTCACCTGCTCAGAATAAGCCTTGTTAAGCACTCCAAGCACCTGCTTTGCAGTGATGTTATACTTTGAAAGCGCTCTTGCCATTGCCTTTGCAACGTGCTTTTTGATGTTTATGTCAAGATAAGGCATGATGAAATTATCATCATTCAGCTTGTCATTGTTAGCCTTTAGAAGCTCAGGATAATAAGCAACAACAGGACAGTTATAGTGATTGTCCGACTGACCCTCGTCAGCATTGTAGCTCATGCAAGGATAGAATATAAAGTCCACGCCCTTGTCAAGGAGGCTCTCTATATGACCGTGACAAAGCTTTGCAGGATAACATACCGTATCAGACGGAATAGTTTGCTGACCCTTGTAATATGTATCTCTCGTTGACTCCTCAGACAGCACCACCTCAAAGCCAAGGCTTGTGAGCAGTGTTGAGAAAAACGGCATAAGGTCATAATAAGACAGCGCAAGCGGCAGACCCACCTTTGCAATAGGTTTTGCAGGCTTGTTGTCAGCATAAGAGAGTATCTTGTTATACTTATACTCTATCATGTTTTCCGTTCTGTCGGTTATCTTTATGCCTGCACCCTTTTCACAGCGGTTTCCGGAAGTAAATCTTCTGCCGTCATTAAATCTTATTATAGTAAGGTTACAGTGTGCACCACAGCCACCGCACTGAACGGCTCTTGAATTGTAAGCAAATTCTTCAAGCTGAGCCTTTGTAAGAACGCCTGACTTGCCGTCCCTGCCCTGAGATTTTTCTTTTGCGAAAAGCGCACAGCCGAACGCACCCATAAGTCCCGCAATAGCAGGTCTTATAACGTTTCTGCCAAGCTCCATTTCAAATGACCTGAGCACAGCGTCGTTAAGGAATGTTCCGCCCTGAACGACTATATTCTTGCCAAGCTCGTCAATAGACTTGGCTCTTATTACCTTGTAAACTGCGTTCTTGATGATAGACGAAGAAAGTCCTGCAGAGATATCCTCAACGGAAGCTCCGTCCTTTTGCGCCTGCTTTACAGATGAGTTCATGAACACTGTACATCTCGAACCAAGCTCCACAGGTGCTTTTGCAAACAGACCGAGCCTTGCAAACTCTGCAATGTCATATCCCATTGCACCTGCAAAAGTCTGAATGAACGAGCCACAGCCTGATGAACAAGCCTCGTTGAGCATAATGCTGTCGATAGCGTTGTTTTTTATCTTGAAGCACTTGATATCCTGTCCGCCGATGTCGATGATAAAATCAACGTCGGGACAGAAATAAGCCGCCGCCTTATAGTGCGCAACAGTTTCAACTATACCATAGTCAACACCCAGACCTGCCTTTATAAGATCCTCACCGTAGCCTGTTACCGCAGAAGCTTTTATGTTAAGCTCAGGGGTAGCAAGGCTGTATATCTCCTCAAGCTTTGAAGCGATTATATCCAGCGGCTGACCCTTGTTTGAGCAGTAGTGCTGGTAAAGAAGCTTTCCGTCAGGTGTGATAAGCACAAGCTTTGTGGTTGTCGAGCCTGCGTCTATGCCAAGATAAGCGTCGCCCCTGTAAGTTCTGATGTCTTCATATTTAAGGTCAGACTTCTTGTGTCTTTCCACGAAAGCATTATATTCCTCACGGCTTGCAAACAGTGGCTTGCCTACCACGATATTGTCAGTAGCCTTTGCGTTCACTATCTTGTCGATAGCCTCATCTATAGTCATTTCCTCAGCAAGAGTGTCAGCATGAAGTGCCGCACCGAAAGCCATATAGCATGAAGAATTTTCAGGAAGTATAGCGTGTTCCTCGTCAAGGTTCAAAGTAGTTCTGAATGCCTTTCTCAGTGCACTGAGATATGTAAGCGGACCGCCAAGGAAAAGCACCTGACCGCCGATCTTTCTGCCCTGTGCCAGACCCGAAACTGTCTGGTCAACAACAGCCTGAAAAATAGAAGCAGATATGTCCTCTTTTCTTGCGCCCTGATTAAGAAGCGGCTGAATATCAGACTTTGCGAAAACACCGCATCTTGAAGCGATAGGATAAGTCTTTTCAGCCTTAAGAGCAAGGTCGTTCATCTCGTCGGGGGTAACGCCCAAAAGTCCTGCCATCTGGTCGATAAAAGCACCTGTGCCACCTGCGCAAGAGCCGTTCATACGCTGTTCAACACCCCCTGTGAGGAAGATTATCTTAGCGTCCTCACCGCCAAGCTCAACCACAACGTCAGCCTTTGGATACTTCTTGTTTACAGCGATAAAAGCAGAAAAGACCTCCTGCACGAAAGAGATACCGCTTGCCTCAGCGATGCCAAGACCTGCCGAGCCTGTTATGGCTATCCTGAACTTGTCCTCAGGATAAAGCTCTCTGATAGCACGCAGCTGCTCAGCCACCGTTTCCCTGACCTTTGAAAAGTGTCTTTCATATTTGTTATAAATAAACTCGCCATCGTCAAGAATTACCGTCTTGACCGTGGTCGAACCTACGTCTATGCCTAAATCATAAATCTTGCCCATAGTAAAAACCTCACTGATTCTCGTTTGTACACTCTTAGTTATTATATCACACTTTTTCGCAAATTACAAGCTTTTTATATTAACAAATATGTATCTGAAAACTACCTATAAAGCTAAAACGGGCGAACACTGTTCGCCCCTACAATGCAACTATTACAATGTATGGCAAAATGTGTTCGCCCGTAAATATTCATTTTGTATCTATGCTTATTCCTGCTCTAAAAGGCAATCAGTAAGATTAAGGTCATAGAGATTGTTGTAGGTAGGCTGCTGAACAGGCTCACCTGCAAGTCTGTAGAACTGCTCTGAGCCGTACTTCTTGATGAAGTTTGTGGTGTGGCAATTTATTTTCAGCTCCTCGATAAACTTCTTCATAACATTGCTGTCAGCGCCATAAGCATTCTCAAGGAAGTCAAAAGCGTATTTCAGACCATTCATAGACTGCTGTGTAACGTTGTTTGCGCCATGGAGCAGATTGTTGAAGGAGTTCTGCAAAATAACAGTACAGCGGTTTTTGTTATCTCTTCCTTCGTTCGTACACTTATCAAGATAAGCTTCAAGATTGTGAAGGATCCAGTGCTGGATCTTCTTGTTAGACGGCGAGATGTTTCTTGCTCTTACCGCCTTGTCAAGGCTCTTGTTGCAGTCCATGATGTGTTCACTGATTATCTGACGGCATGAAAGACCATTGTTTATCTTCACAAGGATATCTTCCATTCTTGGGTGGATAAGTCTTATCATCTTCTCCATTTGGATACAGCTTCTCATTGTGTATGTGATGCCGTCCATAAGCAGATTCATAAGAGCCACAGCTTCCTCAGTGCCTGCCGCTCTTGCGTCAGCAATGTTCTGAGCAGTTATGCCGCCCTCGAGGATAGCGTCAACGTCATATTTCTCACGATAGTAGTTGAATCTGTCATAATATTCCGCAAAGCCCTTTGAGAACTCTGGGTTCTGTACATACTGAGCAGCCAGAGCGTGGTCAACAAGGATACCGCTCTCCTCATAAAGCTGCATCATTTCAGAAAGGTCCTCCCAGCCACGGGCAGTAACAAAGCGGTAGTTGTTCTTATCGCTTGCGTCTACCATATAATAGTGGTCAGGGTGAAGCTCAAGATATGATATGATAGCAGGGTGAACGCCTGCATAGTAAGCATATTCTTTCCAAACGCCGAAATCAGGCTGACACTCGACCCTCTTAACACGGTCGAGAGTAACGATATCGAACTCAGAAACAGACTTGTTGAACTCAGGCGGGTTACCTGCTGTAACAACTACCCAACCTGCCGGAACCTGATGAAGTCCGAAAACCTTATACTGCAAAAACTGGAGCATTGCAGGAGCAAGGGACTCGGAAACGCAGTTGATCTCATCGAGGAAGAGAATACCCTCTTTGATGCCAGTGGCTTCGATGGTGTCATAAAGAGTAGCCACGATCTCACTCATCGTGTACTCGGATATCTGCACGTCAGCACCGGTGTAGTTTCTATGTACAATAACAGGAAGACCGAGGGCAGACTCTCTTGTGTGGTGGGACATCGAGTAGGTAACAAGGTTTACGCCGGTTTCCTGAGCTATCTGCTCCATGATAGCGGTCTTACCGATACCAGGTGCGCCAAGCAGGAACACAGGTCTCTGATGTTCTATGCTGATTCGGTAATCGCCAAATTCGTCTTTAATGAGATAGGCTTGTATTGCATTAAGTATCTGTTGTTTTGCGTCTTTAATATTCATAGTCATTTCTCCTCAGTGCAGTCTGAAGCTGTGAACAAAAAGCACTGCACAATTAAATAATCTTACCATTTTATTATAGACTATCTCCAAATTAAAGTCAATAGTCATCACAAGTTTTGTCAGCTTACACAAACAATTGAAAATATTTTAGTTATTCTGTATCAAAGTCATAAAATTTAACTGTTAAAATATTGATATCAACGCAGAATTTTCAACAGGCCTTTAATTTTTTTCAAACGTTTTCGCTCATGCCCCAGCCGACCTCATAACCTCACTGCTCACTTGGTTTTGACATCTCCCAAACAATGTGCTATAATAATAAGGTATAAAATTTTTCCCTCGGAGGTCTGATCTATGCTTTATGAAATAAAAAATGATAAACTCTCTATCACAGCCGACACTTTCGGTGCTGAGCTTCACTCTATCAAACTGGACGGCAAAGAATATCTCTGGCAATGTGGTGACGCTTGGAAACGCTACGCTCCTATTCTCTTCCCGTTCATATGCTCCCCTAAAGACCGCACCTACAAGGCTGGCGGTCAGGAATATCACATGGCTGCAAACCACGGCTTCGCCCGTGACAGCGAATTTACATACGCTGGAAGCACCAAAAATTCCGTAAGCTTTCTCCTAAAAGACAATGACGTGACACTTGCTCAATACCCTTATCACTTTGAGCTTGAAGTCACCTACTCCATAAAAGGTTCAAAAGTCACCGTCACAAACACAGTAAAAAACACTGATGAAAAGGCTATGTACTTCTATCTCGGCGGTCATCCTGCTTTTATCTGCGATATCCAGGGTGGCAAATGCACAGTTGAGTACGAGAAAAAGGAGCATATCGTTCAGCCTATCCCAAACGGTGAGAGGACTATCCTTGACGGTGAAAAAACTATCGCTCTAACAAGAGAGCTTTTCGACTATGACGTTATCATGAAAGACCACCCTGCTTCAAAGGCTGTCACCCTGAAAAAGTCTGACGGTGGTTTCGTAAAGCTTTCATTCCCACACTCTGACTGCATTGCAGTATGGACTTCCACCGGTGACCCTGACGCTCAGTTTATCTGCCTTGAGCCTTGGACTAGCGTGCCTGTTTACGAGGACGACGCTTTTGAGGATATCGAAAACAAGCCTCACGCTATCAAGCTTGCGCCTGAAGCTGTTTACACCTACAGCTACACCGTGGAGGTAGGCTGATGAGAGCGGTAATACAGAGGGTCACAAGTGCAAAAGTTGAGGTCGAGGGCAAGGTCACAGGCGAGATAGAAAAGGGCTTTCTGATACTTTTCGGAGTAGGTCAGGAGGACACTGAGGCTGACTGCGACAAGCTTGCAGACAAGATATCAAAGCTTCGCATTTTCGCCGACGAGAACGACAAGACAAATCTTTCTATAAATGATGTTGGCGGAGATATTCTTTGCGTTTCACAGTTTACCCTTTATGCAGATTGTCACCACGGCAACCGCCCGTCATTTATCTATGCAGGCAAGCCTGATGAAGCCAACAGACTTTATGAATACTTCTGCAAGGTCTGCGGTGAGAAAATTACAGGCAAGGTAGAAAAGGGCGTTTTCGGTGCAGACATGAAAGTTTCACTGCTAAATGACGGTCCTTTTACTATCATTCTTGAATGCAGAAACGGAGAGATAATCCCATGAACATACAGATATTCGGCAAGTCAAAATCCTTTGACACCAAAAAGGCCGAACGTTATTTCAAAGAGCGTGGAATAAAGTTCCAGTCTGTTGACCTGCCTACAAAGGGGCTTAGCAAGGGCGAGCTTAACTCAGTGCTTGCGGCTGTTGGCGATATTGACAAGCTTATCGACCCAAAGGCAAAGGGAGAGCAGGCAATGCTCATAAAATATCTTGGAAGCACCGAGGAAAAGATAGAAAAGCTTCTTGACTATCCCGAGCTTTTTGCCGCACCTATCGTAAGAAACGGCAAGAAAGCCACAGTAGGCTTCAGCCCCGAGGTGTGGAAAAGCTGGGAATAGCCCTAGATGAAAATACTGTGAAAATTGCCGATATTCGTTGAAAGAGGCTTGAATTTGTGGTATAATACCATATGGAAAAGTATTTTCAGAAAGAGATGTTTTAAATGGTAATTGATTTTCACGTTCACGCCTTTAATCCAAAGGTAGCGGAAAAGGCTGTTGAAAAGCTTCAGGCTCAAAGCGGCATAACCCCTTTCACAAGAGGCACTGCGGAGGAAACTATACAGCGTTTTGACGAATGGGGTATTGACAAGGGCGTGCTGTTATCAGTGGCGACAAAGCCTGCTCAGCAGAGAGTTATAAACGATTGGTGCGCCCAACAGGACGGCGGAAGATTTATAAGCTTCGGTGGAATACACCCTGACGCTGAGGACTATGAGCAGGAGATAGCCCACATAAAGGAGCTTGGACTTCACGGCATAAAGCTTCACCCTGATTATCAGGGCTTTATGATAGATGATGAGCGCATGGACAAGATATATGACGCCATTGAGAAAGCTGATCTGCCTGTTATATTTCATTCCGGCTATGACTGCGTTTCCCCTGACCTTATCCACTCCACACCTGAGAGGGCGCTGAACATGATAAAAAAGCACCCTAAGCTTAAAGTCATTCTGGCACATCTTGGTGCAAACATGATGTGGGAGCAGGTGCGTGACGTTTTGGCAGGAGTTGACGGTGAAGTTTATTTTGACACCGCTTTCACAAGTATGTGTCCTGACGAGCTTATGCAGGCTATCGTTGAAAAGCATGGGGCTGACAGGATACTTTTTGCAAGCGACTGCCCTTGGGACAGTTCCTACCTTATAAAAGAAAAGATACTGCGCTTGAACATTTCCGAGGATAACAAAGATAAAATTCTCGGCGGCAACGCAGAAAGACTTCTTGGCTTAAAATAAAATTGTGTAAATTCTGAAAAGAGGATATAAAAAAATGAGATCAAAACTGCTTGCGGCTGTGCTGGCTTGTTCTGCGGTTTTCGGGCTTGCGTCATGTGGGGCAATGCTTCCAGAAAGCTCCTCCGAAACGGAGACCACCACGGGTACTGCCGCCCAGAGAGTTATAGAGACCACAAAGACCGCCACAATGGGCGACGATTATGATGAGGACGATGAGGATTACGAGGGCTACACCACCACCACTTCTGTGACGGCAGGCACACTTGAAAACCCTGACGTGAGCATTGACGAAGGCTACGACCCTGACATAATCGCAACGGCAACAAAGAGGACGACCACCACAACAACCACAACATCTGCCGAAACAAAGGCGACTAAAAAGACCACCACCACAAAGTTCAAAAAGGACGCGCTTTTCCCTTTGGGCGATGATGTGAAATACCCTGATTCTATCCCATTTCTTGTAAAGTCAGACACCTCTTATCTTAATCTCAGATACGGTCCGTCAAAGAAATATGACGTGATAGAAAAGATACCTGACGGCAAGACCATAAACGGCTATGGCGAAAGAACAGACGGCGACGGAAACATATGGGTATATGTAAAATACAACGATCAAAGCGGCTGGGTAATGAAAGAGCTTCTCAGCGGCACTGAATAAACGGAGGACAAATAATGGACAGCTTCAAGGAACAGATAGTTCGCAAGATTCCCACAAAGAACGATAAGATACAGAAAATTTTCATCATGATAGCAAGCGTGGCACTTGCCGCACTGTGCTTCATCTTCCCTTTCGGCACGCAGTTTTCTGTAATAGGCATTTTTCTTGCCGCCGCCGCACTTTATGGCGGTTATTATCTTACAACAAAACTCGATGTGGAGTATGAATACATTTTCACAAACGGAGAAATAGACGTTGACAAGATAACGGCTCAGCGTTCAAGAAAGCGCCTTATCACATTCCGTTGCGGCAGTGCGACAGATTTCGGCATTGCTGACGAGAATTTCTCTGTACCTGAGGGCGCAACACAGGTCCTTGCCTGCGCTTGTGACGATAGCCTTACAGACTACTACATAACATTCAACCACAAAAATCTCGGGCTTACAACTGTTATCTTCACACCAGATGATGATATGCTGGCACTTATAAAGCCTGCGCTTCCGAGAACACTGAGGAAATAAAAATGAAAATATTTGTCGGAACTGATCTTATTGAGATCGAACGCATAAAAAAAAGCTGTCAGAGCCGACGTTTCTGTGAAAGGGTTTACTCCGAAAAGGAGCTGACCCTTTTTTCACAGAAGAAAAACCCATACGAATCCATGGCGGCGAATTGGGCGGCTAAGGAAAGCTTCGCAAAGGCTTTAGGCACTGGGGTCGAGGGCTTCGCCTTGAACGAGGTGTCATGCTTGCGTGACGAGCTTGGCTGTCCTTATCTGGAGCTTACAGGGAATGCGCTTTTGGCGGCTGAAAAGAGGGGGCTGACCTTTGCGGTGTCACTTTCCCACATCAAGGATATCGCTTCGGCAGTGGTGATAGCTTATGAAAAGGAGGATAAAAATGGATAGGATATTGACAGTGGAGCAAATGACATTTTGCGAGCATGAGGCTGAAAAATATGGCGTGAGCCTTGCTCAGCTCATGGACAATGCGGCGGCACAGCTTGCGGAGGTCATTGCGAGCAACTCATCTGCGTCATCAAAGATAGTGCTTCTTATCGGCAAGGGCAACAATGGCGGTGACGGACTTGTGGCGGCAAATTTACTTGCGGAACAAGGCCTAAAGCCTGCGGTGGTACTATGCTGCGGTGAGCCTGACACTGACCTCTCCTCGGCGGCGTTTGCTAGGCTTGATAAGAACGTAGAGGTGCTGAAAGCTGAAAATGCGCTGGATTTTATCGAGGGTGCAGATGTGCTTGTAGACTGCATTTTCGGAACGGGTTTTCACGGAAGCCTGCGTGAAAATATCCTGCCAGTGTTCAGAGCTTGTGAAAAATGTGAAGGCATGAAGATAGCCTGCGACCTGCCGTCGGGAGTAAATGCACGGAATGGTCAGGCTGACAAGTTGTCGTTCAAAGCTGACGTGACAGTGACCTTTCATCGTGGCAAGCTTGGTCTTTATTTACAGCCTGCGGTGGACTTTTGCGGTGAAATTCTGGTAAAAGATATCGGTATTGACGAGCGTTGCGAGAATACCCTATACCCTGTTATAACGCCTTTTGACGTGGTAAAAGCAAGGGCGGCACTGCCTTTTAGACCTGCTGACGGACACAAGGGCACGTTCGGCAAGGTGGTGAGCGTGGCAGGCTCAGAGAGCTATATAGGTGCGGCAGGGCTTTCAGCAATGGCGGCAATGCGAACAGGCGTGGGGCTTTTTGAGCTTTGCACTGCAAAAAGCGTAGTCAACTCCCTGTCGGCTGGTATATATGAATGTACATACTCGGCAATGAAAACCGACAAGGACGGCTTTATGGTGGCTGAAAATGCGGAGACGATACTGAAAAAGTGCGAAAAGGCAAGCTGTTTGCTGATAGGCTGTGGGCTTGGTCACACGGCTCAGACAGAGAAGCTTGTGGCGGAGCTTACCCAAAATGCGGAGATACCCATAGTTTTGGACGCTGACGGAATAAATTCACTTTGTCCGAATATAGATGTACTGTTGAAGAAGAAAAGTACAGTTATCCTCACCCCTCACCCTGCGGAGCTTGCAAGGCTTTGTGGCGTGACGGTGGGCGAGGTCATGTCGGACAGACTTGGATCTGCATATAGGCTGTCGGAAAAATATGGCGTGACGGTGCTTGCGAAGTCAGCTGACACCTTTGCGGTGGGCGGTGGAAAAGTTTATCTTTGCACCGAAGGCACAACTGCGCTTGCAAAGGGTGGCTCAGGTGATATGCTTGCAGGCATTGTTTCCTCCTATGTGGCTCAGGGGTGCAACGCTCTCGATGCGGCGGCACTTGGGTCGTTCACACTTGGCTCGACGGCTCTACTTGCAGGATACAAAAGATCTGAGCGTGGAATCATTGCAAGAGATGTTATTGACGCTTTGCCACGATTTTTGTATGACCTTGAAAACGCCGACTAGGCTGTACTAAAAACAAAGACCTTCTTCTTATGAAGAGGGTCTTTTTTAATGGAGGGCAAAATGAAAAGAACAAAGGCATTTTTTCTCACGATTTTGGCGGTAATGGGCTTATGCTCATGCGGTGAAAGCACCGAAGTCAAACCCGTAAAGCTGGCAGAGGATTACAAGACCCCGGCTGAGTTCACCATTGACGGCACGGAATACGTCGCAAGCTTCACCCGTGGGGGCGCAGATATGTGGGAATGCGAGATAACTGCGCCAGAAACTGTCAGCGGTATGGTGATAACCTGCTCAGGAGAAAGCGCACGACTTGAATACAAGGGTCTGACCTACGAAACTGACCGAGGAAAAATTCCTGAAAGCTCCGCTATCACAATGACCGCCGCTGTGCTTGACAAGCTTATTTCGCAGAAAGGCGTGACGTATCTCAAAAATGACAAGGGTGATATCACCGCCACGGGTCAGATAAAAGGGCAGGATTTTTCGGCTAAAATCAATGGTGGAAAGGTAAAAAGTCTGGAGATATCAGGGGAGGTAAGCGTAAAATTCACATAAAAAAAGGTGCAGAGAAAATCTGCACCTTTCTTATGTATGGAAATAAATTATTTACCAAAGTTTGCGCAAGCGATAACGTTACCGTCCTCGTCCTCAAATCTGAGGTCAGCGATGTAGAAATCAGCCTGGTTTGGAATGCCCCATCTCATAAGTGAAACATACTGTGGTTCAGTTGAGTTTACAAATGTAGCGCCGTCCTTGATACCAGGTCTCATTGTAAGCTCATAGGAACCCCACTCAGAAGTCCACTCAGCCTCGCCGAAGTCATAGAGGTCGTTCCAACTGTTTTCACCTTCACCTGTTGTAGGCTGTGTAACGAATGCACCCATGAAGTTACCAGGAACGAGTGATTTTGTGCCGTCGTCACCAGTGAACTCGCCAACTGCCTTTGTAACTACGTCAGCCTTGATAGTGAAGATCTTCTCAAGATCAGCCTCGTGACCCTCAAAGAACTTCTCCATGTGGAACTTGATCTTAGGGATCTTGTAGTTGCCCTGATCGTCCTGATCGAGAGTCTCTACCTTGAGCATTGGTATACCAGCAAGCTCCTCAACAGAGAGGTTTACATGAGACTCATCGTTCTCGTAATCCTTCTCAGCGAAAGGTTCAACGATAGAAGCAACGTCCATATCCTTCTTGAAATATACAGAAGCCTCCTCATAGTTCTTCAGAGTAGCTGGCATTTCAGAAATATCCTTTGCAGCCTCGCCCTCAGACTCTGTGCCGGAAGCGGCTGTTGAATCAGCTGTTGACTCAGGAGCGGCTGTTGTTGTAGTAGCCTCTGTTGTTGTAGCAGCTGTAGTTGTTGTAGTAGTAGTTTTTGCCTCAGCCTTTGATGAAGAATCATCAGAGCTGCCGCAAGAAGCGAACATAGCACTTGTAAGTGTAAGTGCAAGAGCGCAAGCTAAAAACTTTTTCATTTTAATAACCTCCGTTTAATTGTCATGCTATACACATAGCCTGACCTATATTTACCTTTGTATTATAACACAACTGTCACATATTTTCAATATACTATTTGCACAATTTAAGCACATGATTTCATATGTTTTGCACAGAAATCGTTTACAAATTAGTGCAGGTTACACAAACGAACAAAAAAACAGAGCTTCCCGAATGACAGAAAGCTCTGTATAAATTCACTTATTCAAGTGTGTTATCTGTGAGAGATTACTTTCTCTTAGAAATAACGATAGCTGCACCAGCAAGTGCTACGCCAGCGAGTGCAAGACCAGCTGTTGCGCCTGTAGCTGCTACGTTGTCAGAAGCTGCTGCTGAAGAAGTAGCTGTTGTTGTTGTGCCAGACTTTGAAGATGTAGCTGCTGTTGAAGTAGCTGCTGCAGAAGACTTGTCGTCCTTCTTAGAATCGTCCTTCTTAGACTCTGTGCCTGAAGCTGTTGAATCAGTTCCAGAGCTTGACTCCTCAGCTACTGGCTTCTTCTGAACTTCCTTCTTGTCCTTGTTAGAACCAGCCTCGAAGAGAGCGTTGCCATCAGCACCAAGAACCTTTATGCCTACAACGTCGATGCCCTTAAGGTCTGCTGCCCAGTTGTTGATACCAACTGCTGCGTAATTATCAGCATCACCGTCTGTTGTTGCGAAAACAGGAGCGTCGCCGAGGTACTCAAGAACGTATGTGCCTTCCTCGTCTGTTGTGTAGCAGAGAGTATCCTTTGGCTTATCGTCCTCAACCCAAGAGCCGCCAGCCCAGTCCTTAGCGTTCCAGCCGCCTGATGCTGAGTTGAAGTTGATTGATCCGCCACCGCCGATCGTGTTCCAATCGTTGTTATCAACCTTGATTGTGAATGAAGCACCGTAAACAGTTCCAAGGTCAGCAATAGCATCCTTGTTAGGCATATCTTCGTCCTTACCATTGAAGTATACAGCGAAGAGGTCATCCTGAGTCTGTCTAGCGATTTTAAGAAGGTCATCGCTTACGTTGAGCTTTGTGCCTGCTGCGGATGCTGGGATCATTGCCATAGAAGCTACGATAGCTGCTGCTGACATACCAGCGAGAATCTTAGAAATTTTCATCGTTAATCTCCTCCATATGAATATAATTTTATGAATTGTCATTCAATTCTAGTCTTATTATAGCAGACTTTCTCCCTAAAATCAAGGGGTTTTCACTTTTTTTATTCCAAAAAGTGTTGAAATTTCTAACAATATTGTCACACTTCTTTTGTGCATTAATCACAGAAAACGTTATCACCTCTTATATTTTACAACATTTTCCCGTTCTATCTGTCATTGAATCTCTGCAAGAACTGCTTTGTTCTTTCGTTCTGGGTCTGACCGAAAACTTCCTCCGGAGTACCCTCCTCCACGATATAGCCGTCGTCCATAAAGATAACATGGTTTGCCACATCACGGGCGAATGCCATTTCATGGGTGACGATGACCATGGTCATTTTCTCTTTGGCGAGCTCTTTTATTACCTTTAATATCTCACCTGTAAGCTCAGGGTCAAGTGCGGAGGTCGGCTCGTCAAAGAAAAGTATCTGCGGTTTCAAAGCCAATGCTCTTGCGATAGATACACGCTGCTGCTGACCGCCTGAAAGCTCGCAGGGATAAGACTTACCTTTAGTTTCGAGTCCCATTTTCTTTAAAAGCTCCTCACAGTTGGCTTTTGCCTCCGCTTTTGGCTGTTTAAGGACATGGAGAGGGGCTTCCATTATATTCTGATTTACAGAAAAGTGCGGAAAAAGGTTGAAATTCTGGAACACAAGACCTATTTTCAGGCGTATATCCCTGAGGGTCTTAGAGGGTGCATACGCCGCCTTGCCATTTTCTGTATGGAACATATTCACGCCGTCAACGTTTATCTCTCCACCGTCTGCTTTTTCAAGCTGGTTTATACAACGCAGAAGCGTTGATTTACCGCTTCCTGACGGACCTATTATTGCGACTACCTCGCCCACCTCAACGTTAAAAGAAATATCTTTGAGCACCCTAAGGCTGTCAAAGCTTTTAGAAATATTTTTCACTTCAAGAATAGCCATATGAGTTCTCCTTATTTATAATAGTCGAATTTCTTTTCGATAACGGCAAATGCCACCGTCACGATAGCGTTGAGTACGAAATAGAATGCGCCTGCGATAAAAAGCGGTGTTATTGAGCTATACAGGTTCATTTGCTGTTTTGCCTTCATTGTTATCTCAGCGAATGCGATAACGTTTGCGAGTGAGGTATCCTTTACAAGGACGATGACCTCATTCGATGTGGCAGGGATAACACGCTTTGTGACCTGGGGCAGGATTATTCTAAAAAATGTCTGCATTTTCGTCATGCCGAGCATTGAAGCCGCTTCATACTGTCCCTTTGGGATAGCCTCGATACCGCCTCTGAATATCTCTGCGAAATACGCCGCATAGTTAAGGACAAATGCCGTAACAAGGGCGATAAACATATAGTTCTCGTTGTTTTTTATATTGGTAAGCACGTCATATACACCGCCTGTTTTGCCCTGTTTTGCAGCACTTGCGATAATAAGCGGCACTGCATAGTAGATAGCGATTATCTGAAGCATGAGCGGTGTGCCACGCATGACAAGTATATATAGATTTGTCAGCCACGAGATAGGCTTGAAGCGGCATTTTTTCAGCATTGTCACAAGCACTCCCACAGGTATTGAAAGCACGATGGTCCATGCAAAAAGCTTCAGTGTATTAGGCAGGAACTCCAACAGGATCTCCGTGACCTTTTTTACTTCCTCAAAAGTCATAAATATTCATTCCTTAACAAAATATTACGATAACACGTCACCGTATCAGCGTATTAATACATTATACTACATATTTTGCGACTTGTCAAACAATTTAGTGAGGAATGAGGTTGAATGAGGAATGAGGAGTGAGGAGTGAGGAGTGAGGAATGAAGGAATCGCCTGCGGCGATGATTTTTTTATTGCGAACTGCGTTCGCACAATTAACTCACCAACGTTCTTATTAACTTACCTCTTGGAGTATCTCAAACCACAGCTATGCTAATTCCTCATTCCTCATTCCTAATTCCTCATTTGTCATTCCTCACTCCTCACTTTAAATCAGTTCTCTTTGTTCTTCAAAGCCAAAACCGCTTCACGGACTTTCGCCATAAGCTCTTCAGGGGTTTCGCCATTAGGATAAATAGGCTCACCGTAAACGACTTTTACTTTATATTTGCTCAGCCTTTTCCAGTTGAAAAGCCTTGGGAGCTTTCTGTCTGGCGGAAATATCTCGTGTCCGCCTTTGATGTAGGCTGGTACTATAGGTACATTGGCTTCGATAGCAAGGACGGCTGCACCGCTTTTGAACTTGCCCATTTCACCGGTTTTGCTTCTTGTACCCTCCGGGTGAACCAGCACACCCCATTTCTGACCAAGCTTTTTACGCAGAGCCGCCATTGTTTCGTCTACTCTTCCACCTCTGTCAACAGGCACCATACCGCCTACTCTTACAATAAGTCGGCTGGCTAAACTGCCGTTAAAAAGCTCTTTTTTCGCCATACAGCAGAATTTTGCAAAACGCTCGTATCTGAAATTCAGGGTGAGGAAAATAAAATCAAAATTTGAAACGTGATTTGCACAGATTATATAACCGTCCTTATCAGGTAGATTTTCCTCGTTTGCGACCTTGACTTCGTAGAAGGCTGTCACAAGATTTCTGTAAAAGCGGTAAATACGATAGTCTATCTTTTTCTTGTCCAGTGGATAGAGCATTGATTTCACTGTTTGCGGCTTTATACGGTTTGGGTTTTGAACGAGGGAGATAAGCTTGCCCACTGTCATGTTCTTATCCATACAGCCGTCAACACGCACACCACTGAACTCCTCTATCTCCAATGCAAGCTCGATAGTTGAGAGGGAGTCTATGGTGAACTCCTGCAAAAATTTTGTACTGAGCTTGACTTCATTCGGCTGAACGTGTGCTATTTTTGCCACGGCGTTTCTCACCATTGACGGGATATCCGACGGGTCGATACTATTTTTCGCCTGCTTTGTAAGGCTGTCAAGGTCATCCTCCATGACCATTTTCTTCAGCAGATAACGCTTTGGCTTGCCGATAGCTGTTCTTGGTATAGAATCCACAAAATGTATGCCGCTGAGTTTCATTGCCTGCCCTGCGGATGAGCTTATCTCTTTTAGCTTTTCTTCCGTCTGCTCACGCTTATCCTCAGCACAGACCACAAAGGCGTGCACCTCGTCATAGCTTCCCTCTTTCGCAGGCACTCCGCAGACCACAAGCTCGTCAACGCTCTCGATGCCCCTATAAACCTGTTCGATATCGTCAGGGGCGGCTTTTTTACCTGTGGATAGTACGATATTTTCTTTGCATCTGCCGAGAATGACGATATTTTTATGCTTATCGAACTTTGCAAGGTCGCCTGACTTGAACCAGCCGTCAGGATTGAAAGCTTCATCTGTGGACTTTTTGTCGCCATAGTAGCCTATCATCATATAAGGTGACTTTATGAGAAGCTCACCGCTGCGGTCGATTTTAACTTTTATATCAGGATATGGCTTGCCGCAGGTGTCAGCATAGACGTGCTTGCCATATGTGCCGATAGTTGGTATGCTCGTTTCAGTTGCACCGTAGTTATTGACAATATTAAAGCCTGTGCCGTAGAAGAAATCAAATGTATCCTTTGACATTGGCGAGCCTGCGGAGCAGAGAAATCTAAGTTCGCCGCCCAAGGCTTTGTGTATCTTTGAGAACAGCTTTTTGCCACTGTTTATGCCGTAGATCTTACGCTGATGAAGTGCAACAGGAAACATTTTCTTGAAAAGTGCTGAAGATACCTTGCCCCCGTTGATCTGCTGCATTATCTGGGTTTTCAAAAGCTCATAGACCTTTGGCACGCCCGGAAAAACTGTCGGCTTGAAGTTTTGGAAGCCTGCGGAAAGACCCTTTGCGGAGAGAGACTCAATAAAGCACACTGTTCCCCCTGTGAGAAGAGGGGCTAATACCTGTGCAAAAAGTCCGTAGATATGGCTGTTTGGCAGGATACCGAGATAGCGTTCGTTATCGGTTATTCCGTTGCACTGGCAGACCATTTTGCAGGAATTTATCTGAGAATCGTGGGTGTGCATTATGCCTGAGGCTGTCCTTGTCGTACCGCTGGAGAAGATTATCACTGCGATATCAGGGTCGCCTACTTCACCTTGGCGGAGTATATTTTCCCCCGAACCGTCAAGTCTGTCAAGCTGGTTTTGGATATCGAGAACAGGCATATTTTTCACGCTTGTAAGCTTCTTTGCCGCCTTTTGAGAAGCGACAACGCACACGGGCTGTGACTTTTTCACCAGTGCGACAAGCTCTGCCGCAGGAAGTGAATAATCCAGAAGGACGGCTGTGGCATTTAGCTTTGCACAGGCGAGAAATGCGATATTCCACTCAGGTCTGCCCTCAGAGGCGATACAGACCCTATCCCCTGCCACAACACCCATGGCTTTCAGGCGGCTGCAAAAAATATCAGCCTGCTGTAAAGTTTGTCCGAATGTATATTCCTTTGTTTCACCCTCGTCGTTCATCATCACGAGAGCGGTCTTGCTATAGCGGTTTATTGCCGTTTTTCTAAATTCGTTATAAATGTTCATAGCAGTTTCCTTTCCGCACCTCAGACTTTCTGAGAGTTGCCCTTCATTGTATGTTCAAGTGCCTCGACAGCTTTTTCGGAGCTGTCAAGGAGGTTTTTGAGATTTTCCTCACCCAGTGCGTCAACGAACACGCTGAAATATTTTTCAAGACGCTGCTGCTTTTCTTCAATGGATTTTTCACCTTTTGGGAGGAGTTTAACCTGCACACGGCGTTTATCCTCAGGGTCACGCACAAGGCTAACAAAGCCTTTTTTCTCCATTGCACTGAGCACTGACGTAGCTCGCTGACGTGATATCATAAGGTCACGGCTTATGTCCGAGGGGTAGACTATGCCCTCGGCTGTGCTGAGATAGACTATCACTTTGCTTTCGCCCTGAAAAAGCTCTGCAAGGTCGTCCATATATCCTGTTTCAAAAAATCGTCTGAAAACTTCTCCAAAACGCTGGGCTGTTTTATCGTTCATTGTTATTCCTCCAAATGTCAAGGCGGTTGATTGTCAACACTGTTGATTATACACCCTGTTGATGAATTTGTCAAGTGCATGGCTTGTTCTGGTACAAATGCCCTTGACAAAATGCCTATATCATACTATAATAATATGGTATAAATCTTTCGGCAAATGCCGAAACACCGAAAGGAGGATATGCTTTTCAAAGGTCGAAAGGCATGATCTGGATATGATTAAGGACGTACAGGAAAAAATTCTTCAGTTAAAGAAAGAAAACGATATTTGTATACTTGCGCACAGCTATCAGGCTAAGGAGATAGTGGAGGTAGCAGATATTACGGGTGATTCATACAAGCTAAGCGTTGAGGCGCAGAAGGTCTCAAACAAAAACATACTTATGTGCGGAGTGCATTTTATGGCTGAGGCGGCAAAAATGCTCAACCCTGACAAGAACGTATATCTTGCAAATCCATCGGCAGGCTGTCCAATGGCAGAGCAAATGGAACCTGAGATGATAGAAATGATAAAGGCGCAGGAGCCTGACAGAAAGGTAGTATGCTACATAAACACCACAGCCGCACTCAAGAGGGTTTGCGACGTTTGCGTTACTTCCTCGTCTGCGGTGAAGATAGTAAAGAACATGGACGCTGACAAGATACTGTTCATTCCTGACTGCAATCTTGGTGCATTCGTAAAAAAAGCCTGTCCTGAAAAGGATATAATGCTTTTGCAGGGCGGATGTCCTGTTCATGCGTCGGTAACAAAGGCTGACATGATAGCGGCTAAGACGGCTCACCCTGATGCACTGGTACTTTGTCACCCTGAGTGTATCCCTGCTGTAAGCGAAATGGCTGATTATGTTGGTTCAACTTCCGGCATAATGAATTTTGTGGCTGAGTCTGACGCAAAAGAGTTCATCATAGGCACTGAGATATCCATTGCGGAGCATTTGCAGTACAGATTCCCAGAGAAGGAGTTTTACATACTCTCAAAGAAGATACTTTGTCCTAACATGAAGCTCACGACCCTTATGGACGTTTACAAGACTTGCGAGGGCATTGGCAACGGCGGCGGTTTTGAGATAAAGATGACAGACGAGGAGATGACCTCTGCAAGAAAATGTATCGACGAAATGATACGTCTTGGGGGCTGATATAATGGATAATTACACCACAAAAATCGCAAAAGGGCTTGCAAACAACGCAGACGCCAGGCTCATAAGACAGCAGGTATTCGTTGAGGAGCAGGGCTTTGTGAACGAATTTGACGATATTGACCATGAGGCTTATCATGCTGTTATCTACACAGGAGGATATCCCATTGCAACAGGCAGGCTGTTTGACGAAAATGGCGAAGCGCACATTGGACGTATCTGCGTGAGAAAGGCATATCGCGGCAGAGATCTTGGCAGAATGATAGTGGAAGCCCTTGAAAAGCAGGCTGAAAAAGTGGGCTACAATGAAGTCGGCTTATCGGCGCAAACGAGAGTACAGCAATTTTACGAGAAGCTTGGCTACAGGGCATATGGTGATGTTTACAAGGACGAATATTGTCCGCACATTGCAATGAAAAAGACCCTTTCAGGGGAATAGATATGAAAGGCGCTGTAAAAAAAAGCGCAACAAAGCCCGTGGATTCCCTCGATATGGAAGCCCACGGGCTTTAATATATCACACAGCAAAAAAGAACTATCTAATCTTGAAAAAAGGGTACAGCAAACACACCGGCAGAAATACAGCGC